>UMJL01065704.1_pt1 | contig 14728 bp, 9 predicted proteins | sample 1966071 | NCBI WGS metagenome assembly UMJL01 (sample SAMEA4836148, study PRJEB28245) | human gut metagenome | biome: gut microbiome; material: fecal sample | place: Denmark | collected 2008
CATAGGCATACCCATCAGATGGCAGAGGCTCATTTTAGCCAGACGGACAGAATTTTCACTTCTTTTAAGAGACAGCTTAGCTTCATTGATTTTTACTTTTACCTTCAGTAATTCATTCTGTGATGCCATCCCTGTACTATAATAATTCTCCACAGTACGGTATAGCTCATCTACAGTTTGCAGAAACTGTTACGATACTTTCTGCAGTTCTTTTGCCTTGACCACATTCCAGTATGCTTTTTCCGTTTCAAAACGTATATCAGACTCGGTTTTTTCCTTATTTAACCCGGCTATTGACAATCCGGTTTGAGCCATCTTCCTGGCTGCAAAGAGTTTTCCGCCTAAAAACAGTGGTTGTTCTATCTGAACGCCACCTGTATAGGTGTTGTTCAGATTAAGTTCGGCAGCTACAGAAGGCATCAGTTCTGCACCAAAATCTTTATCCGCATAAAGATAGCCACCTGCAGCTGATAACTTTGGAAGGAAATTGCTGTTCATGTTCTTTAACTGCAATTGGGCTTTTTGTATAGAAAAATCAGCCAGTTTCCCCTGCTTGTTATTTGCTGCTGCAATATCACAGCATTCTTCCAGTGTCAATTGTTGGGAATATCCCCAAAGAGAACAGAATGAAAATATACAGGCTATTATAATCTTTTTCATAATCAGTCACATTTTATTTTAAAGAATAATGCATAAAATACTGGTATAATCATCAGCGTGATGATGGTACCCACAAGTAGACCTCCCATAATGGCTACTGCCATAGGTCCGAACATGGCATCGGATGTTAGCGGTATCATTCCAAGTATCGTAGTCCCGGATGCCATCATAACGGGGCGAAGGCGTGAGGATGATGCAGCAAGAAGTGCATCTACCGGTTTTGCTCCTGCATTCATCTGAGCTGTAATCTCATCGATTAGTACAACTCCGTTCTTTATCATCATACCGATAAGTCCCAGTGCACCGACGATGGCTACAAAACTGAACGGTTTTCCGCTTACCAGGATTCCAAACACAATGCCGATATAAGCCAAAGGAAGACACAGGAAAATAATGATGGGTTTCTTGAAATCACGGAACAGATAAATCAGAATACCAAACATCATGATGATGGCTATCGGAAAATTCATGAACAGGTATTTGTTTGAATCAGTACTTGCCTTATATTCACCCAACCATTTCATGGTATATCCTTCGGGAAAATGTATCTGCTCCTTGATTTTCTTTTCCAATGCCTGCCGTGTATTTTCAGCAGTGTATCCCGACGCATTGTTGCATTGTACCATAATAGCACGCTGTGCATTGTAGCGATATACTACAGGATCTTTCCACACATAACTCAGACTATCAGTTACTGAATTCACAGGTTTGGCATAAGTGAGACCTGTAATAAGATCTTTTTTGTCTGCACCGCTCATCAGTACGTCTTTAACCCGCGATTCGTTTGTAAGAGTGTTGATGTCGGGCATTACATTCCACAACTGGACATTGTCAAGCTGATCATAACCGGATGTTTTAAGCAGTATGTTCTGTGAGATGTTACCATCGTAGAAGCGACCCACTGGAATTCCATCGGTTGCGGACAGTAATGACATGCCGGCATCAGTCCTGCTCAGTCCTGCCCTTCTTCCCAATTGCTGGTCATAATTTATATTGATGTCAAGCACAGGATCATCCCAGTTGTCTGTAACCAATGTTGCTGAAGGCTCCTGACGCATAATATCCTGTATTGAATCTCTTAAATTCTTCAAAACCTGAGGGTCTGGACCAGATATAAGCAGCTCAACGGGGAATTCCATGTACATAATATTATATTTCTTCAAACGGATAAATGAATCGGGATAACGGCTGTTTAAATAGGCTTGCCATTTTTTCATACAGGTATCGATATCCTTATTGTCTTTGAAGTCAATAATCAGTTCACCGTAGCGGAGACTCGGATCGGCTACCGAGCGTACAAGGTTATAACGTGCAGGTGTACCACCTAACGACATGGTTACATGGGTTACTTCTTTTTGAGATTTCAGGAAATCCGTTATTTCTGTCAGATCCTTTTCCACTTTTTCAATTCGTGAACCTTCCGGCAGTTTATATTCCATGTAAATCTGATTGTAAGTCAGGTCTGGAAAGAATGTCTGTGGCAACAGCCGGAAGCATGCCATACTGACGAGCAGCAATGCTACAACACATGTGAGTGTGATAAAACGGTGTCTGAGAAATACCATCAGCATGCTGCGGAATTTGCGATACAATGGTGAATTGAACACTTCGTCAGAAGAAACATTATTGTCAAGCTTCAAGTAGCTGTTTGCATGTATCGGCACATGTACAAGGGCCAGTACCCAGCTCAACAGTAAGGATACTGCCAGTACAACAAACAGGTCACGGGCATATTCACCAGCCATATCGGGAGACAATGAGATGGGCATGAAAGCAATGATGGCAATCAAAGTAGCTCCGAGAAGCGGACGAGCCGTGATATTGGCAGTATGCACCAGTGATTCAGGCCTTTTCATACCTCTTTTACTGTCCACAAGAATACCATCCACTACCACTATTGCATTATCAACCAGCATACCCATGGCAATGATAAATGCACCAAGAGATACCCTTTGGATGGTACCGTCAAAATAGTAAAGTCCAACAAAAGAGCCTAAAACCGTGATTACAAGTCCTGTACCTATAATCACACCGCTTCTGAATCCCATTGTAATCATCAGGATTACTATGACAATTACCACTGACTCTATCAGATTTATAATAAAGTTATTGATAGCATCATCTACACGCTCTGGCTGATAAAAAACCTTATGAAATTGAAAACCTGACGGCAGTTCTTTCTGTAATTCTTCCAAACGCGCGGTTACTACTTCACCGACCTTCAGAATATCATAACCGGATTCCATGGCTATTGCTATGCCACAGGCTGTTTGGCCGTCATAGACAATCTTATTACGCTGCGGATTTTCATATGCCTCTCTTACATCAGCTATATCTTTCAGACGGAACATATCTGATTCATGCCCGTGAATCATCAGATTACGGATTTCATCCAAGGAGTGAAACGTGTCTGACACATTTACACGCATTCTTTCCTCACCGCTGTTGAAATAACCAGCATAAACGGTTTTGTCCTGATCCTGAAGGGTTGTAATAATCTCTGCCGGTAAAATTCCAAGACGGGCCATTTTGTCCTTGTCAATAACTATTTCAACAGTGGGTGTAGCAGTACCATAAAGCTGTACATTGCGTATTCCTTCCAGATTTATCAGCTCACGTTGTATGAACTGGGAATAATGCAGCATGTCACGCTCAGAAAAGCCATCGGCAGTAATGGTATAAAACATACCATAAACCGCACTGAAATCGTCTAATACCTGTGGTACAGAAGCACCGGAAGGCAATTGTGATGTACAATCTACAATTTTCTTTCTCAGCAAATCCCATTTCTGTTCCAGATCTTTGCTTGGCACCGTTGTTTTCAGAACTACTTTTATCAATGAAAGGTCATTCATTGATTTCGACTCTATATAATCAATGTCTCCCATTTGTCTGATGGCTTTCTCCAATTTGTCAGAAACTTCGAGTTCTACCTTGTGGGCATCAGCACCCGGATAGACAGTCATTACAAGTGCCTGCTTTACCATCAGCTCCGGATCTTCCATTTTACTCATAGAGTAGAATCCCCACACACCTCCAACTATCAATAAAGCAATAAAAAACTTTATCAGAGCCTTGTTTGTCAATGCATATTCAGAAATACTTCTCATAACATTCCTCCTATATTTGTTTTAGATGGGGCAGACATGATGTTTACGGCTTCCCCTTCTTTAATAGAATGAATACCGCTTATTACAACCTGCTGTCCTTCATTTATTCCGGATACTGTTACCTTGTCATGGTCTATATTCCGTATTTTTATATTTACTTTTTTAGCAATGTTCTGTTTTTCCAAAACCCATACTGATGTTTCGTTGTTCGAGTTCATAATGGCCGAAAGTGGTATGCTTACTGTTTTCTCAATATCAGGTGAAGAGAATGTCAGTCTTACCTGACAGTTTTTTCCGGCGACAATCTTATGCTCTGCTGCATCTTTCGGCTGAATAATAAATTCAGCTTTATAAAGTTGTGCCGCATTGGCCTGTTGACTGATACTGCCAAGTTCTAAGTTTATGTGTTTGCCATTTATCTCCAGCCAACTGCCGGTAAGGCTGTCAATTCTTTCAAAATCTCGGAAAGGCAGGAATACTTCTACCTTCAGGGTATTCTTTGAAATAAAAGAAATGACAGGCATGCCGGCTTGTACAATTTCCCCTTTCTGGTGGTAGATATTTTGTATATAGCCATCAAAAGGGGCTCTAATATTGGTATATTCTAAAGCATCCTTGGCAGCCTGATATTTAGAAAGTACAACTTTATGTGCAGCTTCTGCTTTCTCAAAATCATTGGGTGATATGGTTTTGGACGCATAGAGTTGCTTAATACGATTAAACTCATTATCCGATTGCTGGTATGCAGCCAATGCAGCTTTCTCATTAATCTCATAATCATGGGAATCCAATGTGGCAAGCAAATCACCTTTTCTTACTTCCGTTCCTGATTTGTCCAATAAACTTTCAATTTGTCCGTTTACTCTAAACGAAATAGACAAATCGTCCTGTGGCTTAACAATGCCAGGATAATTATGATTTTCACTCAGGTTATTGACTGTAGCAGTGGTAGTTTTAACCAAAGGAGCGTGGTGTGCTTCTTCTACCTGCTTTTTACAAGAACTAATTGTAGCTATCAAAGCTAAAGCAACTAAACTTAATATTGATTTTGACATAAGACGTTTGTTTTTTTACGCCGCAAAGTTCTGTATAAAAAGTGGATGATACATAACCGTTTATTCCTGAGTGATGTTCTAAAATCCGCAAAGATTGAAAAGATGTTCTATTATTCAAAAAATGCGTTCCATTATTCTGTTTCATATTGAAAATAAGATAATAACGGATAACTTTGCGAAAAAAACTATGAACAGAACAACAAAATTAATGACATCAATTAATCAGGTTATCAGAGGTGATGTATCCTGTATTGATGATAACTTTATTATTATTGACAGGCTGGATAAAATTAATATTTCTACGTCGAGCTGTCCTATAAGAATTAATGCTGCTACTATAGGTGTATGTTTTTCAGGAGAAATGATTATAGATATAAACGGGGTTGAACACCAGATTAATCCTGGAGAATTAATTATAACACTGTCAAATGACATAATTCAATATAAAAAGATATCAAATGATATCAAAGGAATGTTGCTTATAGTCTCACAAAATTTTTTGGAAGATACATTAGAAAGGGTTGACGAAACTTTGCCACTGTTTCTCTATATACAAAAATACCCTTGTATGAATCTGTCAATTAAAGAATGCAGTATGATACAAAACTACTATAACTTCTTTGAAATGCAGTTGGACTATAAACATCCTTATCCTTTTCAAAATAAAATTATCCGTTCCATCCTGCAGGCTTTTATTTGTTATATCACAAGTATTTTTGTCATGGAAAAAGACTTGAACAGACATAACAGGAATGAAGAAATTTTCAGACAGTTTATACAGCTTACTATAAGCAATTTCAAGAAAAGAGAAAAGCTCGATTTTTATGCACAGAAACTATATATATCAACTAAATATTTGTGCGACATAATTAAGAGGACTAGTGGTCATACACCAAGAGAATGGATTGACCATTATACAATTCTTGAAGCAAAGATTTTGTTACAGACTACAGATAAAACAACAGAGCAAATATCTTACGAATTAAATTTTCCTAATCCTTCTTTTTTCTGTAAATTCTTCAAAAAAAATGTGGGAATGACAACAAAAGAATACAGAATGTCATTATTACGATAAGTATACATTAGCAATACATTACTTTATATCATAATCCTTATTTAGGATATAACCACCGTTAAGAAATCTGTTTTAAATGTTGTAGAAAGTTAAATCGCAAGATTACATAACCAATTTCTTTGGTATTGATGTAATTGTTTTTACATTTGCGTCTGACAACAGTGTCAGAATAATAGTCAAACACACATAAATATATGATTAAGTTAGGTTTAGATGTAGGTTCAACAACTGTAAAAATGGTTGCTGTAGATAAAGAAGGTCGTATCATATATTCAAAATACGAAAGGCATAATGCGAAGGCAAAGGATGTGATTATTTTAATGCTTAAAGAACTGGGAACTATAGTAAATAATGAAGATATTGCTATAAGAATAACAGGTTCAGTTGGAATGGGACTTTCAGAAAAATATGGTATTCCGTTTGTGCAGGAAGTGGTTGCAGCAACAAAGGCTGTTCAGAATAAATATCCACATATAGTATCTATGATAGATATAGGAGGTGAAGATGCCAAAGTTGTTTTCTTTAAGGATTCAGAAGCTGTTGACCTACGTATGAACAGCAACTGTGCCGGAGGTACAGGGGCTTTCATAGACCAGATGGCCATTATTCTTGGTGTCAGTGTGGATGAAATGAATGAACTGGCAATGAATGCTACACATGTATATCCGATAGCTTCACGCTGTGGCGTTTTCTGTAAGACTGATATACAAAATCTTATAGCCAAGAATGTGAGTCGTGAGGATATTGCAGCTTCCATTTTCCATGCAGTAGCAGTGCAGACGGTTGTAACCCTGGCAAGAGGATATGATATAAAGACTCCGATTCTCTTCTGTGGCGGACCTCTTACTTTCATTCCTGCTCTTAGAAAGGCTTTTATCGAATATCTGTCAGTCAATAACGATGACATTATCTTACCGGAAAACGGAACACAGCTTCCGGCTCTGGGAACAGCACTTGCTCATGTTGAGAAGGAGTATATAGTTTCTTTGTCCTCGCTTATCGCGACTTTAGAGAAACCAGAAGAAACTGCTGTACGTAAAGACGGTCTCAAACCTGTTTTTTCAAACTCTGAAGAATATGATAAGTGGAAAGAAGAAAAACAGAAGAATGTTGTAAAAACAGGAACTCTAAAACCAGGTAAACAGGAAGTCTATATAGGCATAGACTCAGGATCAACAACAACTAAAATCGTTGTGACTGATAAAGATGCAAATCTTATCTATTCATTTTACAGCAACAATGGAGGAAAACCTATTGAAACAGTAGAAAAGGGATTTAGAGGTTTGCTTGATGAATGCAGCAAAACTGGAACACAGCTTGTCGTAAAAGGAAGCTGCTCTACCGGTTATGGTGAAGACCTGATAAAAGCTGCATTCCAATTGGATTACGGTATAGTTGAAACTATTGCACACTATATGGGTGCACACCATTTTGACAAGGAAGTATCCTTTATTCTGGATATTGGCGGTCAGGATATGAAAGCCATTTTTATAAACAATGGTGTAATAGACAGAATAGAGATAAATGAGGCATGTTCTTCCGGTTGCGGTTCCTTTATAGAAACATTTGCCAAGACGCTTGGTTATACAGCACCGGAGTTCTCACAGGCTGCCTGCCGTTCCACTTGTCCGGCTGATCTTGGAACCAGATGCACAGTCTTTATGAACTCAAAAGTAAAACAGGTACTTCGTGAAGGTGCTACGGTGGAAGATATTTCAGCCGGCCTTGCTTACTCAGTAGTGAAGAACTGTCTGTATAAAGTTCTTAAACTGAAAGATACTTCCGTTTTGGGAAATCATCTTGTTGTTCAGGGTGGTACAATGAGAAACGATGCCATTGTAAGAGCTTTGGAAATCCATACCGGTATGAAAGTTACAAGATGTAATATACCGGAACTGATGGGTGCATTCGGATGTGCCCTTTATGCCCGTGAGCATTCCTGCCGTGAAATTCCTTTTGAGACCATGGTAAGCATGGCCGGATTTACCTCACGCACATTAAATTGCAAAGGATGCGACAACCAGTGTCCGGTTATCTGTTATCATTTTGAAAACGGGAAACGCTATTATTCAGGCAATCGGTGTGAGAGGGTTTTCACCAACGGAGAAAAAAACATGAAACGTGGTGAAAATATGTATCAGATAAAGAATGAACTGCTCTTTTCACGTAAGTCAATAGCTGATAATTCAACTCTTACAGTCGGTATTCCGCGTTGCCTTAACATGTATGAGGAATATCCGTTCTGGCATACACTGCTGGAGTCATGTAACATCAAGGTCGTGCTGTCGGATGTATCCAATTACACCAGATATGAATGCAATGCCAGAATGGTCATGTCTGATAACATCTGTTTCCCTGCAAAGCTTGTTCACAGCCATATACAAAATCTTATAGACAAGAAAGTTGACAGGATATTCATGCCTTTTGTCATATTCGAGCGTCAGGGCAAGGAACAGAACAGCTATAACTGCCCGATTGTTACCGGTTATTCTGAAGTGATAAAAAGTGTCCAGGGTTCCGGTGCTGTTATAGATTCCCCGGCCATTAACTTTAAAGACAAGAAGCTGCTGTTTAAACAATGCGAAGAATATCTTAAATCCCTTGGTGTTGATTCACGTAAAGTAAAGACCGCTTTTGAAAAGGCATGTCAAGAACAGGACAGATTTATAAATGAACTTATCACCAGAAATGAGACAATATTAAACAAGGCACTCGAGGAAAACAGAATGACGGTTCTGCTTGCCGGACGTCCTTACCACACAGATATGCTGATTCAGCACAAAGTGTCTGACATGCTTGCAGATATGGGTATAAGCATAATTACAGATGATTTTGTGAGAAATAAAGAAACAGACCTGGATGACGTTCATTTTCTTCCTCAATGGTCATACCCAAACAGAATACTTCGAGCTGCAAAATGGGCATGTGCGCAGGATTCAAAGATTCAGTTTGTCGAACTTACTTCATTCGGCTGCGGACCTGATGCCTTTCTTGTTGATGAAGTCAGGGATCTTCTCATTAGAAACGGGAAAGTATTCACTCTTCTGAAACTGGATGATGTCAATAATGTAGGTTCGATGAAGCTCAGGGTCCGTTCATTGATTGAGAGTATCCGTCTGGCAGAAGAAAACAAACATACAGGACACGCACATCATGATTTCAAGACTGTACCGGTATATGACGATGAGTACCGGAACAGGAAAATCCTTGTACCATTCTTTACGCCGTTTATATCTCCTCTCATACCGGCTGTTATGAAAGTGGCAGGTTACGATGTTGAGAATCTTCCTCTAAGTGACAGTCAGTCATGTGAATGGGGGCTAAAATATGCCAACAATGAAATATGTTATCCTGCAACTCTTGTTGTTGGAGACATCATTAAAGCTTTCAAAAGTGGTAAATACGATCCGGACAATTCTGTAATAGCCATGACGCAGACAGGAGGCCAGTGCCGCGCCAGCAACTATATTGCCATTATCAAAAAAGCCCTGGTAGATGCAGGATATGAAAACACTCCGGTCGTTTCACTTACCATGTCAGGTTCAATAAAAAATGACCAGCCAGCTTTCAGGATAAACTGGCTTAAAGTATTGCCGGTTGCTTTCCGTGCAGTCCTCTACAGTGACTGTATATCCAAATTCTACTATGCGTCCGTTGTAAGGGAAAGAAACAAAGGTGAAGCAGAAAAACTTAAGGACATGTATCTGAATGTGGCAGATGAGCTGATCCGCAAAAACCGTTCAAAAGAACTCCTGAATTATCTTTCTCTTGCCGCAGCAGACTTTAACAGGATATGTATGGAAAAGGACTGTCCTAAAGTCGGCATTGTCGGAGAAATATATCTGAAATTCAACACTTTTGCACACAGGAATTTACTGTCGTGGCTGTCAGAACGCGGTATTGAGGTAGTACCTCCGGTACTGACCGACTTCTTTATGCAAAGCTTTGTAAACATAAAAGTAAATGTTAAGTCAAATATATGTGGTAAGGATTATCCTGACTTTGTTTATCTATGGATTTATAAAATAATTCGCAGAGAAATAGATAAATTTAATGATGCAGCTTGGAAGTTCCGCTATTTTACATGTTTTGAGGATATATTTGAACAGGCAGAAGAAGCACGTAAGGCTATATCATTGAATGCACAGTTCGGTGAAGGTTGGCTTTTACCTGGCGAGATGCTGTCATTAGCCAGAAAAGAAGTGAAAAATGTCATCAGTTTACAGCCTTTTGGCTGTATTGCCAACCATATTGTTTCTAAGGGAATAGAAAAGAGGATAAAAACTTTAGTCCCTGATATTAATATATTATCTTTGGACTTTGACAGCGGTGTCAGTGAAGTGAACATAATTAACCGTATGCTGTTGTTTGTAGATAAACTTGAAAAATAATAATTCAAAATATGGAAAATAATATTCTGGAAGAGAAAATTATAGCTGTAGCTAAAGAAGTCTTTATAGAAAAGGGATTTGACGGTGCAAGTATGAGTGATATTGCAGCAAGAGTGGGTATAAACCGTCCGACTCTGCATTATTACTATCGTACAAAGGACAAGATGTTCCAGGCTGTCTTTTTGTCTATTATACAGTCGTTCATTCCAAAGATACAGGATGTGTTCGTAGATGACAATAAGCCGTTTTCAGAGAAAATAAAGATTGTTGTTGATACATATCTTGAAGTTGCCAAAAATAATCCATATATGCCTATGTTTGTAATGCGTGAAATAAACCGTAATGCAAAAGATTTCATAAAGGCTGTAAAACCCGTATATATGGATAAGTTTCTTAATCAGATAGCAATATATCTGCAGTCTGCCATGGATAAAGGAGATATAAAACAAGTCCCTTTGAGAATAGTGTTCAACACATTCTATGGGCTTATGTCATTCCCTTTTTTGAGCAAGAATCTGATATTTATGGAATCAGATAAAGAGTTTAATGATTTGATTGATGAGTGGAAACCATATATGGTAGATCAGATGATACATTTGTTATGTAAATAGACGCGATTAAAAATAATAATATAGTATGAAACAGATTCTTTCAATTTTAGTTCTGACATTATGTGCCTGCTCTTCCAATAATAACATTAATTTGACAGGCCGTTGGATAGAGGTTCTTCCACAGGGAGTATCTTATGTACAAGGTATGGACTTAAAAGAAGACGGTTCTGCAGAGTCGGTAGGCATGAGGACTTTGCTTTATCATCAGTGGAGTGTATCGGATAACAAACTGATATTGAATGGAGAAAGTATAGGTAACGGACAGACTATCCAGTTCTCTGATACAATGAGAATTGTCAGATGTAATATAGATACGCTTGTCGTAGAAAGAAACAACAGAAATATTGTATTTATCAAGGATAATGGTACTTCAAAAGCAGCGAATAATGAGCCCACAAGAAAAGCATATGATGGCTTTGTATGGAAACAGCTCTCAGGTGCCGGTCTCACACTTTGGGCCCAGGAAAATGAAAATATACGATTAATAGCTGATCCGTCTTTACCGGGTATATCAATGGTAAGAAAAGGAGATAAAATTCCACATAGACTTATACAGATTTTTAATCTACCTAATAAGGATATAAATGATGTTATCAGAACATTGGAAACTTCTTCAAGCTGGGATAAAGAACAGACTTGTAAGTTTGAAGAAATAAAGTCAATGAAACAAGGAGTCAGAAAATTCATTATGGTTCCTGATGGAGATTATGCTACGATAATCAATGAAAAGATGCAGTCAGAACCTGTTCCTGCTCCATGCAACGGATGGGGTGTCGGTAACAGTGGAAAACGATACTTCGAGATACATGACAGTAATCCGGGCAAGGCTATTTTCATTGAAATAGGCCAGGATGCTCCTTTATTTGACGAAAACAGCATCTCATTTTCCGGTTCAACGATTTCTCAGCTTAATGGTGAAATGTCTAAAGATGAATTATATACATTGAAAGGTACATTGACTATTGGTCATGAAGTTCGTTCTTTTAAACCTGAAGACAGTAGCGAAGAATATTGGATAGTGGATAAAACAGACTCTTTGAATGATATATATGATAAGGCAACTAAAGGACGTAAGAATGGAAAGCCGTTGCAGGCAGTTTTGAAAGTAGAATACAACGGAAAGTGGAATGATGGCTTTGCTGCGGATTATGCTGGTGTGTTTTTTGTAAGGGAAATTATTTCTGTGAAATAATAGTTGCTGGATAATTTACTGTTGATTGACGTATATATTTGGTTATAAACCATAGTAGAAACTCCTTTAGTGCAAGGTGCAAGCCTCCTTATATATTAAGGGGCTTGCACCTTGCACTAAAAGTGTAGCAGAGAGCTTTGGAAAATATTTATTATCAATCATTTGGCTTTTAGTTCGAAAAAGATTACCTTTGAACCGTGAATTAGTGATGACGGAGGTTGTCAACAAGGGTTCATTAGAGATTTGGCAGTTTTGCTACAAAAATGCTACAGAAGAAAGTGTTGACAAGTGTAAAACTAATTGATATACAGAGTTGAAGCTGAAAGGTTCGAGTTCCCCAGCTTCCGCTGAAGTAGATAATCGAAATTTTAAAAGGTTCTGCAATTTATCATTGCAGAACCTTTTTTATTTAATTCAATTTTAATTAAATTTGGAATCCTTTACTAATCTTTTAAACGTATGAAAGAACTTGTTTCAAATCCCCAGATACCTTTCGAACTGACCAACGAACAGCGCATACTTAGGATTACTTCCTGTAAAGGATACATGGGACTTAGTCTGTATTGCTGGAAAATATTTGTATTTTGACGGAGATATTATCCGTAAGGAAATACAGAGTAATGAAATGGAATACTATTATGAGACAGAATTGTGTGAACATACAACCCAAAATCGTACGTTTTTATTACCCAAGACAAAGCGAGGAAAAGTGAAACCGTTGACAGCATCTGCCTTGTCTTTTCGCCCACAAGGATGTTATTTCCATTTTGATATAGGTTGTGTAATGATAGGAAACAATATCACACATACAGAGTATTATGTGGAACGCAAGGATAATTCATGCTCATTGCAAGAGTGGCTTGATAAATGGATAATAGAATCTACTGAAGAAGACTTGAAAGATATAGAGTGCTTTAGACAAGCTGAACGTCAGCATGTGAAATACCGGGAAGGAGATTTTTTCACCTTTAAAGTGGGACGAAGGAAATGGGGATTCGGACGTATTGTGATGAATGTGGAGGCATATCGAAAAACAGAAAGATATGCTCGACAGAATAATTATGGGCTGAAAGAATTAATGGGAAAGCCATTGTACATCATGGTTTACCGGAAGTTGGCCAATATTCCTTATGCAGATTTAAAGGAGTTGGAAGTGTGTGCTGTTTCTCATGTGCAGCCCATTATGGACAATTATTTTTACTATGGGGAATATAAAATTATAGGGAACAAACCGGTTTCTCCTGAAGAATGGGAGCCTGTAATAACTTATGGGAGAAGTCTGATGGATAGAAGGACTGTATTCTTACAGTATGGATTGATTTACAAGGAAACAAGCGGCCGGCAATTTAATAAGTTTCTGGTAGGAGAAGATGGCCGGGATAATCCCTATTGTAATACAAGTATAGGTTGGGTAATTGACAATATTTCTGGTTTGGGAGAAGAAGAGAAAGAGAGTGCGGAATGCTATGTTTATAGTCCGTTAAGTGATCCGAAGAATATAAAGATTAAAAAGGGAGATTTTTACATTCTTCGGATTGGATGCTGATAAGACTTATGCTGAAAACTTGAAGAGAGAACAGGAAAAGGTATGATTTGTGCTCATAAAGTCCATCAACAAGAGTCCATTAGAGATTTGGCAGTCATATCCTAGTCAGTTTCTGCTACAGAAATTTGCTGTCACAAAAATGTAGCAGTAGCGGTCAAAAGACGACTGAATTGACACCTTATAAATCACTAATCCATAATAAATTATATCCGGTTTGGGTTATGTAGCTTTTTTGTTCTTTATTTTTCTAATTATAAGATATTCTTAATCTACTTTGAATTAAGTAAATGTCTTGCTAATAGTCTTATTTGTTTCATGGTGGGAAAAGAATATTTAAAGTTGTTAATTTGTACTCTACGTTCAAAGAGCATTATTATAAGTAATACAACAGCTCCAGTAATAAGATAGCCGAACATTTCCTTAACTGAAACCATATATATCTGTTGGTTTACCAAAGAAGCCAAATCGTTGTAAGGCATTTCAATAGCCCGGAGGTTAAGAAAGTCTATTTCAGAATTTAAAACAGTAAGATTTTTTCTCTGAAGAAACAACAGCATGTTATCTATCAGAGACATACCTATTGGAGTTCCTAAAGACATTCTCATAAAACCTATTATACATAAAGACTGGAAATTATGTACAAAGGGTACGATGTAGGATATATACAAGGTAAGGATTATGTAAAGCCATAAAAGGGCAAACCCTCTTATAAAAGCCGGAAAGTAGAATTTTTCAATGTTACATTCCGGATTTATATAGAAATACATCATAACAAGATATACAATAAACAGGCAATATCCACCAATGATAATACCTCTCAATCTTTTTCTTTTTCTGAAAAACGTGTAACATAGCAATGCACTTATTATCATACCCCCTAATGAGAAATATGACAGATAAGAGATATTCTGCTGGTCGAATTTGAGTACGCTTCCCATATAAGGATTTTGGAGCATACCGGGAGCAGCCTGAATAATGTATATCGCACCGAATAGTACAAATATTTTCATTAGCTTCGGATACTTCCATGCTGCCGGATTTATATATGGTCGTTTGATGCTTTTAATATTCATATATTGTAATATTGA
>UMJL01054842.1_pt1 | contig 14726 bp, 15 predicted proteins | sample 1966071 | NCBI WGS metagenome assembly UMJL01 (sample SAMEA4836148, study PRJEB28245) | human gut metagenome | biome: gut microbiome; material: fecal sample | place: Denmark | collected 2008
CGCCAGCAATTCCTTCTCCTTCTTGGCCAGCAGCTCGTCGAGCTTCTTGCAGCTCTCGTCCGTCAGCTTCTGAAGGTCCTTCTCCGCCTGCTTGAGGTCGTCCTCCGTGATCTCGGAGGCCTTCTCCTTCTTCTTGAACACCTCCATGGCGTCCCGGCGGATGTTGCGGACGGCCACCTTGCCGTTTTCGGCATACTTGTGGATCTGCTTGACCAGCTCCTTACGGCGCTCCTCTGTCAGCTGGGGGAAGGTCAGGCGGATGCACTTGCCGTCGTTCTGGGGGTTGATGCCCAGGTCGGAGTTCTGGATGGCCTTCTCAATGCTCTTGAGGGCGGTGGAGTCCCAAGGGGAGATCACCAGGGCCCGGGGGTCGGGAGAGGAGATGGCCGCGATCTGCTGGATGGGGGTGGGGCTGCCGTAGTAGTCCACCATGATGCGGTCCAGCACGGCGGCGTTGGCCCGGCCCGCACGCACAGAGGCGAAGTCCGCGGAGACGGAGTCGATGCTCTTCTTCATTTTCTCTTCGTAAATCTTGTAATCCTCTTTCAACATATTGGGGTCCTTCCTTTCACTTTGCGTATTGGGAGGCGCGGAAATGCGCGGTTATTCCTTGACGATGGTGCCCACGTTTTCGCCGCACAGGGCCCGGATGATGTTCCGGGGGTCCTTCAGGGCAAAGAGCAGCACGGGGATATGGTTGTCCATGGAGAGGGACGTTGCGGTGGAGTCCATCACCATCAGGTGCTGGGCCAGCACGTCGTCATAGCTGATGGTGTCGTACTTGACGGCAGTGGGGTCCTTCACCGGATCGGCGGTGTAAACGCCGTCCACGTTCTTGGCAAGCAGGATCACGTCGGCGTCGATCTCCGCCGCCCGCAGCACCGCCGCGGTGTCCGTGGAGAAATAGGGGTTGCCGGTGCCAGCACCGAAGATGACCACACGGCCCTTTTCCAGGTGACGGATGGCCCGGGAGCGGATGTAGGGTTCCGCCACGGCCCGCATCTCGATGGCGGTCTGGACCCGGACGGGGATGCCCTTCTGCTCACACACATCCGCCACGGCCAGGCAGTTCATCACCGTGGCCAGCATGCCCATGTGGTCGGCCCGGGTGCGCTCCATGGCGCCGCCGCTGTTCTTGGCGCCCCGCCAGAAGTTGCCGCCGCCTACCACCAGGCCCACCTGAACGCCCATTTCCAGGCATTCCTTGATGACATCGCAGACCCTGCCGATCATCTCAAAATCCAATCCCGTGTGCTTGTCGCCGGCCAAGGCCTCGCCGCTGATCTTCAGCAGGACGCGCTTGTAAACAGGCTTTGCCATGACAAAAACCTCCGTTATTCAAAATGGAATTCATACGGGTCTATTTTATCGTATTTTTCCTTATTTGCAAAGGGGGTAGACAAAAGAATTTCCGCCCGGGTTGGTTTTCCCGCCGGAAAGACTGACCGGCTGACCGCTCAAACAAAACGAGGGAACGGCTTTTGCCGTTCCCTCGTTTTGTTCATTCTCCGCATTTTTCCGTCAGCAGCCGGATGAGGGTGTCCTTCCCCTCCCCTTTTTCCGCGGAAAAAGGTACCAGGGCATCCTCCTCCGTCAACTCCAGCGTCTCCCGGATCAGCTGAAGCGCCGGTTCCACCTGGCTCTTTTTCAGCTTGTCCAGCTTGTTGGCCACGATGATCTCCGGGCAGCCGGTCTGGCGGAACCAGTCGTGCATGGTCACATCGTCGGCCGTGGGCTTGTGGCGGATGTCCACGATCAGCACGCCGGCGGTGAGGATCTCCCCCTCGTCCTGAAAGTAGCTGTCCATGAGACGCCCCCAGCGCTCCTTCTCTGCCCGGGAGACCTTGGCGTAGCCGTACCCCGGCAGGTCCACCAAATAGGCCTTTCGGTCCACCAGAAAGTAGTTGATCTGGGTGGTCTTTCCCGGAGAGGCACCCACATAGGCCAGGTTCTTCCGGCCCAGCAGGCGGTTGATCACCGAGGACTTGCCCACGTTGGACCGCCCGGCAAAGGCGAACTGGGGCAGACCGTCCCGCAGGAAGTGGGCTTTGTCCGCGGCGGAGCGGACAAACTCCGCTTTTTGAAAATTCAGTGCCATAGGGCCTCCTTCACTGCCGCAGGGCGGCTTCGGTCTTTTCCCGGGCGGGGGCAAACGCCGCCACCGGCTCTGCCGTCTCCTCCCGGGCAGGGACGTTCTCCGTCCCTACCAGTGCGGCGGCAAACACCTGGTCCACCGTCTCCACCGGCACAAAATGCAGTGCCGCCCGGACGGTCTGGTCGATCTCCTCCAGATCCCGCACGTTGTCCTTGGGGATCAGCACGGTGCCGATGCCGTTGCGCAGGGCGGCCATGGTCTTTTCCTTCAGTCCGCCGATGGGCAGCACCCGGCCCCGCAGTGTGACCTCGCCGGTCATGGCGATGCCCGCCCGGATCTTCCGCCCCGTCAGGGCGGAGAGCATGGCGGTGGTCACCGCGATGCCGGCGGAGGGGCCGTCCTTGGGCACCGCGCCCTCCGGGAAGTGGACGTGGATGTCCTTGGTCTTGTAGAAGTCCTCCTCGATGCCCAGCACCGTCGCCCGGCTGCGCAGGCAGCTCAGCGCCGCCTGGGCGGACTCCTTCATCACGTCGCCCAGATTGCCGGTCAGCTCCAGCTTGCCGGAGCCCTCCATGACGTTGACCTCCACTTCCAGGATCTCGCCGCCGGCCTCGGTCCAGGCAAGGCCGTTGACCACGCCGATCTCCTCCTTCTCCGTGTGGAGCGCCGGGGGGAAGGGCTGGCAGTCCAGCAGAGCAGGCAGGTCTTTTTCTGTAACGGTAATACGCTTTACAGTTCCTGTCAACAGACGCATATCCGCCTTCCGGCAGAGAGCCGCCAGGCGCCGCTCCAGCTGCCGGACACCGGCCTCCCGGGTATAGTCCCGGATGACGGCCCGGAGCACGTCGTCTCCGATGCGCAGGCTCCCCTTCTTGAGTCCGTGCTCTTCCAGCTGCTTGGGCAGCAGGTGGCGCCGGGCGATCTGCACCTTTTCCTCGTCGGTGTAGCTGGAGAGCTGGATCACCTCCATCCGGTCCAGCAGGGGCCGGGGGATGGTCTCAGTGGTATTGGCAGTGGTGATGAAGAGCACCTTCGTCAGATCCACGGGGATCTCCAGGAAGTGGTCCCGGAAGGCGTGGTTCTGCTCGCTGTCCAGCACCTCCAGCAGCGCGGCGGCAGGGTCGCCCCGATAGTCGCTGCCCATCTTGTCGATCTCGTCCAGAAGAAGCAGCGGGTTCATGGAGCCGCTGCGGCTGATGGCCTCGATGATGCGTCCGGGCATAGCGCCTATGTAGGTTTTGCGATGGCCGCGGATGTCCGCCTCGTCCCGGACGCCGCCCAGGGAGATACGGGCCAGTTTCCGGTTCAGGGCCTTTGCCACCGAGATGGCGATGGACGTCTTGCCCACGCCCGGAGGGCCTACCAGGCAGAGGATCTGGCCCTTCCCCTCCGGATTCATCTGCCGGACGGCGATGGTCTCCAAAATCCGCTCCTTCACCTTCTCCAGGCCGTAGTGGTCCCGTTCCAGCACCTTGCGGGCAGCCTCCACGCTGACCCGTTCCTTGGTGGTCTCCTTCCAGGGCATCTCCAGGCACACGTCCAGATAGTTGCGGATCACAGCTCCCTCAGCACTGCCGAAGGGCTGCTTGGCCAGTTTGTTCACTTCTTTGAGCAGGTGCTTTTCCGTATCCTCGTCCAGCTCCAGCGCCACGATCTTCTGGCGGTAGGTCTCCACCTCATCGTCATCGTCCGTCTCGCCCAGCTCGTTTTGCAGTACCCGGATCTGAGTACGCAGGATCTGCTCCCGCTGGCTGCTGACCAGCTGGTCCCGGACCTTGCCCTCCAGCTCGTGCTCGAAGCCCAGGACATTGTTCTCCCGGGCCAGAAAGCTGTTGAGCTTGCGCAGCCGGGCAAAGGGAGAGATCTCCTCCAGGATCTCCTGCTTATCGGTAAAGCGCAGCGCCACATTCTGGGCGATGTAGTCCGCCAGGAAGCCGGGGTCCCGGCTGTCCAACACGGTGGTGAGGACCTCCTCGGCAATGCCACCGGCCATCTCGGCGTACTCGCTGAAAAGATGGTAAGTCTGGCGCAGCAGCGCCTCGGTGCGGGGACTCTTGCGGAAGGCCTCGGAGGGTTCCTCCTCCGGCAGAGCCTCCACGTTGGCCTGGAGGTAGGGCTCCACCTGCCACAGCCGCTTGAGCCGGGCCCGCTGGCGCCCCTCCACCACGCAGCGGACGGAGGTGGACGAGAGCCGCAGGATCTGGCTGATGTGGGACACCGTGCCCACAGCGTACAAATCCTTTTCCTCCGGCAGATTGACGCCGATCTCCCGCTGAGTCACCAGGAAGATCTCCTGGTCCTCCTCCATGGCCCGCTCCAGGGCCGCGATGGAGATGCGCCGCTCTACGTCGAAGGTCAAGGTCATATGGGGAAACACCGTCAGGCCCCGGAGGGCCAGGACGGGAATATTCCAGTTGGTCAGTTCCATAGGAATTTCCTTTCTTGGGGGAAACACGCGGAAAGGGGGCGCCGAACCTGCGGCGTCCCCTTTCTTTGTTGTTTAAGACGCCGACGCGGGGGTGGAAGAGCCGCTGGCGGACTTTTCTCCCTTGCCGGTGTTCAATTTCACGGAATAGCTGATCTTGTTGGGGTCCCGGGTCAGTTCCGGCTTCCCGGCGCCTTCCACGCACTCCCGGGTGATGACCACCTTGGAGATGGTGGGGTCGGAGGGAACGTCGTACATGATCTGGGTCAGCATCCCCTCCATCACGGCCCGCAGACCACGGGCGCCGATGTTGCGCTCGATGGCCTTGTCGGCGATGGCATCCAGCGCATCCTGGGTGAATTCCAGGTCCACGTCGTCGTATTCCATCAGCCGCTTGTACTGCTTGACCAGCGCGTTCTTGGGCTCGGTCAGGATGCGCACCAGGTCCTCCCGCTTCAGCGCGTTCAGAGAGGCGATGATGGGAAGGCGGCCCACCAGCTCGGGGATCAGGCCGAACTTGAGCAGGTCGTGGGGCTGGACCTCGTGGAGAATCCGGCTCAGGTCCTTGTCCTTCTTGCCCTGGACGTTGGCGCCGAAGCCGATGCTCTTCTGGTCCATGCGCCGCTCGATGATCTTCTCCAGGCCGTCGAAGGCACCGCCGCAGATGAAGAGGATATTCTTCGTGTTCACCTGGATGAACTCCTGGTGGGGGTGCTTCCGGCCGCCCTGGGGCGGCACGTTGGCAACGGTGCCCTCCACGATCTTCAAAAGAGCCTGCTGCACGCCCTCACCGGAGACATCCCGGGTGATGGAGGTGTTCTCGCTCTTGCGGGCGATCTTGTCGATCTCATCCACGTAGATGATGCCCCGTTCGGCCCGCTCCACGTCGAAGTCTGCGGCCTGCAGCAGCCGCAGCAGGATGTTCTCCACGTCATCGCCCACGTAGCCGGCCTCGGTGAGAGTAGTGGCGTCGGCAATGGCGAAAGGCACCTTCAAGATGCGAGCCAGGGTCTGGGCAAAGAGAGTCTTGCCGGAGCCGGTGGGGCCCAGCATCAGAATATTGCTCTTTTGCAGCTCCACATCCTCGTCGCCGCCGAAGAAAATGCGCTTATAATGGTTGTAAACCGCCACGGACAGGGCCACTTTCGCCTCGTCCTGGCCGATGACGTACTGATCCAGCACGTCCTTGATCTCCCGGGGCGTGGGCAGCTCATCGGGGACATCGTCCACCGCGCCGCCCTCCAGATCGTCGAATCCATCGTTGAGAATGCTCATGCAAAGCCGCACGCACTCATCGCAGATCCGCACGCCGGGCCCCTGGATCATCCGGCGAACCTGCTGCTCGTGCTTGCCGCAGAAGGAGCAGCGAAGGGTCTTCTTGCCGTCGTCGTTCATGGTATTACCTCAGTTTCTGGAGTTGCGCTTTTAAGATGATTTCTTGGGCAGAATGATCTTGTCGATCAGGCCGAACTCCTTGGCCTCATCGGCGCTCATGAAGTTGTCCCGCTCGCAGGCGGCGGTGACTTCCTCCACCGGTCTGCCGGTGTTCTCCGCCAGGATGCGGTTCATGCGCTTTTTGATGGTCTCCAACCGCTTGAGGTGGATGGCCATATCGGTGATCTGGCCCTGGGTGCCGGCAGAGGGCTGATGGATCATGATCTCCGCGTTGGGCAGGGCAAACCGCTTGCCCTTGGCACCGGAGGAGAGCAAAAATGCGCCCATGCTGGCGGCCATGCCCACGCAGATGGTGGAGACGTCGCACTTGACGTACTGCATGGTATCGTAGATGGCCATGCCGTCGGTGACGGAGCCGCCGGGGCTGTTGATATAGAACTGGATATCCTTATCTGGGTCCTGGGCTTCCAGGTACAGAAGCTGGGCAACCACCAGACTGGCGGTGGTGGCGTTGACTTCCTCGCCTAAAAAGACGATCCGGTCGTTCAGCAGTCGGGAAAAGATGTCGTAAGACCGCTCACCCCGGTTGGTCTGCTCCACTACGTAAGGGACTAAGCTCATTGGTATAACCTCCTTGGCTGGCCGCGCTTTGCGGCCGTTGACAGATTTGTCCTCCCAAACCCGATGCGTCCCGCTCCCGCGGGCAAGTATGGCAAAAGCGCCCCGCTCCCGTGAGGCAGCCGGCGCCTATGCCATACCACGCACCCATCCTACTACAGGTGCCGTGCTGAAATCTGTCAAAGCGATGTAGAAAAGCACGGGCCGGCAGAGCGGCTTCACACATCACCGGCCTGCCACGGTACAGTATACCCGGAATTACTTGGATTCAACGGGCTCCTCGTCCTCTTTTTTCACCGCTTTTTTGGTGGTCTTCTTCGCGGGCTTCTTCTCCTCGCCCTCCTCAGCGGCGTCGGCGGCCTTCTTGGTGGTCTTCTTGGCCGTCTTCTTCTCCGGCTTGGTGGCGGTGGCGCTGTCCACCACCACGGCCACGGCCTTGCGGCTGATGACCTGGTCGCGGATCTGCTCGGGCTGGAGATACTTCTTCACGGTATCCAGCTCCATGTTGTACTGCTCAGCCAGCTTCTTGAACTCGGCCTCCACTTCCTCATCGGTGGCTTCCAGGTTCTCGGCCTTGATGATGGCGGCCATGGCCAGATCCATCCGCACCTGACGCTCGGCGGGCTCCTTGGCGTCGGCGAGCAGCTTGGACTCCTCCATGCCGGTCATCTTCAGGTACTGGTCATAGGGGATGCCCTGCTGGGCGATCTGCATCTTGAAGTTGTCCAGGAACTGATGGGCCTGGTTCTCCACCATGGCATCGGGGATGTCGGCGGTGATGTTGGCAGCCACCTGCTCCATCAGGGCGTCCTCAAAGGCCTGGTCGGCGGCCTTCTGGCGCTCCTCGGTGATCTTCTTCTTCAGGTCGGCCTTTAGATCCTTGAGGGTGTCGAACTCGCTGACGTCCTTGGCGAACTCGTCATCCAGGGCGGGAACTTCCTTCTCCTTGACCTCGTGGACCTTCACCTTGAAGACCACGGCCTTGCCGGCCAGATCCGCGTGATAGTCCTCGGGGAAGGTGATGTCCAGATCCTTCTCGTCGCCGGCCTTCACGCCAATCAGCTGCTCTTCAAAGCCGGGAACGAAGCTGTGGGAACCCAGCTCCAGGCTGTGGTTCTCACCCTTGCCGCCGTCGAAGGGCTTACCGTCCAGGAATCCCTCGAAGTCGATGACGACAGTGTCGCCCTCCTTGGCCTCCCGGTCCACGCTCACGAGGCGGGTGTTGCGGTCAGAGAGCTCCTTGAGGCGCTCGTCCACGTCAGCGGCGGTGACCTTCACCTCGTCCTTGGGAGCGGAGAGCTCCTTGTACTGACCCAGAGTGACCTCAGGGTACACGGGAGCGGTGGCCTTGAAAGTAAAGCCGTCCTTCGTGCACTCGCCCACCAGCTCCACGGTGGGATAGCCCACGACCTGGAGCTCCTGCTCCTTCACAGCGGCCTCATAGGCATCGGGGAACGCAATATTGATGGCCTCCTCGAAAAACACCTCTGCGCCGTACATGCCCTCGATCACCTTACGGGGGGCCTTGCCGGGACGGAAGCCCGGAACGTTGATCTTCTTGCGCATCTTCTGATATGCCTTTTCGATGGCAGCCTGAAACTCTGCCGCACCCACCTCAACGGTCAGCGCGACCTGACTTTTTTCCAGTTTTTCACAGCTTTTGACACTCATTTTGTTTACTCCTCCGTTCATCACCAGTCAAACGCCGGTGCGAATTGATATTTTACCAGAAAAATCTTGAAATTACCAGCCTTTTTTCGTTTAATCACAAATTTTTTTTGGGACAAAACCCAGATAGTCTGCGGAAATCAGGGAAAAGGCCGTGTTTCCCCGCGTTCCCTCGATGCGCCGGCGGATCACCGGGCCGTGGAGATGGCCGTAGCAGCACTGCTCCACGGAGTACTTTTCCAGCATCTCCAAGATCTCCCGGCACTGGTATCCCTGGTACAGGGGCGGATAGTGGAGAAAGCACCAGATGGGCTTTCCCTCCGCCGCCTTCAGCGACGTCTCCAGCCGCCCCACCTCCCGATTGAGGACTTTGGCGTTGTGGGGCTTCTGGTCCTCCTCGAAAAACCATCCCCGGGTGCCGCACAGGGCGTGCTCCCCATAGAACTGGCAGTTGTTGTGGAGGAATTCAAAGGTGGTGAATCCCTTCTCCGCAAAGAAGGCACTCATCTTCGAGACCGTGGACCACCAGTAGTCGTGGTTTCCCTTGAGGAGAATCTTTTTGCAGGGGAACTGCTCCAGGAAACGGAAATCCGCCTCCGCCTCCGCCATGGACATCCCCCAGGAGGTGTCCCCCGCCAGGATCAGCACATCCTCCGCCGTCAGCTGACTCAGGGACGATTCGATGCGGCTGACATAATTTTCCCAGGCAGGTCCGAAGACCTCCATGGATTTGTTCACCGCCAGGGAGAGGTGCAGATCCCCGATGGCGTAAAGGGCCATAAGCGCCCCTCCTTCTTATTGGGATTATTCCGGGCCTCTCTCCCGTCACTTCAAAAAGTCCAGCACTACGCCGTCCATGCACGCCTTCTCGCAGGTGAGGTCGAAGCGCCGCGCCTTGCCCTTCAGGGCCGCCAGGCGCCGGGGAACCGGCGTACCGGTGACGTCGTGAAGCTGGTCCAGCAGCTCCAGCCCCTTCCCTGCCGGAGTCTGGCCGATGGCGGAGAGCACATGGTCGCAGAACTTATAGGGGGACGCGGTGGAGGCGAACACAGTCACCGTCTTGTCGCCGGTGGCGGCGCGGTACTGTTCCATCACATTGGCCGCCACGGCGGTATGGGTATCGATGAGGTAGCCGTAGTCCTGATAGTACCGGCCGATGGTGGCGGCGGTGTCCTCCTCGCCGCAGAAGCCGCCCCAATACTGGGTCTTCAGCGCCGCCTTGATGGCATCGGAGACCTCATAGCGGCCATCCCGGGCCAAGGCCTCCATATAGCCCCGGACCTCTGCGTCGTTCTGGCCGGAGAGGTCAAAGAGCAGCCGCTCCAGATTGGAGGAGACCAGGATGTCCATGGAGGGGCTCATGGTGGTGTGGAAGGGACGGTTGCGGTCATAGACGCCGGTGCGCAGGAAGTCCGTGAGGACGTCATTGCGGTTGGAAGCGCAGATGAGCATGTGGACCGGCAGGCCCATGCGCTTTGCGTAGTAGGCCGCCAGGATGTCGCCGAAGTTTCCGGTGGGAACGCAGAAGTTCACCTCCTGGCCCATGGTCAGCTTCCCCTCCCGCACCAGATCGCAGTAGGCGGAGATGTAGTAGACCACCTGAGGCAGGATGCGGCCCCAGTTGATGGAGTTGGCGGAGGAGAGGAAATAGCCCCGCTCCGCCAGGGTCTCTCGGATGGACACGTCGGAGAAGATGCGCTTGACCCCGGCCTGGGCGTCGTCAAAGTTTCCCACCACGGCACACACGCCCACGTTGGCGCCGTCCTGGGTCAGCATCTGGGTCTCCTGAACCTGGGAGACGCCGTCCTTGGGATAGAACACCAGGATCTTAGTCTGAGGCACGTCGGCAAAGCCCTCCATGGCGGCCTTGCCAGTATCGCCGGAGGTAGCCACCAGGATGCAGGCGGTCTTGGGCTCCCCGGTCTTGCGCAGCGCGGCGGAGAGCAGCTGGGGCAGCATCTGCAGTGCCATGTCCTTGAAGGCGCTGGTGGGGCCGTGCCACAGCTCCAGACAATGGGTGGTCTCATCCAGGGTACGGACCGGCGCCACGGCGGCAGTGTCGAACTTGTCGGGGCCGTAGGCGTTGTGGGCGAAGGCCGTCAGCTCCTCCTCCGTGTAGTCCGTCAGATACAGACCCATTACCTTGGCCGCCCGCTCCTGATAGGACGCCGTCAGCAGCCCCTCCAGAAAGGCCCGGTCGATCTGCGGGATCTCGGTGGGGGTCAGGAGACCGCCGTCCCGGCTCAGGCCCATTTTCACGGCCTCAGCGGACGCATAGCGCAAAGAGCGGTCCCGTGTACTCAAATACTTCATTGTCTGTTCCTCGCTTTCCAGGCAGTTTGGCTGATACAGCCGTTATGCAAACGCATCCTCCAGGTAGACTACGTTGGGTGCGCCGTTTTCCGAACAATAGACCTCCGCCACATCAAAGCGGGCGGGGGCGTCGATCTCGTGGGTGCTGAGATACAAAGCCGCCGCGGTGCGCAGGCGTGCCTGCTTGCGCCGGTCCACCGCCTCCCGGGGCAGCCCGCAGGCGGTACCGGTGCGGAGCTTCACTTCCACAAAGCAGATGGTACCCTTCCGGTCCCGGGCCACCAGGTCCAGCTCCCCGAAGCGGCAGCGCCACTGGCTGGCAAGAAGGGTGTATCCCTTCTTCCTCAGGTACCGGGCCACCTCCGCCTCTCCCCGGTTCCCCAGAGCCTTCGCGGTACTCATTTCTTCCGGGCCTCCCACTTTTTCAAAAAGGTCCGCCGGTGCTCCGGACAAGGACCGTATTCATCCAGCATGGCATAGTGGAGCTTGGTACCGTATCCCTTGTGCCTGGCAAACTGGTACTGGGGGTAGCGGCTGTCCAGCTCCGTGGAGACGTACCGGTCCCGGCTGACTTTGGCCAGGATGGAGGCCGCCGCGATGGAGGCGCTCTTCCCGTCGCCGCCCACCAGGCAGAGATGGGGCGCAGTGACGGCCACGGTGCTGCCATGGTCCCGGTTGCCGTCGATCAGGCACAGGTCCGGCGTCCGGGAGAGGCCGTCAATGGCCCGCTGCATGGCCAGCATCCGGGCATTCAGGATGTCCATCTCGTCGATCTCCGCTGCGGAGACGGAGGCCACACAGTACGCCTCCGCCTGGGCGGTGATGCGCTCATAGAGGGCCTCCCGCTTCTTTTCTGTCAGCTTCTTGGAGTCGTTGAGGCCGGGAAGGTCGATCTCCCGGGGCAAGATGACGGCGGCGGCGTCCACCGGCCCCGCCAGGGGCCCGGCCCCCGCCTCGTCCACACCGCAGAGGGTGTCATACCCGGCAGCCCACTCTTCCCGTTCATATGTCCAAAGGTCCATGGTCATCGCTCCTCCAGTTTCCACCTCTTGGCCAGAATCCGATAGACACCGCCCAGAGTCTGCTGCTCATACAAATGATACGCGGCTGGAGATACCTGCTCCAGCGGCTCGGAATGGTTGAGAAACTCCCCTGGATCGTCCTCCTGTATCTGATATCCGGTCAAAAGGAAGTCCCGGCGTCTGCGGTCAAAGTTCTCCCGCAGCAACCGCATCTTTTCCTCCTCATCCTCCAGCTCATACAGGCCGCACAGCTCCGAACCGGCGGGGTTATCCAAGTAATTCACAGAAAAACCTACCGCAGCCACACCGAAAAACTCCAGTTCCCCAGGAACCAGCTGATCCTCCCGATTCCAATACCGCGTATGCAGCAGTACCCGGGTATCCCGACAATCCGGCAGCACCTCCAGACGGAACATGGTCCCGTCAAAGTTCGTCAGCAGCAATTTTGCGCTCATATGTCCTCCGGCAGTTCCAGTGTAAAGCGTCCCAACTTGCCGCCTCGGAACTCGTCCAGCAAAATCTTTGCCATCCGCTCTGTGTCCACTTCCCCGCCGGAGATCAAAAAGCCCCGCTTTTTCCCGGCGGCGCAGAGCAGCCGGTAGCCCCAGGCCACGTCGTTTTCCTCCGCCTCCCGCTCCGGGATGCCGGGGAGCTTATAGGCGGCGGAGAGGGCCTCCGGGTACTGCGTCCCCAGGTAGGCCATCAGGTGGCAGCCTAGGGTCTCCACGTCCAGGATATCATCCTTCACGGCGCCGGTATAGGCCAGGTTCAGTCCCACGCTCTGGTCCTCGAACTTGGGCCAGAGGATACCCGGAGTGTCCAGCAGTTCCAGGTTCTTGTCAATGGGCACCCACTGCTTGGAGCGGGTGACGCCGGGCCGGTCCTCGGTCTTGGCGGTCTTGCGGCCCGCCACCTTATTGATAAAGGTGGACTTGCCCACGTTGGGGATGCCCAGGATCATCACACGGACCACCCGGCCCGCCTGCCCCTTTTCCGCGTAGGCCCGGAGCTTATCCGCCAGCAGCTCCCGCACGGCGGCGGCAAACCGGGCGGTGCCCTGTCCCCGCTTGGCGTCGGATTCCAGCACAGCGTAGCCTCTGGCCCGGAAATAGGCGGCCCAGCGGTCAGTAGCGGCCCGGTCCGCCTGGTCCGCCCGGTTCAAAACCACCAGCCGGGGTTTCCCCGCCGTCAGCTCGTCCACATCCGGGTTCCGGCTGGAGACGGGGATTCTCGCGTCCAAAATCTCGCACACCGCGTCCACGTTTTTGATCTGCTCGGCGATCATACGCCGGGTCTTGGTCATGTGACCGGGATACCATTGAATATTCATGCGTCCACCCCGCCGATCAGGCCAATGCGGCCAAAGTCCCGTTTTCCGGTGGCCTCGTCCGCCCCCGGGAAGGCCAGGAACACCGCCCGCCCGATGACATAACGGGTATCCACCGTGCCGAGGCTTGCGTCCCGGCTGTCGCTGGAGTGGTTCCGGTTATCGCCCATGACGAAAATACTGCCCTCCGGCACCGTCAGGGGGAATTCCGTGCCCTCCTCCACAAAGGTCAGCTCGTTGATATAGTCCTCCTCCAGCAGCGCACCGTCCACGTAGACCGCGCCGGTCTCAAAGTCGATGTCCACCGTCTGGCCGCCGGTGGCGATCACCCGCTTGACGATGGGCTCACCGCCGGCAAAGGCCCCTTTTTGGATAATGACAATGTCGCCGTATTTGTATTCTCCGCTGAGAAGGGAAGTGGTCACCAGCAGCCGGTCCCCGTCCTGCAGGGTGGGGACCATGGAGTGGCCGTCCACACCGATCAGGCGGATGCAGAAGGTAAACACCAGTACCACCACCAGCACGGAGCAAACCAGCGCCTGCACCCACTCATAAAGGTCCCGGCTCTCTTTCTCCTCCGCCTGTTTGTCCTGTTCCTTTTCGCTCATGCTTGTTCTCCTCAGTTCAAAATTCCCACGCGGCTCCAGTCCCGCTGGTCCGTGTCCGCCGTGGGACCCGGCACCGCCAGCAGCAGCGCCCGGCCCAGCACGCAGCGGGTATCCACCGGTCCCAGCGCGGAATCCCGGCTGTCGTCACTGTCGTTGCGGTTGTCGCCCATGACGAAGATGCAGCCCTCCGGCACCGTCAGGGGGAATTCCGTGCCCTCCTGCGTCCAAGTGGGTTCCCGGGTATAGGGCTCCTCCAGCGCCGTGCCGTCCACATAAACCACACCGGCGTCAAAATCGATGTCCACCGTCTGGCCCTCCGTGGCGATCACCCGCTTGACGATGGGCTCGCCGCCGTAGAAATCATCTCGCTGCAAGATCACGATGTCGCCCTGCTCATAGGTGCCGCACAGCCAGTTGTTCAGCACCACCAGCATATCCTGATCCTGCAGGGTCTCCCGCATGGACTCTCCCGACACCCGCACGATCCGCACCACAAACGTGAAAATCAGCACCACGGTCAGGACGGAACACACCAGCGCCTGCACCCACTCATAGGCACCGCGCCCCTCTGTCTGTTTCTTTGACGGCATTCCGCGCCTCCTCAGAGCCAATGTCATTTTAGAATAATCTTTTACAGTATAACAAAGAACTTCCCAAATCACAAGGGAAAGCGTTTCTTTTTTCCGCAGGGTACGAAAAAAGAGAGGCGCAAGCGCCTCTCTTTGATCTGCTTCTTACAGCTTCTCCTTGACCTTGGCACCCTTGCCGACGCGGCCACGCAGGTAGTACAGCTTCGCACGCCGCACAGCACCGTTGCGCACCACCTCGATGGTGTCGATGGAGGGAGAGTGAACGGGGAAAATCTTCTCCACGCCGACGCCGTAAGAGATGCGGCGGACGGTGATGGTCTCCTCGATGCCGCCGTGCTTCTTGGCGATCACAGTGCCCTCGAAGATCTGGATACGCTCGCGGGAGCCTTCCTTCACCTTCACGTGGACACGGACGGTGTCACCGATCTGGACGGGAGCAACCTCGTTGCTCAGAGTTTCCTTGTTCAGTTCCTGAATGAGATTCATGGGTTTTTCCTCCTAATGTATAGGCGTTCATGCCGTCTCAAATCCCGAACACGCGGCGCCATTCGGCGCCTGTGCGGCAGAGGACCGCCCTTTGTAGCCTGAATAGAATATCATAAAGAAGCACGGATTGCAAGCATTATTTCCCTAAAAACAATCTTTTTTCAGTGCACTGCCGCAGA
>UMJL01047246.1_pt1 | contig 14712 bp, 14 predicted proteins | sample 1966071 | NCBI WGS metagenome assembly UMJL01 (sample SAMEA4836148, study PRJEB28245) | human gut metagenome | biome: gut microbiome; material: fecal sample | place: Denmark | collected 2008
TTCGACGTCGAGGGTGATGGTCCAGTCGTCGCAGATGACGATGGGGCGCATGTTGAGGCTGTGGGGGGCGACGGGAGTGATGGCAATGGTCTTGCTGTGGGGCACAATGATGGGCCCTCCCACGCTGAGCGAGTAGGCGGTGGAGCCGGTGGGCGTGGCAACGATGAGTCCGTCGGCCTGGTAGGTGGTGAGCGGGGCACCGTTGATGGCGGTGTGGATGCTGATCATCGACGAGCTGTCGCGCTTGAGGACGGCTATCTCGTTGAGGGCATAGGGACAACGCATCAGGTTGCGATCGTCGCATGACAGCTGGAGCACACTGCGCTCTTCTATTTTATAATGGTGGTTGTAGATGTCGTTGAGGGTGGTCTCCATTTCTTCGGGGGAGATGTCGGCCAGGAAACCGAGGCGGCCGGTGTTGATGCCCAGAATGGGGAATCCCTTGGCACCTACCCGGCTGGCTGCCTTGAGGAACGTACCGTCGCCGCCCAGGCTGATGACAAGGTCGGCCTCGAAACAGTCGCCGTCGAACAACTCGACGGGAGGAAGCTGGAGATGCAGCTCGGCCGTCAGGAACTGGTAGAACTCACGGCAGATGCAGATCTCGGCCTTATGGCGGGTGAGGATACTGAACAGGCGCTCGGCATACGAGGACTTTTTGGCCTGATAAGTGTTTCCGAAAATGGCTATTTTCATACGCTCCGTTTGTTATTAGCATTGCAAAGATGCTATTTTTTTATAATATTCCTGTCAACTTATGACTATTATTTGTACTTTTGCCAGAAACTAACGGTAAAATTATGACTAAATTAAGTGTAAACATAAACAAGGTAGCAACGTTGCGCAATGCGCGCGGCGGGAACGTGCCGGATGTGGTAAAGGTAGCGCAAGACTGCGAAAGCTTTGGCGCGGACGGTATTACGGTGCATCCGCGGCCGGATGAAAGACATATCCGCCGCAAAGATGTGTATGACCTGCGTCCGCTGCTGCGTACGGAATTCAATATCGAGGGGTATCCGGCGCCGGAATTCATTGACCTGGTGCTGAAAGTGAAGCCCCATCAGGTGACACTGGTACCCGACAGCCCGACACAACTGACTTCGAACGCCGGATGGGATACGAAGAAGAACCTGGACTTCCTGAGCGAAGTGCTCGACGAATTCAAGAAGGCGGGTATACGGACCTCGGTGTTTGTGTCGACCGACATTGAAATGATAGAATATGCCGCCAAGGCAGGTACCGACCGCGTGGAACTGTACACGGAACCCTATGCGTCGGGCTACACGAAGAATCCGGAAGCGGCTGTGGCGCCTTTTGTGGCTGCCGCCAAGGCTGTGCGCAACCTGGGGCTGGGCCTGAATGCGGGCCATGACCTGAGTCTGGTGAACTTGAACTATTTTTATAAGAACATACCCTGGCTGGACGAGGTGTCGATAGGACATGCGCTGATCTGTGATGCGCTGTACCTGGGACTGCAACGCACCATTCAGGAATATAAAAACTGTCTTCGTCAATGAATGCAATGATGTTATTGGCCCAAGTGGCCCCGGCGATGGCCGACTCGATTGCGGGTGCCAATCCGGTTCTGACTCCGGTGGCCGGACCGGAAGAGATGAGTTTGTGGAGTATGGCCGTGAAAGGCGGCTGGATCATGGTGGTGCTGGGACTGCTCTCGGTGCTGTGCTTCTACATCCTGTTTGAACGGAACTACGTTATCCGCAAGGCTGGAAAGGAGGATCCCATGTTTATGGACAAAATCAAGGATTACATTCTGGGAGGCGAAATCAAGGCTGCACTGGCTTACTGCCGTAGCGTGAACACGCCGTCGGCACGCATGATAGAAAAAGGAATCAGCCGCCTGGGCCGTCCGGTGAGCGACGTGCAGGCTGCCATCGAAAATGTGGGCAACATTGAGGTGGCCAAGCTGGAAAAGGGACTGACCATCATGGCAACCATCGCTGCAGGAGCGCCGATGATCGGCTTCCTGGGAACGGTGACGGGTATGGTGCGCGCTTTCTTCGAAATGGCGAATGCGGGCAACAACATCGACATCACCCTGCTTTCAGGGGGTATCTACGAGGCTATGATTACGACCGTAGGCGGTCTGATTGTGGGCATCATCGCCATGTTTGCCTACAACTATCTGGTGACGCTGGTCGACGGAGTGGTGAACAAGATGGAAGCCAAGACCATGGCCTTCATGGATTTACTGAATGAGCCATGCTGAAACGAAGAGCCAAAATATCGCCCAACTTCAGTATGGCGTCCATGACGGACGTGATATTCCTGCTGCTGATATTCTTCATGATCACTTCGACGGTGGTTTCACCCAACGCCATCAAGGTACTGTTGCCGCAGGGCAAGCAGCAGACGTCGGCCAAGCCGCTGACAAGGGTTATCATCGACAAGGACCTGAATTTCTATGCAGCGTTCGGGAATGACCGTGAACAGGCGATTACACTGGAGGAACTGACACCGTTCCTGCAGGAATGCGCCGAAAAGGAACCGGAAATGTACGTGGCTCTGTATGCGGACGAAACGGTGCCTTATCGGGAAATTGTGAAAGTGCTGAACATTGCCAACGAGAACCACTTCAAGATGGTGCTCGCCACCCGTCCGCCCGAAGGGCGCTGACGACGGCAAAACAGTATGGGTCGTTAATGTCTAAGAAAGGAATCTTGCTGTGAATCAAAAAGAAAAAGGAAAATACATAGGCTTGACGGGGGCATTGCTGGTGCATGCCGCCGTAATCGTCTTTTTGATATGGGCAGGGTTTGTAGTACCGGCTCCTGCCGAAGAGGGAGGTATGCCAGTCATGTTGGGTGAAGTGCCCGATGCATGGGGGCAGGCGGATCCGTCGTTGGTAGACGTGGACGTGATGCCTGAACAGGCGGTGCCGCAACCTCAGGAGCCAGCGGACCAGGATCTGATGACGCAGGATATGGAGGAAACGGTGGCTCTGAAACCCGAAACGAAGACTCCCGAAAAGAAGAAGGAGGAAGTGAAGAAGCCCGAGAAGACAGAAGCCGAGAAGGCGGAAGAAGCCCGCAAACTGGCTGCCGAGAAAGCCGAACGCGAACGGAAGGAGGCGGAAGAGGCCGCACGACGTACCGTGGCGGGAGCTTTCGGCAAGGGTGCCCAGATGGGCAGTAAGGGAAATACGAAGGGCAACGGCATCCAGGGTAGCCCGACCGGCAATGCGGCCGAAGGAGCGGCTACCGGTGTGGGCGGTTATGGTTCGTTCAGCCTGAACGGACGTTCGTTAGGTCCCGGCGGATTGCCCAAACCGGTCTATAACGTGCAGGATGAAGGAAAGGTGGTGGTGAACATCACCGTGAATCCGGCCGGCCAGGTGATAGCTACCAGCATCAACCGCCAGACCAACACCGTGAATCCGGCGCTGCGCAAAGCGGCCGAGGATGCGGCCAAGAAGGCGCGCTTCAATGCCGTGAGCGGGCTGAACAACCAAGCGGGAACCATTACGTATTATTTTAATCTGAAATAAATATAAGGAGGACTTTTGACTATGGGAACTGTTTATGTGTTTTTTGCAGACGGTTTTGAAGAAATGGAAGCCTTTGCGGCTGTCGACATCATGAAACGTGCCGGCCTGAATGTGACAATGGTGTCTGTGACTCCCGATGAAATCGTGAAGGGGTCTCATGGGATCTCGGTGTTGTGTGACAAGAATATCGTGAACTGCGATTTCTTTGATGCGGACATGATGGTATTGCCCGGTGGACTGCCCGGCGCTACAACGCTGAACGAGTGTGAGGACCTGCGCAGACAGTTGCTGAAACAGGCAGAAGAAAACAAGGCGATTGCTGCTATCTGTGCCGCCCCGATGGTGCTGGGCAACCTGGGATTGCTGAAAGGCAAAAAGGCTACCTGCTATCCGGGATTTGACAAATACCTGGAGGGAGCCGAATATACGGGTGCCATGGTGGAGAAGGACGGAAACTTCATCACCGGCAAGGGACCCGGAGCTGCCATCGAATTCGGTCTGGCGCTGGTAGAACACCTTTGCGGGAAAGAGAAAGTGAAGGAACTGAAGAGTGCCATGTGTCTGACCAAGTAAAGGAAACGCAATGACACACTATGCTCTGATTGTGGCCGGAGGCAAGGGACTGCGCATGGGAACGGATTTGCCCAAGCAGTTTCTGCCCATTGGGGGAAAACCGGTGCTGATGCGCACGATGGAAGCCTTTTATGCCTGCAATCCGGAGATACAACTTATTCTGGTGCTTCCGCACGACCAGCAGGATTTCTGGCTGGAACTGTGCCGGAAGCACTGTTTCAATTTGCCTTATCGGATGGCCGACGGTGGAGAAACCCGTTTTCATTCGGTGAAGAACGGCCTGGCACTGGTCGAAACGCCGGCTTTGGTAGGAGTGCACGACGGGGTGCGTCCGTTTGTGTCGCCCGAAGTCATACGCCGCTGCTACGAGGAGGCCAAGACCAAGCGGGCGGTGGTACCCTGCATCGGGGTGGTGGAGACGGTGAGACACCTGCAGGAGGCGGGTGGCAGTGTGACCGTTCCACGTGACGAGTACCGCCTGGTACAGACACCGCAGGTGTTCGACGCCGCTTTGCTCAAGGAGGCATACGGACAGCCCTATACTCCCATGTTTACAGACGATGCTTCGGTGGTCGAGGCGATGGGGGTGCCCGTCGCGCTGACCGAAGGCAACCGGGAAAACATCAAGATTACCACACCTTTTGACCTGAAGGTGGCTTCGGCTCTGTTGGAAGAATGATTGACCTGGCTACTGCTGACATCAAATATCTGCCGGGCGTAGGGCCGCAGCGGGCCGCTACGCTGAACAAGGAACTGGGTATCTGTACCCTGCATGACTTGTTGTATTATTTCCCTTATAAATATGTAGACCGCAGCCGCATTTATTCCATCCGCGAGATAGACGGAACCATGCCCTATATCCAACTGAAGGGAGAAATCCGCAGTTTCGAGATTGCGGGTGAAGGACGGCAGCGGAGACTGATAGCCCATTTCACGGACGGGACGGGGTTTGTGGACCTGGTGTGGTTTCAAGGCATCAAGTTCCTGACCGGGAAATACAAGGTGCATCAGGAATACGTCGTGTTCGGCCGGCCGACGGTTTTCAACGGACGTATCAATATCGCCCATCCGGATATCGACGCGGTTTCGGATGTACAGATGTCCGGCATGGGCTTGCGTCCCTACTACAATACCACGGAGAAGATGAAACGGGCTTTCCTGAACTCGAATGCCATCGAGAAGATGATGGCGACGCTGGTCCGCCAGATTCAGGAACCTTTGCCCGAGACCCTGACGGCTTCGCTGTTGCAGGAACACCACCTCATGCCGTTGACCGAGGCGCTTTGCAACATTCACTTTCCCGGCAATGCCGACCTCTTGCGGAAGGCACAGTACCGGCTGAAGTTTGAGGAACTGTTTTATGTACAGCTCAACATCCTGCGCTATGCGCGCGACCGCCAGTACAAGTACAGGGGATACGTGTTCGGCAAAGTGGGGGAGGTGTTCAACACCTTCTACACGCGTAACCTGCCGTTTGAACTGACGGGGGCCCAGAAGCGGGTGCTCAAGGAGATACGGCGCGACTTGGGCTCGGGACGACAGATGAACCGCCTGTTGCAGGGCGATGTAGGAAGCGGAAAGACGCTGGTGGCGTTGATGAGTATGCTCATAGCGCTGGACAACGGCTATCAGGCTTGCCTGATGGCGCCTACGGAGATTCTGGCCAATCAGCATTTCGATACGATTCGCGAGTTGCTGTGCGGCATGGATGTACGGGTGGAACTGCTGACCGGTTCGGTCAGGGGCAAGCGACGGGAAGCCATCCTGAAAGGTCTGGTGGAAGGGGATGTGAAGATATTGGTCGGCACGCACGCGGTCATCGAAGATACGGTGAACTTTGCTTCTTTGGGGCTGGTGGTCATCGATGAGCAGCACCGTTTCGGCGTGGCGCAACGTGCCCGCTTGTGGACCAAGAACGAACAGCCTCCCCATGTGCTGGTGATGACGGCCACCCCCATTCCCCGTACGCTGGCCATGACGCTGTATGGCGACCTGGATGTGTCTGTCATCGACGAACTGCCTCCCGGACGCAAGCCGATAGCCACCATCCATCAGTTTGACAACCGTCGGGAAAGTCTGTACCGTTCGGTGCGCAAGCAGATAGAGGAAGGGCGGCAGGTGTACATTGTCTATCCGCTGATCAAGGAAAGCGAGAAGATAGACCTGAAGAATCTGGAGGAAGGTTATCTGCACGTTTGCGAGGCCTTTCCCGACTGTTGTGTATGCAAGGTGCATGGCCAGATGAAACCGGCCGAGAAAGATGCGCAGATGCAGCTGTTTGTTTCGGGACAGGCTCAGATTATGGTGGCCACGACGGTCATCGAGGTGGGAGTGAACGTACCGAATGCGTCGGTCATGATTATCGAGAATGCCGAACGCTTCGGCCTGTCGCAGCTGCATCAGTTGCGCGGACGGGTGGGGCGTGGAGCCGATCAGTCGTACTGCATTCTGGTGACGGGCTACAAGCTGGCCGAGGATACCCGCAAGCGGCTGGAAATAATGGTACGTACCAACGACGGTTTCGAAATAGCCGAAGCCGACCTGAAGCTCCGTGGTCCCGGCGACCTGGAAGGAACGCAGCAGAGTGGGGTGGCTTTCGACTTGAAAATCGCCGATTTGGCCCGTGACGGGCAACTGTTGCAGTACGTGCGCGAAGTGGCCCGGAAAATTGTGGAACAGGATCCGCAGGGAACATTACCCGAACACGAGATTCTGTGGAAACAGCTGAAGGCGTTGCGCAAGAGCAACGTCAATTGGGCGGCTATCAGCTGATTGTGTTAATGGAATGTCTTGTGAATGCCGATATGTTGTAAAACATGTTTCTTTTTAACTGTCTGTTTGTCAGTTTGTTGTATTGTTTTTCTCCTCTATAGCCCGGATGATTAAAGAAAAAAATACTTAATTGGGGATACGCCGTTTGGAATAGAAATGCTACCTTTGGAAGAATTTTTGAAAAAACGGGTATTCGTCTGTGCAGAAGCGTGGTAACGGTATGAATTTCGGGCGGATATCTTGCTGGAAAGACAAAGAACGAAACGGAATGAATTTAAGAGGAATAAAACTGATTTTTTGTGCGGCTGCGGCAATGGTGAGTCTGAATTCTTTCTCACAGGATCTTATTGCCCGTCAGGCGCCCATCGATAGAAAACTGAAAAGCGTAGACTCGCTGGCATTGCAGAAGCAGATTCGCGTGGAGCAGTCCATGTATCCTGCTTTCGATATCTATCCTTCCTGGAATACGAAGTCTGTTCATGTGTACGGCGATGCCATTGTCCCCGACAAATATACCATTGACCTTACCGGTTTCTGTATGCCTACTGACCATACGCGCATTACAGATGTGTTCGGTTATCGTCCGCGCCGTCGCAGAGCTCACTACGGACTCGACATCAAGGTGTATATCGGCGATACTATCCGTGCGGCTTTTGACGGTCGTGTGCGTGTGGTGGCCGACGAAGGACGTCGCAAGGGATATGGCAAGTATCTCGTAATCCGTCATGACAACGGTCTGGAAACAATTTATGGTCACCTGTCCAAGCAGCTGGTGGCTGTAGACCAATTGGTAAAGGCGGGCGAACCGATAGCCTTGGGCGGAAATACCGGTCGTTCTACCGGTTCCCACCTGCATTTTGAGACCCGTTTCCTGGGTGTGGCGCTCGATCCTGCCAAGATGTTCGATTTCGAAAAGCAGGATATTGTGGCCGATACCTATACCTTCGAGAAGGGTAAGAAGTCTTCCGGCGGCAAGAGCTCAAGCGGCGATTTGTATTACAAGGTCAAGAAAGGTGATACCTTGTCGAAGATCGCAGCCCGTCAGGGAACCACAGTCAGCAAGCTTTGTCAGCTGAACCGGATCTCCAAGAATACGACCTTGCGTCCGGGACAGGTTTTGCGTTGTTCTTGAAAAAACGTAGACAATCTATATTTGTAAGGAGGGTGCTTTAATATAATTTAGAGCGCCCTCTTTTCTTTATTTCTTAATTATTCCTAACTTTGCGGTCTATTTGTAAGGATATGAAAGATACCAGACAACAATTTGAACATGTCATTGGAATTTGCCGCGACTTGTTTGCCAAGAAACTGCATGATTACGGTCCCGCTTGGCGTATTCTGCGTCCTTCTTCGGTGACGGATCAGATATTCATCAAGGCCAACCGCATCCGTAGTATCGAGACAAAGGGGGTAGCCCTGGTGGACGAGGGTATCCGGTCGGAATTCATCGCCATTGTCAACTATGGCATCGTGGGACTCATCCAGCTGGAACTGGGTTATGCCGAGCAGGCCGATATCAGCAATGAAGAGGCGCTGGCGTTGTATGACAAGTATGCCAAGACATCGTTGGAACTGATGCTGGCCAAGAACCACGATTACGATGAGGCCTGGCGCAGCATGCGTATCAGTTCGTATACCGACCTGATTCTGATGAAAATCTATCGTACCAAGCAGATAGAAAGCCTGGCCGGGCAGACGCTGGTGTCCGAAGGCGTGGACGCCAACTATATGGATATGATAAACTATTCGGTTTTCGGTTTGATCAAGATAGAATTTGGAGACTGACAAACGACATATTGCCAAGAAGGTATGGGTAAACGCCTGCCGCTTCCTGCTGGGAGGGGTGTTTATCTTTTCGGGTTTTGTCAAGGCTGTTGATCCGTTCGGCTCTTACTATAAGCTGCAGGACTATCTGACGGCATTCGGCATGATCAGCTGGTTTCCTTCTGTACTCTTGTTTCTGGCCGGCATATTGCTGGCAGCGGTGGAGTTTTGTGTCGGAGTATATCTCTTTCTGGGTATCCGCAAGACGGTAAGTGCCTGGTTGGCTCTGTTGCTGATGTCTTTCATGACTCCGCTTACACTCTATCTGGCCATTGCCAATCCGGTATCGGACTGCGGCTGTTTTGGCGACGCATGGGTGCTGACCAACTGGCAGACTTTCGGCAAGAATATCGTTCTGTTGCTGGCCGCCATATCGGTGTTCCGTTGGCGGAAAGATGTGATACGTTTCATTACCCGCAAGATGGAATGGGTGTTCTCCATGTACGCCATCCTGTTCGTGTTTGCCCTGTCGGTCTATTGTCAGCGCAATCTGCCGATTATCGATTTCCGTCCCTATAAGGTAGGCGTGAATATCAGGCAGGCCATGGAGGTGCCCGAAGGTGCCAAGCTGCCGGTTTTTGAAACCTATTTCACCCTCGAGAAGGACGGAGTGCAGAAAGAATTCTCGCTGGACAATTATCCGGACAGTACGTGGACTTTTGTCGGGTCGCGTACGGTGTTGAAGGAGAAGGGATACGAGCCGCCGATTCATGACTTTTCGCTGCTGAACCTGCAGACGGGCGAGGATATTACGGACAGTGTCCTGGCAGACAAGGGCTACACCTTCCTGCTTGTGGCGCACCGCATCGAAGAGGCCGATGACAGCAACATAGACCTTATCAATGAAATCTATGACTACAGCGTGGAGCATGGTTATGCGTTCTATGCCCTGACAGCTTCGGAAGAAGACGACATCTTGTTGTGGGCCGACCGCACGGGAGCCGAGTATCCTTTCTGCCAGGCCGACGACATTACGCTGAAGACCATCATCCGTTCCAACCCGGGACTGTTGCTGTTGAAGGACGGAACGATATTGAACAAGTGGAGCGACAACAATCTGCCGGACGAATATGTGCTGGTCGATGCGCTGGACAAGATTCCCCTTGGACAGCAGAAGGTAGTCAGTGTGTGGAATGTGCTCGGGCAGGTCTTGCTGTGGTTTGTGATACCTTTGTGCATGGTGCTGGCTGTAGATATCCTGATCATCAAACGCAGGGAGAAGAAGACGGCCAAGTTGGCTGATAAGAATAAATTAATGGTTTAACCCTTTTAAATAGAAAACAAAATGAGAAAGAACATTGTTGCAGGAAACTGGAAAATGAACAAGACCCTCCAGGAGGGTATTGCCCTTGCAAAAGAACTGAACGAAGTGTTGGCTGCCGAGAAGCCCAACTGTGATGTAATCATCTGTACACCGTTTATCCACCTGGCATCGGTTACTCCGCTGGTAGACCCCGCCAAGATTGGTGTAGGTGCTGAAAACTGCGCCGACAAGGAGTCGGGTGCCTATACGGGTGAGGTATCGGCTGCCATGGTAGCTTCTACCGGTGCCAAATATGTCATCCTGGGTCACTCAGAGCGTCGTGCCTACTATCACGAAACCGTAGAGATCCTGGAAGAGAAGGTGAAACTGGCTCTGGCCAACGGTCTGACTCCTATCTTCTGCATCGGCGAAGTACTGGAAGAGCGCGAAGCTGGCAAGCAGAACGAAGTGGTTGCCGCCCAGCTGGCTTCTGTATTCTCTCTGTCTGCCGAAGACTTCTCCAAAATCATCCTGGCTTACGAGCCGGTATGGGCTATCGGTACTGGCAAGACTGCCACTCCCGAACAGGCACAGGAAATCCACGCCTTCATCCGTGGTGCCGTAGCCGAGAAGTATGGTAAGGAAATTGCCGACAACTGCTCCATCCTGTACGGTGGCAGCTGCAAGCCTTCGAATGCCAAGGAACTGTTTGCCAACCCCGATGTTGACGGCGGTCTGATTGGTGGCGCTGCCTTGAAGGTAGCCGATTTCAAGGGCATCATCGACGCTTTCAATTGATGAAAAGCTGATAGAAACCAAAGAGGAAGTGCCATGCCGGTGGTATGCACGCGGCGGGTGCTTCCTTCTTTTCTTTTCATAGTTTATAATTTCGACACATTATTCACCCCAATATACCCTATTCACACATGAAACGTTTGCTTTTGGCTCTTGCCGGCCTTTCTTTCCTCCTGTCGGCTGCGGCGCAGGACAATATCGTGAAGAGTCTGGAACGGAATGTTCCCGGCCAGGGAAAGATTACAATCCATCAGGATGAGCGCATCGAGGCACTGGTAGGCAAGGCGCATACCGTATCGGCTACGGGCGAACGCCAGGTAATCAAGACCTCAGGATATCGTGTTCAGGTATATGCCGGCAGCAATACCCGTGCAGCCAAGAACGAAGCCCATTCCGTGGCGGCGTCCGTCAAGGAGATTTTTCCTGATCTGCCGGTCTATTCCTTCTTTACCCCTCCGCGCTGGCTGTGCCGTGTGGGCGATTACCGGAGCATCGAGGAGGCCGATGCCATGATGCGGCAGCTGCGGGCTACTGGCAAGTTCAAGGAAGTCTCCATTGTCCGCGACCAGATAAATATCCCATTGTGACGCAGGAAGCGGCCCGGATGCCGCGTCTGTCGTCTTTTCATGTAAAACTAGTCAATCATATTTTGTAGAAATCATGTTGGAAAAAGAAATCATCACCTCTCCTGCGTTGGACGAACTGAAAGAACATTATGCACGCATTCTGACCCTGCTGGGCGAAGACCCCGGGCGCGAAGGCCTGCTCAAGACTCCCGAACGTGTGGCCAAGGCCATGCTGACCCTGACCAAGGGCTATACGATGGATCCGCACGAAGTGCTCCGTTCGGCCAAGTTCAAGGAAGAATACAGCCAGATGGTGATTGTGAAGGACATCGATTTCTTCTCGTTGTGCGAGCACCACATGCTGCCCTTCTACGGCAAGGCACACGTGGCCTACATCCCCAACGGCTACATTACCGGCCTGAGCAAGATAGCCCGTGTGGTCGACATCTTCTCCCACCGCTTGCAGGTGCAGGAGCGTATGACGCTCCAGATTAAGGAGTGTATCCAGGAGACGCTCAATCCGCTGGGCGTGATGGTGGTGGTCGAGGCCAAGCACATGTGCATGCAGATGCGGGGCGTGGAGAAGCAGAATGCCATCACTACGACTTCCGACTTCACCGGTGCCTTCAACCAGGCCAAGACTCGCGAGGAGTTTATGAACCTCATCAAGCATCACTCCACTGCCTTGTGATTCTTTGATGAAAGATATTCCACTGCCAATGTCCATAGTTGGCGGCGTAAAGTCCATAGTTAGCGTTGTAAAGTTCATAGTTAGGCCGCTAGCTATGGACTTCTTGCAAGGTGAGGAAGCCGTTTCTGGTGGTTGCGATGCTTTGCGGCCGGCGAGTGAATACACCGATTCTGGCGGCCAGGACTGAAAATAATTCAGTTGAAATAGTACTAATGTAAAAAAACATTACCTTTGTAGCGGGGCTATGGTTTGCCCCCCCGATTTAAAATCTTGGGAACGATGAAACACATCAGCAGAAAAGTTTGGAAAGCTGCCCTCGGGGCGGTATGTTTGGGCGGATTGTGTGCAGCCTGCACCACCCGTCCGGAGATTCACATTACGGGTTCCGTTCGTCATGCGGACGGGGCACTTCTGGTTTACCGGCGGTCGGTTGGCGGAATGTTCAATTCGCAGACGATAGATACGTTGAAGTTGCAGGCGGACAGCACGTTCACGCTGACGCTGCCCGGAGGAGAATACGAGCGGGTTCAGTTCTATCTGTATGGAAAGAAGAAAATGGGTTCACTTCTTGCCAAGGAAGGAACGATGCGGATCGAATTGGACGGATGGGCCGAAAAGCCGATGACCGTCACCGAAGGGCAGGATGACAAGACGGTCCGTGTGGCGGAACTGCTGGAACAGCTGTACGAGGATGTATTCGCCATTCGTGCGCGGAGAGGCGACCGTTGGCAGATTGCCCGTGACACCGTGGCTACATCGGTGCGTCGCAAGCTGACGGACTATGTCCTGTTGCTGGACAAGGAGGTGGAAGGCGTGGACGAGGACCTGCGTACCAAGGCCCGTCAGGACATACGCATGCAGTTGCTGCTGGCTTTCCAGAACCAGGTGCTGGCTACTGTCTTCCGCTCGTCCGAGGCCACGAAGCAGGAATGGCTGGCCCAGCTGGACAGCATGACGGCCTTCTGCTCCATCAATCATCCTTGCAGCCCTTTCTCTCTTTCGTTTTACGACGCGGCAAGTTATGATACCGGCATCCGTTACTATACCAAGGGCGAGCCAAAGCCGGAAGGAGTGGAGAAAGGCGTGCAACTGGCTTTCTACGATTTCACACATCGGCTGACGGGCAAGGCGCAGGAAGCCGCTCTGGCCCAGCTCTTCCTCGAAGACGAGTTCCAGCAGCGTTATGACCCGCAACTGCTTCCGCTGGCCGACGAGTTCCGCCGCCTCTATCCCGAAAGCGGATGGATGCCGTGGGTGGACCGTGCCGTGGCCAAGAACCGTGCCTTCAACGAAACAACAATCCCTGCCGATATCCATTTCCCGGATGTCAGCTCGGCCAAGACGATTAAGGACGTGACTGACCGATACAAAGGGAAAGTCATCTTCATGGACATCTGGGCCACGTGGTGTGGTCCCTGCCGTGCGTCGTTTGCCCACATCGCTCCGTTGCAGGAGTATGCTGCGGCCAACGATGTGGTGTTGCTCTACCTCTCCATCGACCGTCCGGAGGACGATGAAAAGTGGCGGAAGATGGCCGCGCACTACAACCTGAAAGGCGAACACGTCCGTGATCAGGAGGCCTTCCATCAGGAAATCTATGATACCTTCGGCCATAAGGGGGCCCTGAGCATTCCGCGCTGCGTCATCTTCGACAAGCAGGGGAACATCCGTTTCAGCACGGCCGCCTCGCCCGAGCAGTGGGACAAGCTGAAAGAACAGTTGCAGGAAGCGGCTAAGTAAAGGAGACTGTACGATGAACAGGTATGGGATAATGGGACTGCTGCTGTGGGGGGTCTTCCCTCTGGCAGCACCGGCACAGATTCCGGACAGCATAGCCGGGCCGCTGACGGCGCTGGCCCGCCGTGTAGAGCAATTCGGCAAGGCGCTACCGCAGGAAAAGGTGGCCCTGCACCTCGACAACACCAGCTATTATCAGGGCGACGACATCTGGTTCCAGTGCTACGTGGTGGGCTCCGGACTGAACCGTCCCACGGAGTGGAGCAAGACGCTGTATGTGGAGCTGCTCAATCCCGGAGGCGAGATTGTGTCCAAGCAGATTCTCCCTGTCAGGAACGGCCGTTGCCACGGCCACTTCGCCCTGACGCAGCTACCGTTCTATTCCGGCTTCTACGAGGTGCGGGCCTATACGAAATACATGTTGAACTTCGATGAGGCTTCGGTCTTTTCGCGCATCATCCCCGTCTTCGACAAGCCGGAGGTGCCGGGCCACTATGTGGAAAAGGAAATCAGCCCGCGGGCAGGCAAGTATCCGCAGGAACGCAAGCGGCCGCGGAAGGAAAAGAAACTGAACCTCCGCTTCTATCCCGAAGGCGGCTATCTGGTGAAGGACGTGCCGGTGCGTGTGGCCTTCGAGGCGACGGATGCCTATGGTAATCCGGTGGACGTGTCGGGGCGCGTGGTGGACAAGGAGGGCCGCGAATGCCTCACCTTCGCCACGGGCCACGAAGGGAAAGGCAGCTTTACCTATACGGCTGGTGAGGAAGAAAGTCAGGCCGAAGTCATCTGGAATGAAAAGCGATACCGTTTCGACCTGCCGGAAGCCAGGGAGCAGGGCTTTGCCTGCTCGGTGGACAACCTCAGCTCGTCGGACAGCCTGCTGGTGACGGTACAGAAGAACGCCCGTACGCCGGGCAGTGTGCTGGGGATGGCAGTCATCGGCGGAGGGCAGCTCTACCACTTCAGCATGCTGACGGTCACCCGCAGTCGTCCCGTCCGCTTCGGG
>UMJL01054122.1_pt1 | contig 14649 bp, 17 predicted proteins | sample 1966071 | NCBI WGS metagenome assembly UMJL01 (sample SAMEA4836148, study PRJEB28245) | human gut metagenome | biome: gut microbiome; material: fecal sample | place: Denmark | collected 2008
TATTTGCTTAAGTTCGTCTTCTTTGATTTGTCTTTCATGTTCAGCTATTTGCTTTTGATAATATTCTTCTTCTCCATAATCATCCATTTCTGATTTAAAATCTGATCCATAAATTTCTGATTCCATTTCAAAAGTTAAATTATCTTCAAAGTCATATTCTTCCATAAATGAACGTTCATCATAATCAGAATTGCTGGATTCATCCATATAATAGCCATGTTCAAAACAGCTCATTGGACCTTCAATAGAATCTTCTTTTCTGAACTGTTCTTGTTGATACTCTTTATATTCTAAATCAGAATCAATACAATCTGAATAATCATCCCATTTATCATATTCCTGTTCTAAATCAAAAGGTTCTTCAATTTTATCCATATATTGTTCTTCTATTAGATAATCATCATAGGAATCATATTCACAATAGCTATCCCTCACTTGATTCATAAATTTTTCATGATCTTGTATTTCCAAATCAATAAGGTTAGCCATTTCCATCTGTTCCACATCTTCATCAGATATTTCATGATTTTCAGGTGCCTGTGTAGCTACAAATTTCTTAAATTGTATTTCAGAATCAAGAGACTCATCATAAATTATTTTTTTAGACATTATTTTATCCACCATATGTTAAAAACATGTGAGAAACTTGAGAGATGATAATTAAAGTTATAACGGTCAATAAAAACCATTTCATCCATTCTCCAAGTTTATTTAATTCATCAGTAAAGTACCTGCTTTTATTATTGAATTTTTTCATTTTATTAAACATTCCTTTTATAATATCAAGTTTTTTATTTACAAATTTATAAAAAATTCATGTTTCTTTTGATTTAAAAATAGTTTTTTTCCTGATAATTATTAATTTATAAAATATAATATATAAACTTGTGTATATAATGATTTAAAAAAAGTTAAAAAATAGTAATAATTTTATAAAAATTTAATATAGTATAAATATGTGATGCACATGACTCCAACAGCTATGATGATAATGCATGCTCCGTGTTTATGGACGTTTTCATTTTTCTGAGTTAATAAGTAAATGCCTGCAACAACAGCTGCTAAAGGAACTAAAAAAGAAAAGATATATCCTATTACAGTAGCAACACTATGGCTGTCATTTTCAGCTTCATCTAAATATCTGTCGCATTTTGGGCATCTGGTGGCTCCCTTGGGAATTGCTGAACCGCAATGCTTGCAGTATTCATTGTTTAAATTTATGTGGTCAGCAGGAAGTTTGGCTCCGCACTTTTGGCAAAACTTCATATTGTTTTTTATTTCGCTGCCGCATTTTGGACAATATTTCATAGTTTATTCATCTGATTTTATTTCCGCATTCGGGACAGAATTTGGAATCTTCGCTTACTTTAGTTCCGCAATTAGAACAGCTTTTAAGGTTATCTTCTTTTTTAGAGTTATCTTCTTTAACTTCTTTTTTTAGGGAAATGTCTTTTTTAGAGTTATCTTCTTTAACTTCTTCTTTTTTAGAGTCATCTTCTAATTTATGGCCGCATTCCTGACAGAATACACCTTCCTCATCTAATTTTGCACCGCATTCAGGACAATGTATAAAACTGAACTTATGGCCGCATTCAGGACAGAATATATTTTCGGCATTGACTTCAACACCGCATTCAGGACAGATAACTGTAGGCAATTTTCCCAAATTCAGGTTAATTGACCCTAAAGGATTAATTTCCAGATAAGTGTCACGGATGTAGTTAACAACAACAGCTGCAATAATACAGATTCCTATAAACTGATAAGTCAGCAGTGAAGAATTCATAGCTATTTTCAATGCACTTGTAAATATTAAATGTATGCTTACATATGAACCAAAGAATGCAAAAACAGCATTTGTTATGATTAAATCCAGTTCATTTTCAAAAATGTCCAATTTTATAAACAGGAAACCGTAGAGTGCTCCTAAAATTATAAAACCAGCATACATTTCAATTCCGTTTATTGAATACATTACAGAATATAAAATGCCCGTTATAATAAATCCTATAATTAATGCTATAACTCCATTTTTAACAATATTTCCTATATATTCATCTTGATTCAATAAAACACCTCATTTATAATTTTTAATTAAACTAGTATTTAAAATATGTATAAAACAGAAATACTTTTCAGACACTCTTAGGAAAGCTATTTTTAAATGTTAATAAAAAATATATATTATGGATTTTTGTAGTGAATGCGGATCAATGATACTAAATGGCAGCAAATGCCCGATGTGCGGCTGTATAAAAACTGCTGAAACTAAGGAAGTTAAAAAAACACCACAGCCAGAAAAGAAAATAAAAACAAATAAAAAGCCAGTTATTGAAACATTCACTAAAGATATTAAAACAGAACCTGAAAAAATAGCCAGCAAAAACGGCAAGTACTTGAAAAAAGACTACAAAAGTATTGATGATTTAGATGATAAAACCAGACAGGAGCTGCTGGCTAATGATAAGTTTTTTAAAACAGTAAACAGCAAACCTTTAGACACACAGCAAAAAATAGCCTGTGTTTTAGATTCCAAAAATGTTCAAATCATTGCAGGAGCAGGAACAGGAAAAACATTTACTTTAATTGCAAAAATAAAATATCTGATAGCTAAAAAGCATGTCAGACCTGAAGATATTTTGTGTCTGTCATTTTCAAATACTTCTGTCAGGGATTTAAAAGGAAAGCTTCCGGAAAATGTTGAGGTAAGGACATTTCACAGTCTGGGAAGATCAATCATTAAGCAGCACCATAAAGTGTCAGTTATTGAAAACAATGAAATATTGGCTATAATAAATGATTATCTGGCCAATGCAAATACTGATACATTAAAAGATATTCTTGAATTTTGCGATTCATATTTTTTAAACATTGAAAGCTACATCATTAGAAGAAATGACAGAAAAGAGTTATTGAATGAATTGAAAGAAGCATTTACAAAAGTGGCATTTAAACCCCTGCTTGCAGATTTTATAAATTTATTTAAGGGCAACAATTTTACAAAAGATTATTTCAGCTATTTCAGAAGCAGTAACGATGACAAGGACCATGACATCTTCCTAAAAATCGCTGAAGATTTCTACAGTTACTATCAGGAATACTTGGATATGCACCAGCAGATTGATTTTAATGACATGATAAATGAATCAAGCAAGCTGATTAAAAAATACGGGCTGAAAAAACATTACAGATACATACTGGTTGATGAATATCAGGATACCACATATACCAATTATAATCTGATTAAAAGCCTGCAGGATAAAACAGATGCACATCTGACAGTTGTAGGTGATGACTGGCAGTCAATATACGGATTTAGAGGAACAAACATTGAATTTTTCTCACATTTTGAAGAGTATTTTGAAAATCCTCAAAGAATATTCATTGAAAAAACATACAGGAACCCTCAGGAGCTGATTGACATAGCAGGTAGCTTCATTATGAAAAACCCTAAACAAATTAGGAAATCTCTTAAGTCTCCTAAAAATCTGAAAAAACCTGTTAAAATAATTTGTCCTCAAAAAAATCCTATAGAAAAAAGAGAAATGATTTATAATCTTATAAAAGATCTCTCTAAAAAATCCGATGATGTATTAATCTTAGGCAGAACAAACAACAACATCAACCAGTTTATAAAACACAGAAATCTGGTTAAAAAAGGCAATCTGAAAAAAGACAAATTCTTACGAATTTTAGACAAAACAGACAAATCAATGAATAATGTTTACTACAGAACCCTGCATTCATCTAAAGGTCTGGAAGCAGATAATGTGATTATAATCAATATGGTTGATGACTATTTAGGTTTTCCATCAAAATTAAAAACCCACAGTGTTTTGAATTATGTAAATACCAGAAATTATGATTACAAATATTCGGAAGAACGCAGATTATTCTATGTAGGTTTAACCCGCTCTAAAAATAATGTTTACTTAATAAGTGATAAAAATAACCCTTCAGAATTCATTGAAGAGCTGATGGATGACAGCTTGGAAAATTTAGAAATAATTGAGTATAACTGATTCTGTTTTAAAAACAACGAAAGGTATTGAAAAGCCACATAACAAACCTGTAACAAATCTTAAAGTGTTATTGCTTGTTCTTAAACCGTAATACTGTGTAGTTCCGTCAATAATTAATGGAATAAATCCTAAAACAAAAATTAAATTAGGTTGGGTTAAACTAGCTAAAACAAACCCTGCAGCCGCACCTATAACAATTCCTGTACATCTGCTGCAAACCGGAAACTGCTTTTCTTTGTAGAAAAATGACCTTTCAGGTTTCTGATGGCATAAATATTTGCAGATATTCATTATGTGGTCATAAATCAAAATATCAATCCTATAATATACAATATAATTACAATAACTACAATTAAACCACAGCATCCCCAGCAGTCACTGTCATTTGAGCTGCTGCTGTTTGTTTTGGATGCTGATGATGCATATGTTGAAGATGAATTTGGATTTGATCCGCAGTAGGGACAAATTCTTAAATTGCTGTCTATCATATTATTGCAGCTGCGGCACCGTGTTTTTGGAATATCTTCTGAAATTACAGTAGCTTTTTTAACTTCTGAATCAACCAATTTAAAACCGCATTTTCTGCAAAATTTTTCATTATCTGATAATACTTCAGCTCCACAGTTAGGACAATTCATTTTAAAAACCTCAGCGTATTTAAATTATGTTTATCTTAGGTAATAAACTTTAAGGATTACAAACCTGACATGGAATCCTTCCATCTGCTACAGCAGCATCTCTGGAATTATAAGTAATCTTGTTTTTAGGATTTATCTTTTGAGCCCATTCACAGTCAGGCAAATGAAACTTGTCAGACTTTTGAGAACAGACATAAGTAACATTGGCGCTTGCAGGAGCAGGATTTACATCTTCATCAACATCATCACTCTCAGCAGTATTATTTACAGCAGCAGGTGAATCATCACTTCCCCCACCTAAAAGCAGACCTGCACCTAATGCAGCAATAGCTACAATAGCTATTATACCAATAATCAAAATAGGATTGAATCCACCTTTCTTATCACTGGCTATTTTAGGACTTTTTGGAACATCTTCATTACTTTTTAAGGGAGTTCTGCATTTGGGGCAGAACTTTGCCTTATCTGAAACTTCACTATTACATTCACGACATTGAACCATTAGCTAACCTCACCTAAATTTTACAAAAACAGGTAAATATTGTTAATTAATGATTAATTTATATAAAGATAATAATAAAGTTGTTTAATTGATTTTAGAAAAAATAATTATGGGATGAATAATCCGCAGTGAGGGCAAATCATATCATCTTCATCTACATGGTGTCCGCAAAAAGGACAGTGTTTGTGCTTTTTTTCATCATGATCTTCAGACATTTAAATACACCTGCAATAGTAAATATGTTTTTTTTAGCTATTAAGAATTTTTCTCGTTAGTTACAGATTATTTTAACATTTCATCTTAAATTACCTTTTAAAACATTATTTCTCAATTTTAATGCAATGACATTACTCGGATTTAACTTTAAAGCTTTACTGACACATTCTATGCCTTCACCATATTTATGTGCCCTCAGTAAAATCATAGCTTTTGTTGCATAAATGGAATCATCATAGGGACTGATTTTCAAACCTTCATCAATAACAGCTAATGCCTCTTCAAAGTTGTTTAAAATCATTAAAATCTTTGTTTTAAGGGAGTAAACGTTTGAATCAAAAACATTGGCTGAAGTGATTTTCAGATAATCATCACATGCTCCTAAAGCTTTTTTATAATTTTTAAGTGCGAAATAAGCTTCTGCCTTAAAATATATTGCATTTTTATCTTTGGGATCTAATTCCAGTCCTTTATCAAATGAGTTAATTGCTTCTATAAACTGACCGTATCTGTTAATTAATAAAAAACCTCTTTTTGTCCATGTTTTTGACTGTTTCGGATTAATCTGCAAAGACAAATCAAAGCAGTGCAGAGCTTCCCTATTTTTATTTAACCTTCTAAAGATTTCCCCTTTAGTTGCCCAGGCTTCATAATTTGATGAATCAATGTCCAATGACTTGGAGATATATATCAAAGCTTCATCTAACCTGTTCAAATCCATTAAAGCCAGTGCTTTAAGACCTAAAACAATGCTGTTTTTTGAATCAGCTTCCAGATGTTTATTAAAACATTCAAGTGCATTATCATATTTCTTCTGATTGACAAATGAAATTCCTTTTTCAATATATTCAGTGCCCAATCCAAACACCTCACATATTTTAGCTGATTAATAATTTAAATAAAGTAATTAATACATTTTTATAAAAAAGTTTTCGTGATGATGAAGTATTTATTTCATTTAAAACTATTTATTTATGCTTTGATTATTGTTTTAATAAAAAACTGATGGTTATATAAATATTAAAGACCAATGGATTAGTATGAAAAAAAATAAGATATATCACGGATACCATCATGAGGATTTAACACTGAAATTTCTAAAAGAAAACACCACAAAGTATATTGCAAAAATTACAGGTGCAGAGTTTTGTGATGAAATAAATGTTGAGCTAATAAACCTGAAACCAAAAGTTCTCAGAATAGATTACGGCATAAAGAAAAAGGATAAAATAATTCTTTATGAATTTTTATCTACTAAATCCAATATTGCAAACATTTTAAGAAGAATCTTTCTATATGTAGCCAGAATCGGATATGATTATCAGTTAAAGGTAAAAATAAATCTTGTAGTGACTCCTGAAATCGATAAAAATCAGGTAGTTCTTGAATACTCCCCTGGGCAGTTTTTTAGACCTGAAGTAATATCATTTAAAGACTATGACGGAGACAAATTATTAAGTAATATAACTTATAAAGTTAAAAATAACATAAAACTAACCTGCAATGAGTTTCTTGCATTAGGGATATTGCCGTTAATGAAAACCAAACACGAAGCCGGAGTGCAAGTAGTAAAAACTCTGGAACTTGCTAGAAAAATAACTGATATTGATGATGAATTAAAAGATTCTGTACTTGGCATACTGATAGTACTTGCAGATAAATTCATTGAAAATCAGGATTTGAAAAATCAAGTAATAGATGTGATAAAAATGGAAATAACAATACTTCACGACTATGTAACATCACATGAAAAAGAATGGTTAGAACAAGGAAAAATAGAAGGAAAAATAGAAGGGAAACTAGAGGGAAAAGAAGAAGAAAAACTAAAAATAGCAAAAAACATGCACAAAGAAAATTATTCAGTTAAAGAAATTGCCAAAATAACAAAACTAGACTGCAAAACAATAGAAAAACTAAAATAGAGGAAAACAAAACCTCTATTTTAATAAACCTATTTTATAACCATATAAAACAGAACCTTTTTAACCCCAGTCTTCGCATCTCCAGTCATAAGATTTTAAATGAACATCTTTCGGATATAATAAATCAATACTTTCATATTCATTTCCATCAACTGATATATTGGCTGACTTTTCAGATATTTTTTCTTTAATATTATATTCACAGTCATTATCCAAATAAGTAAAATAACCGCAGGAACATTTTAATACATTATTTTCATCTGGAAATAACACCGACCCGCATTTCGGACAAAATTCCATAATTCAGCCCCCATTCAGATAAATATTTACAGCATTTTTAACCTGCTTATTTTTCTTTTTATCAAAGCCGTCAGCTTCATAAAAAGTGACATTCTGGCCTGTTTTTGCTAATGTGATGTTATGTTTAAACTCATTCATGCTGAAATACAGATTGTCAGGATATTCATCGCATCTGATAAAGCCCGCTTTTTTATTGGGCAGTACTGAAACAATAACTCCTTTTTTTAATTCCTGATTTTTATAGAGATATTCTTCCCACAGATGATGCAGATGCTTTTCAATAGTAAAATAATCCTCATTGTCCAAATCAAAACCTGCCTTTTCAATTTTATATTCCATATTTTCATCAATATTCCAGTTATGTCTCTTTCTGATTGTATAAACCAGGTATGCATGAATATCTGCTTCCTTCTGTTTATTTTTCTTATTTAAAATATCTTCAATCAGTGAATATAAATTGACTTTTTTATCAGTGTCGCCTTTGGCAAGTGCTGCAGATGAGGCATACTTTAAGGCATTGTCCCAATCATTTTTAAAGAAATAATTTTCAGCCATCAGATTATCTATAAACCAGTCATTTTTAAACTGTTTAATGTCATTCAGATAGTCTACAGACTGGTCATATTCACCTAACTGATTAAATGATTTAGCTATTCTCCATTTAAACCAGACATCATCATATGTAAATTCGCTTAAATTAAACAGTGCTTCAGTTGACAGGCTTATGCATTCATCATACTGGCCGGTATCCAGCAGTGCTTTTGTTGTTAATTTATACCATGTTTCTTTTTTAGATGAATAATTTCCTGAAATATCTCCATTTAATAATTCAGGATTAAGTTTAGATGACCATTCCAAAACAGCTTCAGGGTCTTCAAGGGTTTTCATTATTTTAAGTACTGCTAATGTATACGGACACATTGCATCTTTTTTGGAGTGATTTGACTGTTTAACTAATTTGGTAATCAGTTTGCCTGCATCTAAAAGTTTATTCTGATTAACTGGATTTTGAACATAACATCTGTATAATGTTAATGCATAAAATTTTTTATCCCAGCTGCTGAAATCTTTCTGATGATTATCATAGATTTTAGAGTAAATTTCATCAGCTGCTTTAAAGTCTTTTTTCTGATATGCTTTTTTTGCATTGTTCAATTCTTTTATAACCATAATTAACAACCTATTATACTTAAACCTGAAAGAGATTTCTCCTCTTTTTGTCTGAATCCTTCATTTTCGATTTTTTCTTTAATTTCATCTTCTGTGTAGAATTTAGCTTCAACATTTTTATCACTTATCAGATTGTTTTTAATCCAGAACTCATAATCTTCTCTGGTTATGTCTTCATTCATGATTTTAAGAATCTGTTTTGGGGTTTTTCCCTTGTTTAAGAAATTCTGGAAAATTTCACATCCCACTTCAACATAAAGTTCATGATAGATGTCTGCAAAGTCTTTAAATTTCTCATTGCCTTTTTTGCCTTCAAGATACCATCTGTAAATTTCATCAATTCTGATTCTGGCTTTTTTAGCTGCCTGTCTTGTAGTTCTGTTTTTTGCAATTTCACCAATAACACTGTTCATCTGTTTATCAAGGATTCTGCTTTCAATTTCTTTTAAATTGTCTTTAAGTTCTTCATCTGTTAAGTTAGAATTTTTTAAAGCTTTACTGACAGTTTTTCCCCTGATAATCTGTGTGATATAACAGCTTATTTTAAAATTCAGGTAGTCATTGTAAAATTTAGTGAAGCGCTCATCTCCGTTTTTGCCTGAATTATATGCACTGTCCAGTTCTGATTTTTCAATTCCTGAAGTTTTAAGTGCTTTTTTCAAGTTTTTATTTTTAATTTCCTTTAAAAAAACTTCCAGGTGTTTTGAAAGATAAACTGATTCATATTCTTCATATACTTCTCTGTAGATCTTATCGTTTTGTGATCCTAAATCAATGATTTTATTTAATTCATGTAGTGTTATATCTGAGCTTTCAGCTATTTTGTCTTTGGATTTTCCATCTTTAATTGCATCAATTATTAATTTAGCGGTAATTTTCTTGTTGTTTTCTTTGAAATCTATAAATAAGCCGCTTTCATTCCAGTTGCACCATCTTTTAACTTCATTTAAGTCAGTGTTTATTTTTTTGCAGGCTTCAGTTTTTGTTTTGCCTTCACTTCTCAGTTTCAGATACCTGTTCATCAGTACACGGGTTACATTGATGTAAAAGTTCAGACAGAATTCATCCTCATCCTTTTTAAGCAGGCACTGCTTTTTGCCTGCGGCATACCATCTGTTATAGTCGTCTTCAGATATGCCTGATCTTTTAAGAGCCTTATCAAAACTCATTGTTTTTAGAGATTTTATAAGCTTGTCTACACGGTTTTCATAGTATTCTGTTTTATATTCGTTTTCAAAATCCTTATCTTTAAGCAGTTCTTCAAAATCGGTGATTTCAGCTATTTCAAGTGCTTCTTCTTTTGATTTGCCTTCCTTCAGGTTGTTTAAAAAGATGTTCATTCTGATTTCATTAAGACTATTTTTAAAGAGTGCTGATTCCATATCAAATGAATCCGTCCAGAAGCTGATAATTTCATCATTTATCTGCAGTTCAGCTTTAATATCATCATTTAAATACTGTTTTCTTTTTAAGGTTAAGTACTGCTCCATCAGAAGCTTATTATATGTTATGAATTCTGAGTTGTGCTCTCCTTTTATGAAACTGTCCTTGTTTTTGCCATACCAGTTGTTTATCTGGGATTTATTTATCTGTGTATTTTCAAGAATTTCATCAATAGGGATTTTCATTGCAATCTGGTTTAGGAAATCCTCGAATATCTGATTTTCAACAATTTTATAAAACTCCACAAAGGGGTGGATGCCTTTTTGACCGCATTTATAATATTTTGACTGTTTAATCTGTTTTGATGTGTATTTGCCATTTAGAAATTCAGTTAAAGTCTTTTCCATATCATAGCACTCATATGTAAATTCAATAAGCTTTTCATATTCTGCTTCATTTAGACTGTAGTGTCTGTTTGTTTTTTTAAGAAGCTTTTTGGTTGTAAGCTCAATGAGCAGCTGACTGGTATACATGCTGGAATGAATCTGGTTAACTTCCTCTTTAGTAAAATGACTGATGTTTAAATTGTTTTTCAGATTGATGATTTCATTTTGATATTCAAGTTCATTGTTGCAGCTTATGCAAAAATTGGAGTTTTTGGAATCATTGGTTCTGCCGCATATTATGCAGCGGCTGAAATTTCTGTTATCTGATGGTTCTGGTGTGGGTTTTATTGTTTTTGAGTTAAGATTGTAAATCGGTGTGTATTCGGGTTTTCCCGGATAATAGTAATTTTCACTGCACAGCTGGAAGTATTTCCATGCAATGTCAAAAAGGCTTCTGTGGAGCTGGAAGGGTATTTTATTGTCGGATTTCAGAAAATCTTCAATTGACTTGTGGGTGATTGCATTTCTCATCTGATATGCTTCAAGCAACATACATTTAAACTTATAGTCAATAATTTTTAATTCATATAATTTATCGACTCTTTTAGAAAATCCAACATATGGATCATCAATTGCATTATTGTTTCTTTGGAGTATATCATTTACCACCTTTTCCAAAAAAGGAGTAACATATGATTCTGTTATTTTTGGATTTTTTACGGCTTCCCTTTCAAATTCACTAAGAAGAGCATACATGTCACTGTCAAAATCTTTTAAAAATTCAAAATTCTTCATAATTTTCACCTAGTCTGCATATCTTTTAATCAAGATAAACACAAGTAAATATTATTCTGTTGGAGTTGATATATAAATGTTGCTATAATGTATACAAAAAGTTAGTTAAAAAAATGGGACGGTTAATTAGGAAATTCTCTAAAGCTTAAAAATATTACTTCCAGATACCGCTGCTGTCCAAAAGGGAATATATTTTTTCTTTAATAATATCATCATCTCTGGCATCTTTAAAATCATAAAATTCAGTATAGCCTGCACCATGACCGCATGCAGGAGCTTCTGTTGTATAATATCCGTATTCCACATTCAAATCCTTGTCAAGATAAATTCCATATCCTCCAACCATGAATTTATATTTGTCATAGTAATCATCTTTTAAATCATCTATGGATTCATTTGCATCAAACATGAAATAAGGTTCATCACAGTATTCATCATCATATCCGTAAAATCCGATTTCTAAAAATATTTTATCATGACTGTTTAGGGCCTCTTTAATGGAATCCAAATCCCTGTTAACTGCTTCAACAGGAACATCATTACTGAATGCGACAAATTCATACAAGTCTGAATCATTTATCTTTTCGGCAAGTATTTCAAAATCAATTTCTCTTTTCATAGTATCACCTAACCAGAAACAAAAAAGCTGTAGATATATGCAATTATGAAAAAAACTGCAATCAGAATACAGCAGGTAGACGTATTATCCTGTTTTTTGCGTTTTGTTGTTTTAGAAGAGCTGTGTGAAACCCCCGTGGCAGGATGATAATTAAAATTGGGATGGCCACAGTAAGGACAATACTTATCCTTGCTGAAATCCAGAGTTCTTCCACACCTTTCACAACAGTTTGACATAAACGCTTTTTGAATTGAATTCATTTTAAAAACTCCTTATTGCATAGCTTTACCTAAAATACATAAAATCAGAAAAACAACAAACATCAGCATACAGCATCTGTTCCATTCCTTATCTTCCTGTTCTTTGGATTTGGGAGGTTTGACATTTCTTAACGGAGGCATATAATTGTCATTGGGACATCCGCAAACAGGACAGTATCTGTCTCTGCCGTCATTTAAATATGCGCCGCATGCCCAGCAGCAGTTACCTTCTATTCTATCTCTTTGATCTCTGTTCATTTTATGACCTTTTCATACTTAAAATAGGATTTAAATGCTCTGGAACATCAAAATTAACATTTAAATAAGTAATATAAGTTTCACTTTTCCATCTGGTATATACAACTTTAAATTTTGATAATTGCTCATCATATATTCTACGTCTCTTAGCACTTTTTTTCCAAACTATATCACCCTGATGATCAAATAATTTCTTTAATTTCATTCTAATTTCATTCATCTGTTTGTATGACTTAATATTTTGCAAATTAAAGTTAGGATTATACACTGCATTTGTAAATTTATTTAATAAATAATTGATTTCCTGTTCTCTGTTATAATAAGCAGTTCCCTGTTTTTTTAATTGTTTTTTAGGATTAATATTGCCTGCTTTTCTTCGCTTTCCCATAAAAACACCAGTTATCTAATTTTTAATATATATAGTCTCTTTTTTATCTGGATAATATTTTAGTGTGCTGTTAAGAAGGTTCAGTAAATCTTGTTAAGATTTGTATATGTGCAGAATTTTTAGCTAAAACATTATTACCAATTTTAAGAGCCTTTTTTAGGTTTATCTTCAGTTAGTAGTATAACTGCTTTTACTAACTTTCTTTAGACATATATTATGATATGTTTAAAATAGTATATAATTGTTTTTATTAGGATTATAAAAGAATAGGAAATTTAGTTTCTTCAATGAATTTTTCCATATCATTATGCAGCAAATTAGCTGCTTTTAAAACAATCTCACTAAATTCATCATACTCCTTTTTAGAACAGGAATCAAATCCATGAGCTAAAATAGAATTATTCCTAAATTTAAGAATATTGCGAATCTGATTTTTATTTTCTAAGTAAAAATCACCTAAATCATCATTTAATTGTGCAAGTAACTCATAATCTGCAGTCAAACCAAATTTAATTTCATCAGAAATATGTATTTCACTTAAATAATCTTCATCAACATTATTTTGACGTAAAACATCAATATCAACATTAGAACTATCAATACCATACTCTTTAGAAAGTCTAATCTGAGCAATTAATTCTAATGAACGATACAATCTAGCTACAGCATCATCAAATTTATTTTCATCTTCTCTACGTCTTGCATTATTTAAAATAGATGCCAACATATAATATTTCTTTAAATTATGGTCAGTAGGACCATTACTTGAATTTTGATTAAAAGTATTCATTATATTTAATGCTTTAATATTTAACTGAAACTGTTTTGTTAAATCTGGCCAAGCTTTTTGAAATTCCTTAATATCAAATACTTCAAGTGCTTTTTCATGATTAACACTATCAAAATAATAATATGCATCAAATAATTTAGAAAATACTTCTTTATCTTCATTAGTATCAATAATTTCATCAACAAGTACTTTTCCAGCTTCAAAACGATTATTATTAAATAAATCTTTAATTTTATTTATCATTAATTCATCATAAACCTGATAAAGATTTTGTGGAACACATTCCTCAGTACCTTTAACAACAATACCATTTTCTCTTTTTCCAGAAACAAAAAATAATTCTTTTCTAAATATCATTGAAGCAAAAGCAGCAGCCATAGTCATTGTTTTAGTACCTGAAGTATAATCAATTAATACTCTGTAATCATCTTCTAATTCAGATATTTTAGATTTAAATTCATTAAAATATTCAGTAAACTTATCAACAGCTTCATTTTCAACAAATTCATAATCATAACATTCATCAAAATCTTCATCAAATTTGTTATTAAAAACCTTTTTAAGAGCATCTACAGTGGGTTTTGAATCTTTTGAAACAAAAAAACAAATAAAATCAGGATCTTTTGAATCAATAGAACACATTAATCCATGTGCCAAACTACATCTTTTATCCCCTGTTCCTGTTCCAACTGTCATTAGCAAAGCACGCTTTTTTCTTGGCATAAAAATCACTTCTTAAAAATATATTTGTCTTATTAAAACATTAACTTTTCTAAATTTATATTTGCTAAACTTTAATTATAATCTCTATTTCGCTTTAAATGCAGTATTTTTAGATTTTTTTAAGAATTTTATGAATTATAAATTTAAATGAGTTAAGTTATCTTTACACAACGGATTTGGACATTGGTGTGTGAATTTGGTTAAATAAATATTTCATATAATTATATTTTAATTCTAAATCACAATTTATCTTAGAGACATCAATTTCACCAGACAT
>UMJL01051993.1_pt1 | contig 14600 bp, 10 predicted proteins | sample 1966071 | NCBI WGS metagenome assembly UMJL01 (sample SAMEA4836148, study PRJEB28245) | human gut metagenome | biome: gut microbiome; material: fecal sample | place: Denmark | collected 2008
TATGTTGCAACGGTTATAAGAAGTTATAGACTTGCACTTGATGCAATAGAAAATGGAACTTATACAGAAGAAATGGCAAGCAGGCTTTTAGCTGAAATAAAAAAAGCGAGCCATAGAGATTTTACAAAAGGATTTTATTATAAAAAACCTGATGAAAACGACCAACTTTATAATTCAAGCTCATACATAAGGACTTACGATTTTGTCGGATTAGTTTTAGATTATGATAAAGAAACAAAAATTGCAACAATAGAACAAAGAAATAGAATTTTTGTTGGAGATGAAGTTGAATTTTTTGGTCCAAGAGATGGTTTTGAAACTTTTAAAATAGAAAAAATGTATGATGATAAGGACGAAGAAATTGATGTCGCACCAAGAGCAAAACAAATTATAAAAATGCCATTGCCATTTGAAGTAAAGCCTTGGGATATTATGAGAAAAAAATTATCTGATGAATAAATTTAGGAGAAATTTATGGTTAAACTAAAAAGAATTCAAAGAGATGAATTAAGACGATTATATAATATAGAATATTCAAGTAAAAGACCTAAATGGAAAGAATATGATGCACCATATTTTGATGATTTTGAATTTAAAACTTATGATGAATTTATTTCATCAAAGGAGATTGAATTCTTTTTAGGAGAAAGAGTAAAAGGAATATATTTTAATGATGTTTTGATAGGAATAGTTTCAAAATATTGGGAAAACGAAAAAACTAGATGGCTTGAAATAGGAATTGCAATTTTTGATGAAAATTATTGGAATAAAGGAATCGGCTCAAAAGCACTTTCGTTATGGATAGATGAAATTTTTAATACTGAAGATAATTTAGAACATATAGGGCTTACAACTTGGAGTGGAAATATAGGAATGATGAAATGTAGCTTGAAAATTGGTATGACACTTGAAGGAAGAATTAGAAAAGTTAGATACCATAATAATATATTTTATGATTCAATGAAGTATGGAATTTTAAAAGAAGAGTGGATGAAGCAGTTAAAGAAGTAAGAATTATAGTTTCAATAAATTTTTATAATTTATCATAAAAAATTGATGATAACCGGTAAAATTTTTTAAAAATAGTTTACTTTTGTTGCGTTTTATGTTATACTTATCAAGTACCGTTGCTTTGTTTATGGAAACTCCGACCTTTACAATGCTACGGTGAATAATATTTAGGAGGTAGTTATAAGATGATAACTAAAGAAGATAAATTAAGAATTATTGATGAATTTAAGAGAGCTGAAGGAGATACTGGTTCTCCAGAAGTACAAATTGCTTTGTTAACATTTAGAATTAAATACTTAACAGAACACTTAAAAGAACATAAGAAAGACCACGCTACAAGAAGAGGTTTATTCAAATTAATCGGACAAAGAAAAGGTCTTTTAAAATATCTTAATAACGTTGATATCGAAAGATACCGTGAATTAACTAGTAAATTACAAATAAGAGGATAATTATTAAAGGGCGATTTATTCGCTCTTTATTTTTAGAAGACCATAGGAGGTTTAAATGGTTAGAGAATTTATATACAATTTAAGTGGTAGAGAACTTAAAGTTGTAATAGGAAAAGTTGCAGAGCAAGCCAATGGTTCTTGTTTAGTTCAATGTGGAGAAACTGTTGTTTTAGTAAATGCTTGTGCATCTAAAGAGCCAAGAGAAGGTGTTGACTTTTTTCCTTTAAGTTGTGATTTTGAAGAAAAATTATATTCTGTTGGTAAAATTCCTGGAGGATTTATTAAAAGAGAAGGTCGTCCAAGTGAAAAAGCGATATTGACTTCAAGACTTATAGATAGACCACTTCGTCCACTTTTCCCTGAAGGATATAGAAATGATGTTCAAGTTATAGCTACAGCTTTATCTGTTGAGCAAGATAATCAACCTGATATATTAGCTATGATTGGTTCTTCTATTGCACTTACAATTTCAGATATTCCTTTTAATGGACCAACAGGTTCTGTTAATGTCGGTTATGTTGATGGAGAATATATTATAAACCCAACTATCGCACAAAGAGAAAAATCAAGACTTAATATAACTGTATCAGGTACTAAAGATGCTATTATGATGGTTGAGGCTGGTGCTGATATTTTAAGTGAAGAAGAAGTTTTAAATGCTATTCTTTTTGCACATGAAGAAATAAAATCAATTTGTAATTTCATAGAAGAAATTAGAGCAGAAGTTGGTAAAGAAAAAGCTCCTGTTATAATTAAAGAAAGAGATGAAGAATTATTTAACGCTGTTGTTGAATATGGAAAGGCTGATATTATTAGCGCTTTAAGAACAGCTAATAAAATGGAAAGAGAAGAAAATCTTGATAAGATTTCAAAAGAAATTTTAGAAAAGTTCTTACCTGATCATGAAGATAAAAAAGGTGAAATTAATTCTGCTATAGAATCTGTTGTTGTTGATGAAGTTAGAAGATTAATCATAGAAGAGGGAATTAGACCTGATGATAGACAACTTGATGAAGTTAGAAAAATTTCTTGTGAAAGAGGCCTTTTACCTAGAACTCATGGTTCAGGATTGTTTACAAGAGGTCAAACTCAAGTTTTAACTTTAACAACTTTGGGTGCTCCTGGAGAAGTTCAAATTTTAGATGGAGTTATTGACGAAGAAGACAAGAGATATATGCATCAATACAATTTTCCACCATTCAGTGTTGGAGATGTTAGACCTTTAAGAAGTCCTGGAAGACGTGAAATCGGTCATGGTGCTTTAGCTGAAAGAGCATTGATTCCTGTTCTTCCAAGTGAAGATGAATTCCCATACACAATGAGATTAGTTTCAGAAGTTCTTTCATCAAACGGTTCAAGTTCACAAGCAAGTATTTGTGGCTCAACACTTTCATTACTAGATGCAGGTGTTCCAATTAAAGATTCTGTTGCAGGTATTGCTATGGGTCTTATAAAAGATGAAGAAACTAAAAAAATTGCTATTTTAACTGATATTCAAGGTTTGGAAGACCACTTTGGAGATATGGACTTTAAAGTTGCAGGAACTAAAGATGGTATTACAGCTTTACAAATGGATATTAAGATTGACGGAATTAGTAGAGAAATTTTAGCAACTGCTTTAGAAAAAGCTAAAAAAGCTAGATTACACATTCTTTCTATTATGAATGATTGTATTGCAACTCCAAGTGAAGAAATGTCAAAATATGCACCAAAGATATTTACAATGCAAATTTTACCAGAAAAGATTAGAGAAGTAATTGGACCTGGTGGAAAAGTAATTAACAAGATTATCGATGAAACAGGTGTTAAGATTGATACTTTTGATGACGGACGTATTGCAATTACTGCTGATTCAAGAGAAAATGGCGAAAGAGCTAAAGAAATGATTAACGAAATTGTTAAAGAAGTTGAAGTTGGAGAAATTTACAATGGTGTAATTACTACAATTACAAACTTTGGAGCATTTGTTGAATTAATCAAAGGAAAAGAAGGATTACTTCACATTTCAAATATGACTCATGAAAGACTTGATAAGGTAGAAAACTTATTTAAAGTTGGAGATACAGTTGAAGTTAAAGTAATAGAAATAGATAATCAAGGAAAGATTAAATTATCAAGAAAAGCATTACTTGAAAAACCTAAAAAAGAAAAAGAAGAAAAATAAATACTATTAAAAGGTAAATCTTAAAAATTTACCTTTTTTGTTAATATTTTAAAAGAGGAGGATAAGAAGATGGGAAAGATAGTTTATAGTGCATTACAACCTTCAGGACAACTTACAATTGGAAACTATTTAGGCTCTATTAAAAATTTCAAAGGATTGCAAGAGCAATACGAATGTTTTTTTACAGTTGCTGATTTACATGCTATAACAGTTCCACAAGAGCCAAAATTACTTAGAGAGAGAACATTGGACTTAATGGCTATATTTTTAGCATCAGGTTTAGAACCTGAAAAATCTATTTTATTTGTACAATCGCATGTACCACAACATGCTGAGCTTTCTTGGGTTTTAAGCTGTATGAGTTATATGGGACAACTTAGCAGAATGACTCAATTTAAAGAAAAATCTCAAAAATCTGAAGAAAATTTAAACGCCGGACTATTTACTTATCCTGTTTTAATGGCAGCAGATATTTTATTATATCAAACAGATTTAGTTCCGGTTGGAATCGACCAAAAACAACATTTAGAACTTGCAAGAGATTTAGCTGAAAGGTTTAACAATAAGTATTCTGATACTTTTGTAGTTCCTGATGGAATAATTGGAAAAGAAACAGGGAAAATTATGAGTTTAAAAAATCCTGAAAAGAAGATGAGTAAATCTGATGAAGACCAAAATTCTTTTATTTTGTTACTTGATGATGAAGAAACAATAAAGAGAAAAATCAGAAAATCTGTAACAGACAGTCTTGGAAATTTTGACTATAATGATGAACAAAAAGGCTTGAAAAACTTAATAAATATGTATATTGCTTTTAGTGGAAAAACAAGTGATGAAATTGTTTCAAAATATAAAAATGAAAACTACTCAGTATTTAAGGAAGATTTAGGACAATTAGTTGCAGATAGTTTAAAACCGATAAGAGAAAAACATAAAGAATTTATTTCAGACAAAGCATATCTTGAAAAAGTTATGAAAGAAGGAGCTGAAAAGGCATCTTACTTTGCAAATAAAACACTTAGAAAAGTTTATAAAAAAGTTGGATTTTTGCCAAGATAAAACTAATTTAAGATTATATAAATTTTAATTCAGCAATTAAGGTTGATGAGCGAAACTTGTCAACTTTTTTTGTGCGATAATTTGTCAAATCAAGTGCAAAAATTAATTTTTCCTAATTGAAAAAATTTTGATTTATTGATATAATTAAGCTGTTAGATTTTTATTTTGAAATAATATATTTAAGTGAGGGAATGATATGGAAGATATGGAAATTAAAAATTTATGTGTTAATACTATGAGAACACTAAGCGCAGATGCGATTCAAAAGGCTAAGTCAGGACACCCTGGACTTCCACTTGGCGCATCACCGATGGCTTTTACTTTATTTAATGATTGTTTAAAAATTTCTCCTAAAAACCCAAATTGGTTTGATAGAGATAGATTTATTTTGTCAGCAGGACATGGTTCTATGCTTTTGTATTCATTACTTCATTTATTTGATTACGGTGTTAGTATTGAAGATATAAAAAACTTTAGACAAATTGATAGCTTAACTCCGGGACACCCTGAGTATGGTCATACTGCCGGAATAGACGCAACTACCGGACCACTTGGACAAGGTGTTTCTATGGCTGTTGGTATGGCTATGGCTGAAAGTCATTTAGCATCAATTTTTAATACTGATGATTGTAAAGTTATTGACCACTATACTTATTCAATCGTAGGCGATGGTTGTCTTATGGAAGGAATCAGTAATGAGGCATCTTCTTTAGCAGGAACTTTGAAACTTGGTAAACTTATTGTTTTATACGATAGCAACAATATAACTATTGAGGGAGATACTGCAACTGCTTTTGGAGAAAATGTTAGAGGAAGATATGAGGCGTTAGGTTGGGATACTCATTTTGTTGAGGATGGTAACAATCTTGAAGAAATTTTAAAAGCAATAGAAAGTGCAAAGAAAATTGATAAACCTTCATTGATTGAAATAAAAACAAGAATTGGATATGGCTCAACTAAAGAAGGAAGTGCATCAGCACATGGTGAACCTTTAGGTGAAGATAATATTCCTACTTTTAAGAAAAATATAGGTTGGGAATATGAAGAAAGTTTCTATGTTCCACAAGAAGTTAAAAGCTATATGAAAGAAGTTGTGGCAAAGAAAAATACTTTTGTTGATGAATGGGAAAAACTTCTTGAAGAATATAAAGTAAAATATCCTGAAAAATATGATTTATTTGAAAAATTTATGAAAGAAGAAATTGACGAAGAAATTTTAAATGATAGCTCAATTCTTGAATTTGATAAAGATATGGCATCAAGAGAATCAAGTGGACTTGTTTTAAATAGATTTGCTAAATTACTTCCAAATCTTTTTGGTGGTTCAGCAGACTTAGGTCCTTCAAATAAATCAGTTATGAAAGATTTTGATTTCTATTCACCTGAAAACAGAAGTGGAAAAAATATTCACTTTGGAGTTAGGGAACACGCAATGGCTGCAATCTGTAATGGTATTTCACTACATGGAGGACTTTTACCATATTGTGCAACATTCTTTGTTTTCAGTGATTATTTAAAACCTGCAGTAAGACTTTCTGCACTTATGAATCAAGGTGTTATATACGTTTTAACTCACGACAGTATCGGAGTTGGGGAAGATGGTCCAACTCACGAACCAATCGAACATTTAGCTATGTTTAGGTCAACACCAAATGTTTCAATGTATAGACCTTGTGATGCAAAAGAAACTGCTTATGCTTGGATTTCAGCTTTAAAAAATAGAAAGATACCAAGCTGTTTAGCATTAACAAGACAAAAACTAACTAATCTTGAAGAAACTTCAAGCGAGGCTCTAAAAGGTGGATATGTATTAAAAGATTTTGGAAAAGATTTTGAAATGATTGTAATGGCATCAGGCTCAGAAGTTGGATTGGCATATAAAGTTTGTGAAAAACTTCTTGAAGAAAATATTTCAACAAGACTTGTTTCAATGCCTTGTATGGAAGAATTTGAAAAACAAAGTAAAGAATATAAAGAAAATGTATTACCAAAAGATATTAGAAAAAGAGTTAGCATTGAGGCGCTTTCAACATTTGGTTGGGGAAAATACGTTGGACTAGACGGACTTTCAATCGGACTTGATACATTCGGGGCATCAGCACCTGCAAATTTATTATTTGAAAAATTTGGATTTACAGTTGATGCAGTCTATGAAAAAATTAAAAAAGAATTATTCTAATTTATAAAAAATTGTAAAAATAGCGAAGAAAAACTTCGCTATTTTTTGTGTAAAATAAAAAACAAACTGAAAAATGTTGAAAAAGTTTTAAAAAACTATGGAATATTCCATTTTGTTTTAACGATTTTAGTGCTATATTATTTTTTATAAATATCTTTTGTGCAATAATTATCTTATATCTGAGTATAATTTTAGAAAATATATTTTTCGTATTTATATCTAAGAAAGGTAAAAAATTAAAACATATAATAAATTTAATTTTATTTGTTGTTATTTTTGGTCTCACATCAATTGTATCATAACAATTTTTACTTTACACATAATATTTTACACTATGAATTTGTAAAAAAATAGGGTATAATATATTTATTCTTTAAAATACTTTAAATTTTGATTTTAATATTACTTTTTATATAATTTTTGATGTAATTAGTAATATATTTGGAGGGGAAATGAAAGCTATATTTTTTGATTTGGATGGAACTTTGCTTCCTTTAGATGAGGAATTATTTGTTGATATTTATTTTGAGGAATTGTCAAAAGTATTTTCTGTTTATAATATTGATAGTAAGAAGCTTGTTGAAAATATTTGGACTGCAACTCATGAAATAATTAAAAATGATGGAAAGAGAACTAATGAAGAGGCCTTTTGGGATAAGCTTAATAGTAATATAAATATTGAATTATCTGATGTTAAAGAAGTATTGAAAAAGTTTTATGCAAATGAGTTTTTTACTAAGTTAAAAAAGTGTTCAGCTGAAAATAGTTTGGCAAAAGTTGCCGTTGAACTTGCAAAGAAGAACGGAAGAAAAGTTGTTCTTGCTACTAATCCGGTTTTTCCTATAGATGCATTAGTTAGATTGAAATGGACAGGACTTGATATTGATGACTTCGATTATGTTACTCATTATGGCAATAGTTCTTTTTCCAAGCCGAATCCCAAATATTACTTAGATTTATGTGAAAAACTGGATGTTGAACCTAAGGATTGCTTGATGATTGGAAATGATGAAAAGCAAGATATATTTGCAGCTAGTAGTGCTGGGATGAATTGTTATTTAGTAACGGATTATCTTTATACTTATCCTGATTGTAAAGTAAATTGTGAAAAAGGAAGTTTTAAAGATTTAATTGAAAAATTAAAAACTTTATAATATAAATATGTATAAATTAAAAAGACAACAATTATATGAATTGCTGTCTTTTTGTTTGTTTTTATAATTATTTCTTTTTTGCTATTAGGAATTTTATGTTTATTCCTAGTGTTTTGAATTTGTTTTCGTATTCCGTTTCTATGTTTTGTGGGTAGTCGAAGTTTGCTAGGTCGTAAGTTATTAATATTACTTCGAATCCGTTTTCGTTAAAATATTCTAGGCTTGCCTCGAAAAGGTCATCGTCATCTGTTTTGAAATGTATTTCGCCTTCATCTACGAGTAAGTTACTGTATTTTTTTAAAAAGTTTGGGTGTGTTAATCTTCTTTTGTGATGTCTTTTCTTTGGCCAAGGGTTGCAGAAGTTTATGTAAATTCTTGAGATAGATTTTTCGTTAAAAAATTCGTCAATTTTTTCTATGTTTGTAGGGATTGCACGAACATTTAATAGTTCCAAATCTCTTATTTTTCTTGTTGCATATACGATTGCATTTGTGTCTAGGTCTAATATGCAGTAATTTATATCTTTGTTTCTTTCTGCAATTTCGCTAATGAATTTTCCTTTTCCACAGCCTAGTTCAAGGTTTATCGGATTATTATTTTTAAATTCTTCATTCCATTTTCCTTTTAAGTTTTGAGCATCAAATATTACTTGCTCATTTTCTTTCATTTCGGGAACTGCCCACCATTTTTTTCTAAGTCTCATTAATTTTCCTTTCATAAAAAATTTTTATTCTTACATATTATTATATCATATTATGGTAAATATGATGAAATAAATATATTTTTGTAAAAACACAAAACTATATTTATTATATCACATTTTTTATTTAATAAAAAATTTTTTAAACTACTAGTAGTTTTATTTTTGTTTAAGTAGAAATTTTTAAATAAAAATAAACAAATATACTATATATAGTTTAAAATAAAAATTTTATTCTATATATATTTTGTTTTGTATTGGGTATAAATGACCAGAGGTGATTTATTTGAAGATTATAAAGAGGGATTTATCAGAGGTTTTATTTGATATTTCAAAGATTGAGAATGCAATTTACAAGGCATTTGTTAGTGTTGGTGATGAAGATAAAAAAATTCTTTCAAAAAATTTAGCGAATGAAGTTTTTGAAAATATTTTGAAAGACAAGGGAGAAAATGTAAGTATAAGTGTTGAAGAAGTTCAAGATTATGTTGAAAAGACTTTAACTAAAAATAATCATTATGATACTTTGAAAAGTTACATTTTATATAGAGAAAAGAGAAATTCTTTGAGAAAGGAATTAAATTCTTTTAGAGAATATATTGAAGATGAGAATTTAATTGAAATTTTTGCAAAAATTCAAAAAGATTTTTCAACTGAAGGTTATGAGCTTGATAGGTTATTTAGAAAATTTTTATCTTTTGTTAAGCCTAATTCAACTTTGAATGAAAAGGTTGAGCTTTTGATAAAGGCATCTTCTGAATTAACTTCAAAAGAAAATCCAAATTGGGAGTACATTTCTGCGAGAATTTATGCTTATAAGATTCATAAAGGAATTTCTAATTACGAAAAGGAATTGCATATTGTTGACTTTAAATCAAAGATAAAAGTTTTAACTAAACTTAATTTATATGGGGCATATATTCTGGAAAATTACTCTAATGATGATATTGACGAACTTGAAAAATATATGGATAATTCAAGAGATGAACTATTTACTTATTCATCTTTAGATTTAGTTTATAAAAGATATTTAATATGCGATTCACATAAAAAGGTAATTGAAACAATGCAAGAAATGTTTATGGGAATTGCAATGCATCTTGCTATTCCTGAAAAAGATAGGGTTTCTTTTGCTAAAAAAGTTTATGATGTACTTAGCAATTTAAAGGCAACTGTTGCAACTCCTACGATGTCGAATGCAAGAAAGCCGTTTCATCAACTTTCTTCTTGTTTCATAGATACTGTTCCTGACACTCTAAAGGGAATTTACAGAAGTATTGATAATTTTGCACAAGTTTCTAAACATGGTGGTGGAATGGGACTTTATTTTGGCAAGGTTCGTGCAACGGGTTCAGATATTCGTGGTTTTAAAGGTGTTGCAGGTGGAGTTATAAGGTGGATAAAACTTGCAAATGATACGGCTGTTGCTGTTGACCAACTTGGTGTTAGACAAGGTTCTTGTGCTGTGTATTTAGATGTTTGGCATAGAGATGTTCCTGAATTTTTAAATCTTAGAACAAATAACGGCGATGATAGAATGAAAGCACATGATGTTTTTCCTGCAATTTGTTTTCCAAATCTATTTTGGCGTTTAGCAAAGGAAAATATAAATTCTAATTGGTATTTATTCTGTCCTCATGAAGTAAAGGAAGTAATGGGATTTTGTTTAGAAGATTTTTATGGAGAAGAATGGGAAGAAAAATATAAACTTTGCATTAAAGAGCCGAGACTTGATAAGAGGGTTTTAACCGTTAAAGATTTAGTTAAGTTGATTCTAAAAAGTCAGGTTGAAACGGGAACTCCTTTTATATTTAATAGAGATAATGCGAATAATACAAATCCAAATTCACATAAAGGAATGATTTACTCTTCAAATCTTTGTACTGAAATTATGCAGAATATGAGTGAGATTTTAGATAGTGAAGAAAAGATTATGCAAATAGATGGAGAAGAACATGTTGTTACTGATGTAAAGGCAGGAGATTTTGTTGTTTGTAATCTTGCAAGTCTTGTTCTTGGAAATATAGATTTGAAAAATGATGATGAAATGGAATTTGTCGTTTCGACAATGGTAAGAGCTTTGGATAATGTAATTGACTTAAATTACTATCCAACACCTTTTGCTAAGATAACAAATTCAAAATACAGAGCAATCGGACTTGGAACAAGTGGTTATCATCATGCTCTTGTTAAAAATAAAATTATGTGGCAAACTGATGAACATTTGGAATTTATGGATAAAGTTTATGAAAAGATAAATTATTTTGCAATTAAGGAAAGTTCAAAAATTGCAGAAGAAAAGGGAAGTTACAAATATTTTGAAGGTTCAGATTGGGAAAATGGAAAATATTTTGAAAAAAGAGAGTACAATTCTAAAAAATGGCTTGAGCTTAAAGAAAAAGTTTCAAAAAACGGTCTTAGAAATGCATATCTTTTAGCAGTTGCACCAACAGGCTCAACTTCGATTATTGCAGGAACTACTGCAGGTGTTGACCCTGTTATGATGAGATATTTTCTTGAAGAAAAGAAAGGTTCAATTATTCCAAGAGTTGCACCGGATTTAACTCCTGAAACTTTTTGGCTTTATGAAAATGCTCACGAAGTTGACCAAACTTGGTCTATAAGAGCGGGTGGAGTTAGACAAAGACATATTGACCAAGGACAAAGTTTGAATCTTTACATTACAACTGATTACAAGATGAGTCAAATTTTAAAACTTTTGATTTTATCTTGTGAAGTTGGATTGAAAAGTATTTATTATATAAGAAGTAAAAGTTTAGATATTGAAGAATGTGATAGCTGTTCAGCTTAGAAAGGAAAGATTATGAAATTAAATAAAAAAGCTCTTTTTAATGAAAATGGAGATATTGAATTATCAAAAAGAAAAATGATAAATGGAAATACTACAAACTTAAATGATTTTAATAATGTAAAATACACTTGGACAACTGAATGGTATCGTAATGCGATGAATAACTTTTGGATTCCTGAAGAAATTAATTTATTTCAAGATTTAAAAGATTACAAGGTAATGGACGAATATGAAAAAACTGCTTTTGATAAAGTTTTAAGTTTTCTTATATTTTTAGATAGTATTCAAACTGCTAATCTTCCATACATTGGGGAATATATTACTGCAAATGAAATTAATCTTTGCCTTACAATTCAAGCGTATCAAGAGGCTGTGCATTCACAAAGCTATGGCTATATGTTAGATAGTATTTGTTCGCCTGAAGAGAGAATAAATATTTTATATCAATGGAGAGATGATAAGCATCTTCTTGCAAGAAATAAATTTATTGGTGATTTATACAACGAATTCCAAGAAAACAAAGACCCATATAGCTTAGTAAAAACTATGGTTGCAAACTATATCTTAGAGGGAGTTTATTTTTATTCAGGTTTTATGTTCTTCTACAATTTAGGAAGAAATGGTAAAATGCCAGGCTCAGTACAAGAAATCAGATATATAAATAGAGATGAAAATACGCATCTTTGGTTATTCAAAAAAATGATTTTAGAATTACAAAGCGAAGAGCCTGAACTTTTTACAGAAGAAAAAGTTGCTGTGTATAAAGAGATGATTAAAACAGGCGTTGAGCAAGAAATTGCTTGGGGACAATATGTTTTAGGTGAAAATATACCGGGACTTACAATGCAAATGGTTGAAGATTATATAAAATATCTTGGAAATCTTAGAAGTACAGCTTTAAACTTTGGTAAACTTTATGACGGATATGATGAAGAACCGGAAAGTATGAAGTGGGTTAGTGAGTATTCAGACCCTAATGCAATAAAAACAGATTTCTTTGAGGCAAAACCATCAGCATATTCAAAGTCAAGCATAATAGATGATGATTTAGATGATCTATAAAATATTTTAAAATAAAATTTTGTTGTGAAACAACGAGATTTTCTTATTACAACATAATTATTAAATTAAAAACTAACTTTTTTTCAATTAGTTAGTTTTTTTATTGAAAAAATTTATATTAAATTTAGTTTAACTATTGAAAAATAAAATTAATAGTAGTATAATATTAACACAAATAGGAATTATTTGCATTAAAATTTTTTAAAGGGGGATTATTATGAATATTAAATTTAAAAAAATTATTTCAATGATTATTGTTGCATGTATTTTTTTAGTAGGTTGTTCTTCAAGTAAGAATGACAAAATAAAAGAAATAGCAACTACTGAACAAAAAGGCAGAAAAAAAGTTATTTATACTACATTTTTTCCGGTAACTTATTTAACAAATAGTATTGTTGGAGATAAAATGGAGATAAAAACAATTATAAAAGGAAATCAGGAGCCTCACTCATTTGAAATAAAAACAAATGATATGAAAGATATTTTAGAGGCTGATTTAATAATTTATAATGGAGCAAATATGGAAAGTTTTATTCCAGATTTGGAATCAGTTGTTAATGATAAAAATAAGTTTTTGAATATGTCTCAAGGACTAACTCTTTTAGATAATGGAGATGGACTTTCAGACAAACATGAAATGGTAAATCCACATACTTGGCTTAGTATAAAAAATGCAATTATTCAACTTGATACTATTTATAAAAAAGTTTCTTCTATAGATCCAGAAAATGAAGCATATTATAAAGAAAATTTAAAAAAAGCACAAGATGAATTTAGAGCTTTAGATAAAAAATTTGAAACAGAGCTTGCAAAAGTTAAAGATAAGGAAAAATATTTTGTTGTAAGTCATGCTGCTTTTAATTATCTTGCCAATGATTATGGATTAAAGCAAGTTGCAGTTACAGGTATTTCTCCTGAAAATGAACCTTCAGCAAAACAACTTCAAAAAATTGCTGAATTTGTTAAAGCACATAATATAAATACTATATTTTTTGAAGGAAAAGCAACTCCAAAGGTTGCAGAAACTCTTGCAAAAAATACTAACACAAAAACTTCAACTTTATATACTATGGAAAATTTAACTGACGAAGAAATTAAAATGGGATATTTAAAATTAATGGAATTAAATTTAGAAGCGTTAGTTAAATCATTTAATGAATAGGGAGATATTATGAGTAAAAATTTAAAAAATAAAATAAATAGAATGAATTTAATTTTAGTTTGTAGTGCAATTCTACTTACAAGCTGTTCAAAAAAACAGGAAGAAAAGGGAAAATCTTCTACTAAAAAATTTGAATTTGTAGAAAAAGAAACAAATTATAAAAAGGATGAGACAACAGAAGTTTTAATAGATGCTGAAATAAAAAAGAGTGATATAGTTAGGTCATATAAACACGGAGACCACTGGCATGTGTTTACTAAAGACGGTAAAGAACATATTACTTATACAGACCCTTCAAAATTGGGAGATGGTAATTCGCTTTCTCTTGTTAGTGTTGTTTCAAAGAGTAAATTAAGAGGATTAAATGTAACATCAATATTAAAACATGGGGATCACTGGCATGTTTATACAGCTGATGGAAATGAATATTTAACTTATGAAAATCCATCTAGTATGTTTCCTAATATTACTGTTGGAAATTATGTAGGCTCACATAGTTCTAATAGAAATAGAGGAAGTTCAAACAACTATTCACATGCTAATATTATTGAAGAGAAAAAAGATAGAGTTGTAAAGATTTTAAGACATGGAGATCATTGGCATATTTATACTGAAAGTGGTAAAGAGTATATCAGTTATACTGATCCTACTTCAAAATATCCAAATGTAGAAGTTGGAGAATATAAAGGAAATCATGGTGATTCTCAAGAAAGTCCGGAAAATGAAAAACCTAATGTTCCAAGTGCTAGTGAAAAATTATTTGAAGCTAGAAAGAATCTAAATATAATAAATGTTTTGGGAAAAAATGCTGTTGACAGATATGATATAGTAAAGATTTTAAAACA
>UMJL01017894.1_pt1 | contig 14537 bp, 10 predicted proteins | sample 1966071 | NCBI WGS metagenome assembly UMJL01 (sample SAMEA4836148, study PRJEB28245) | human gut metagenome | biome: gut microbiome; material: fecal sample | place: Denmark | collected 2008
AGCTTCTACCAGTACGCCTTCCCGCTATTCTCTTTTTACGGGACATTATAGTTGGAGGAGAAATGATACGGGTATTGCGACTGGTGATGCGGGTATGGTGATTCGTCCGGAACAGACCACTGTGGCCGATATATTTAAGGCGGCGGGTTATACGACGGGAGCTGTCGGGAAGTGGCATCTGGGGTTGGGTGACAAGGCCGGTACACAAGATTGGAACGGTTTTGTTTCTCCGGGACCTCAGGATTTGGGTTTCGATTATTCTTATTTGATGGCGGCTACAGGCGACCGTGTACCTTGTGTATGGATGGAAAATCAACGGGTAGCAAATTACGATCCTGAGGCTCCGATTGCGGTTAGCTATAAGACCCCTTTCCCTGGTGAACCTTTGGGCAAAGATCATCCGGAGATGTTGACCAAACTGAAACCGTCGCCTAACCATGGGCATGATATGGCCATCGTCAACGGTATATCACGCATCGGTTACATGAAAGGAGGTGGAAAGGCTCTTTGGGAGGATGAAAACATTGCCGATACGATTGCTGCTAAGGCTGTACAATTCATTGAACGGCAAAAGGAGAAACCTTTCTTTTTGTATGTAGGTACGAACGACGTGCATGTGCCTCGCTATCCGCACGAACGTTTCCGTGACAAGAGCGGAATGGGTTATCGTGGCGATGCCATTCTTCAGTTCGACTGGACAGTCGGTATGATTGTGGAGGCATTGGAGAAGGCCGGTATTTTGGATAATACCCTGATTGTGCTGACCAGTGATAATGGTCCCGTAGTAGATGACGGATATGCTGACAAAGCTGTTGAACTCTTGGGCGACCATCGTCCATGGGGTGAGTTCCGTGGGGGTAAATACAGTAACTTCGAGGCTGGAACACGCGTGCCGTTTATTGTGCATTGGCCTGCTGTGGTTAAGCCTGGTATTTCGGACGCTTTGTTTTCGCATATTGACATGTTTGGCTCAATGGAGAAACTGACCGGACAAGATATGGGTGAAGCGGCAGGCATGGATAGTCAGAACTATTTGCCAACCTTGACAGGTGAAGACAAGAAAGGACGCGATTATGTTATCGAAGCATCCGGTTCGCTTTCCATTAGCGATGGTGAATGGAAATATATTACACCGAACAAAGGACCGGCCTACAATAAACTGACGAATACGGAACTGGGTAATTCGGAGGATGAACAGCTCTATAATTTGCATGAAGATGTGGGTGAGAAGCAGAATGTGGCGGAGAAATATCCGGATAAAGTCAAGGAAATGAAGCAGATTTTAGAGCGGGAAAAGCAGAAAGGTTTTCGCGAGAAGTGGGTGTATTGATTTGTGATTGTAATGGATTAGTTGCATGAAGATCTTTGATAAAAAGAGTTTGTTGCTGTTTTCGGGTTTGGTAACCATGGGGCAGCAAGCTGATGCTTGGGACGGTCGGTCAGACCGTCCCAATGTATTAATTATTTTGTTGGATGATGCCGGCTATAACGACTTCGGCTTTATGGGGTCTCCTGATTTACGTACTCCCAATATTGATGCGTTGGCGGCAGACGGAGTGATATTTACCGATGGACATGTAGCCGCAACAGTGAGTAGTCCTTCACGTGCTTGTCTGATGACCGGCCGTTACGGACATCGTTTCGGCTATGAATGTAACCCTGATCATAGCACGGACGGACTCCCTTTGGATGAACAGACCTTGGGAGAGATATTTAAGGAAGCAGGTTATCACACAGTTGCTATCGGTAAGTGGCATTTGGGAAGCCGCGACGAACAACATCCCAACAGACGGGGATTTGATTTGTTTTATGGTATGAAAGCAGGGTCGCGGGGGTATTTTTATGATGAAACCAAAAGCGATAAGCCTGGAGATGGACGGAACCTGCTTCTGAATGAAAATCAGGTGAAATTTGATGGCTATCTGACGGATGTTTTTTCGTGCAAGGCCGTGGACTTCATTAAAGAAACGAAAGAACCTTTTATGATGTATTTGGCCTATAATGCCGTACATACCCCTATGCAGGCTACGCAGGAAGATATGGTATTGTTTGAGGGGCATCCCCGGCAGAAACTGGCTGCGATGACTCATGCGCTGGACAGAGGAATAGGCTGTGTAGTTCGTGCACTGAAAGAATCGGGTAAATATGACAACACGCTTATCTTCTTTCTGAGCGACAATGGCGGGGCTACTAACAATCAGTCGTCCAACCATCCGTTGAAGGGGTTTAAAGGTAACAAGTTTGAAGGTGGTCATCGTGTTCCGTTCTTTATGGTATGGAGACAGGGATTTGTTTTGCCGGGGCAATACGACGGTCTTGTTTCCTCCTTGGATATTTTTGCAACTGCAGTAGCAGCGGCTGGTATTCGGAAAACGAAGAAACCATTGGACGGTGTGTCGCTTCTTCCTTATGTTTCAGGTAAAAAGAAGGGGAATCCTCATGAGGAATTGTATTGGCGTAAAATGGATACCCGTGCCATTCGTTGTGGTGATTATAAACTGATTGTTACGCACGGAGTAGATTCTGTTTTGTACGATGTACGGAAGGACATACAGGAGCAAGTAGACATAAAGGAAGCAAAGCCGGAAGTTTTTCATCAGTTATATACGAAACTTGCCCGATGGGAACGCGAAGAATGTGTCGCTCCGTTGTGGATAGAAGAAGGATGGGCTGAAATTACAAATGGTTACCACAGGCAGTTGATGCACAATGAGATAAAAACAGCTCGTGATTTACAGAAAACAAAAGGAAAGGAATGAATTTATGCACAAATATCAATCATTGGTCAAGAAGACGGTTTGCTTGGGATGGGGGATAGGCAGCATAGTACTTTCTGGAGAACTTTGTGCGCAGGATTCTGTCTTTTCCTGCAAGCCTAATGTTATCTATATCTTATGCGATGACTTGGGTTATGGTGAAGTGGGCTACAACGGTCAAGAAAAGATTGAGACCCCTGAACTCGACCGTCTGGCCTCTCAAGGAATGATTTTCTCGAATCATTATTGCGGGAATGCAGTAAGCGCTCCTTCCCGATGTGCGTTATTGACAGGCAAGCATCCGGGACATGCGTTGATTCGGGCCAACAGCCCGGGGTATCCTGACGGGCAAGTTCCCTTGACTGAAGAAAGCGAAACTGTAGGTAAACTGATGCAAAGAGCCGGATACAAAACCGCATGTATAGGAAAATGGGGCTTGGGAGCATTCTCTAACTCTGGTAATCCGAATCGGCAAGGTTTTGATTATTTTTTTGGTTATACCGATCAGGTACATGCTCATAATTACTATCCCAGTTATTTGTGGAGAAACGGTGAGAAGGTTCAGCTGAACGAACAAGGTATCTGTAAGGATTACAGCCATGATTTGTTTACGGAGGAAGCTTTTCGTTTTATCAGGGAAAATCGCAGTCAACCGTTTTTCTTGTATTTGGCTTATACGATTCCTCACGTGAAGTATCAAGTGCCGGACTTGGCGCAGTATAAAAATCGGGATTGGCCGGAAAATATGAAAATTCATGCAGCCATGACTTCACGTTTGGATAAGGATGTGGGGCGCCTGGTTTCTTTGTTGGAAGAACTGAAACTGGTTGAGAATACATTAATTATTTTTAGTAGTGACAATGGAGCACATGGCCAGTTCGGCTCTTTTGAATTCTTCAAAACATCCGGTGAACTGCGTGACAAAAAGCGGAGCCTGTATGAAGGGGGACTACGTTCACCGACTTTTGCCTATTGGCCGGGAACTGTACTTCCTGGTACTGTTACAGATCATATTTCGGCTTTCTGGGACGTGCTTCCCACCTTATCGGAACTGACAGGTGAGTCTGTTCGGGGTGAAACGGATGGTATATCTTTCCTGCCAACTTTGTTGGGACAACCTGACAGGCAACGTCGGCATGATTATCTGTACTGGGAGCTATATGAAGGGCGTCCGCAATGTGCTGTGAGATATAAACAATGGAAAGGTGTTGTTAGAGATATGCGCGAGGGCTTGAATGTGGAACTTTATGATGTGGAAAAGGATGGACGTGAAACTCGGGATATGGCTGCTGATTACCCTGCAGTCGTAGACTCTATCAAAGACATGATGATGCGTTCGCACCAGCCGAATCCCTATTGGGATAAAGATAACAAACCGCTGTTTGATTTGAGAAAGGCATGCCGGGATCATGGAGTGGAAGTACGGAGGAAAGATGCTAGTAATAATTAAGAAATAGATTGAAAGGGTTTGGATATGAAAAAATGGGTTATATCTGATGTTATAGTTTTCTCGCTTTTTGGGGGAACAATTCCTGTTGTAGCTCAAGACGTAAAGTCTGAACGTCCCAACTTTGTTTGGTTCATGACGGAAGATGTTTCCAGTTATTTTCTGAGTATCTATAATGAGGGTCAGTTCGGTGCAGTCACTCCTCACGTGGAGGAATTGGCTCGCAATGGTCTTGTGTTCAACAATGCATACAGTAATGCACCTGTCAGTTCGGCGGCACGTTCTACGTTGATTACGGGGTGTTATGCTCCTCGTATAGGCGTTCATTTGCACCGGAAGATGGAAGAAGTTCCGATGCCGGAAGGGTTGCATATGTTCCCGTATTACTTGCGAGCAGCCGGATATCATACGTCCAATGCTGCAAAAACAGATTATAACTGCTTTTTGGATAAAGAAGCGTGGGATATTGTATCCGGTAAGATTGGGGCTTGGCGGATGAGGCCGGATAAGGACATGCCGTTTTTTCATGTACGTACTTGTGCGGTGACTCATGAAAGCAGTTTGCATTTCTCGGAGGAAAAGATGCATGAATCACACCTTGCTACATGGCTGGACTCGATTTATATCCATCCCAACCATCCTGATACGGAATTGTTCCGCTATACTTATGCCTCTTTTTATAATCGGATCAGTGAGTCGGATGCGGAATTGGGACGGCTCATAGCTATGCTGGAAGAGGATGGAGAGCTTGACAATACTTTTATTTTTTATTTTGGAGATAATGGTGGTGCACTACCTGGCTCCAAGGGGTATACAACCGAAACAGGATTGCGTGTACCTTTAGTCGTGTATATCCCTGAACGGTGGCGAGACAAGCTTCCTCTGCAGGTGGGTACGAGAGTGGATGGAATGGTCAGCTTTGTAGACTTCGGTCCGACATTGTTGCGTCTGGCGGGCATTGATGTGCCCGAGGGGATGGACGGAATTCCTTTCCTGGGAGACGATATTTCATTGGATAACCTTAATGGACGGAATGAAGTATTTGGCTACGGTGACAGATTTGACGAACTGTATGCGTTTAATCGTACAATCCGTAAAGGACGTTTCAAATATTCCCGGAACTTTCAGCCTTATCATCCCAAATCCCTTTATGCAGCTTATCGGTACAAGCAGGCTGCCTTTAGAGAGTGGAAGCGTTTGTATGTAAATGGTGAGTTGAATACAGTGCAAAGCCGTTTTTTTCTTCCTCAAGGAGCGGAAGAGTTGTATGACCTGTCTAAAGATCCATATGAGACGAATAATTTGGCGAGACAGCCGATGTATAAAGAAATACTGTTGGAAATGAGAAAGGCACTGCGGGAGTTTATGGTTGAAAAGTCCGATTTGGGTGTGTTCCCGGAATGTGTGTGGTTGGAGGAGGGGAAGAACAATCCCTCGTTGTATGGATCACGCCATCGGTCGTCTATCCGTCGTTATCTGGATATTGCGGATTTGGAGCTATGTGATAGCGAGAATACGGCTGTACGTAAAAAAGTACGGCGTGCATTGGAGTCAGAAGACCCGATAGAACGCTATTGGGGGGCTACTGTTTGTGCTTCCTGGGGAGATCGGGCTGGTTTTGCTTCACTCCAGTTGTCTCGTCTGCTTCAGAATGAAGTGGCATATGTTGCCAGCAGGGCTATCGTTGCAATGAGCCGGTTGCAAGGAAAGGTTTTGAGCGATGCAATGATTGGGGTATGGAAGCGTGCAGAGGGGATACCTGAAAAGCTGTCTGTATTGAATGATATGGTGTTTTTGCGGGAATCATTTGAGAATTGTCATTTTGAGTTTGAACAAAGCAATGAAACCCAACTTTTTCCGTGTAATGAGATAGAGTGGAGAGTGAAGTATTTATCTGAAGATTTTTGATAAGAATTGTATGGATATTAGTATTTTAAGAAGATTATATGAAAAGAGATTTTAGACAAATGGCATGGGCAGGTATCTTGCCGACTATGTGTATCGGAATTTCCTGTACAGGACAGGAGAAAACTGTACTTCCTAACATCATCTACATCCTGGCCGATGATTTGGGGCGTGCCGACATTGGCTGTTTTGGCCAGGAGAAGATAGAAACACCTAATATTGACCGGCTGGCTGCCGAAGGTATGGTTTTCACCAATCATTATAGCGGGCAGGCTGTATCTGCTCCATCTCGTTGCGCTTTGTTTACCGGACTGCACATGGGGCACGCCTATATCAGGGGTAATGATGAGATGGGGGCACGTGGTAATGTGTGGAGTCACGAGGCCATGTTGGCCGATTCGTCGCTGGAAGGCCAGCGACCATTGCCGGCAGGAACGGTGACCATTCCCTGCAAGTTGAAGGAAGCGGGTTATACGACGGCCTGTATCGGGAAGTGGGGATTAGGATATCCGGGTTCTGAGAGTACACCCAACAAGATGGGGTTTGATTTCTTTTACGGTTATAATTGTCAGCGGCAGGCACATACTTATTATCCACCTTTCTTGTGGCGTAATGAACAGCGTGAATACCTGGAAAACCAGCTGCTCCCTCCTAACACCAAACTGGATAAGGGGGCTGCCCCCCGCGATGAAAGGAGTTATGCCAAATATGAGCAGAAACAATATGCGCCGGACTTGATGTACCGCGAGGTATTGGATTTTGTGGAACGTTCGAAGAATGAATCCTTTGCATTGTTCTGGACGACTCCTGTTCCTCATGTTCCTTTACAGGCTCCCGAACGTTGGGTCAGACATTATGTGGAGAAATTTGGCGACGAGGAGCCATACCTCGGAAACAAGGGATATTTTCCCTGCCGCTATCCGCGGGCAACATATGCAGCCATGGTTAGTTACTGGGATGAACAGATAGGCGGTCTGGTAGCCAAATTGAAAGAACTGGGGTTGTATGAGAATACGCTGATTGTTTTTACCAGTGACAACGGACCTACATTTAACGGCGGGACCGATTCTCCGTTCTTCGACAGTGCCCGTCCGTTCAAGAGTGAGGCTGGTTGGGGAAAGGCTTCCCTGCGCGAGGGTGGTATCCGGGTTCCTATGATTGCTACCTGGCCAGCCCACATTCCTGCCGGAACGAAGTCCGATTTGCTTTCTGCCTTTTGGGACATGATGCCTACAATGTGTGAGGTAGCTGGAGTAGAGTGCCCGCCGACAGACGGCATCAGCATGCTTCCAACGATGCTTGGTAAGAATGACAAGCAGCAGAAACATGAGTTCTTATATTGGGAATACCCGGAATCGGGAGGCCAAAAGGCTGTACGTATAGGCGACTGGAAGGCTTTTGTTCGTAATATACGTGAAGGCAACCGAGAAGTTGAGCTTTACAACTTGGCTACAGATCCTCGAGAACAAAAGAATGTAGCTGCGGAACATCCGGATGTAGTAAAAACAGTATTGGAAATATTCCGCTCGGAACATAGTGATTCGGAGATTGAGCGTTTCCAATTGCCCGTATGGTAAAATTACAATGCGTATGAAAGGACTGAAAACAATGGCATGGGGTGTTCTTTCGCTGGCCGCTCCCCATTTGTATGCTTCTACAGGCCAGCGGCCAAACATTATTCTGATTAATATTGACGATTTGGGTTGGACAGATTTGGCCTGTAACGGTAGTGGTTATTATGAGACCCCTCATATAGACAAGTTGCGTTCATTGGGCATCTGGTTCTCTCAGGCTTATGCCGGTGCATCGAACAGTGCTCCTAGCCGTGCATGTATGTTGACCGGGCAATATTCACCGCGTCATGGCATTTATACCGTAGGCAATCCTGACCGGGGAAAGGCCGAACACCGGAAATTGATTTCTGTTCCCAACCGTACCTCTTTGCCGGATGGCTTTCAGATTCTTACGCGTGTTTTGCAAGAAGCCGGTTACCAAACTTTTCATGTGGGGAAGTGGCATGTAACGGAAGCCCCGTTAACCTGTGGTATCGAAAAGAATATAGCCGGTAATCATGCTGGACATCCGCGAAGCTATTTTGCTCCCTATCGGAACGCAAACCTGACTGATGGACCGGATGGAGAATATCTGCCTGACCGTCTGGGGAAAGAAGCTGTCCGTTTAATTGAAGAAGCCGACCGTACCCGTCCGTTTTTTCTGTATTATGCTACGTATTCGGTACATACCCCTCTTCAGGCTGAAGAAGACTTGGTCCGGAAGTACAAAGACAAGTCTCCGACAGAGGCTCATAATAATCCGGTCTATGCGGCAATGGTAGAAGCGATGGACCGTAATGTAGGTCGTGTGTTACAGGCCGTGTCTGACAGGGGTATAGAAGAAAATACGTTGATTGTCTTTACAAGTGATAATGGGGGAGTTTATGACATATCCAAACAATGGCCGTTACGTGCCGGTAAAGGGTCTTTTTACGAAGGTGGTATCCGTGTTCCTCTCATTATCTACCAAAAAGGGCGTTTTGAGCGGAGGGAGATAGAAAACGTTTCGGTATCTCAATTGGATATATTTCCTACTTTGTTGGATTTAACGGGGTTGTCATCAGACAATTTGCTGCTTGATGGAGTGAGTCTGTTTAAACTTTTACGTGATGGGAAGGATGCCTGTATTGAAGGGCGTACGTTGTACTGGCATTTTCCTGCCTATCTGGAAGGTGGTAATGATGAAACGACTGATAGACGTTTCCGTTCCCGGCCGGTCTCTGTTATCCGTCGTGGGGAATGGAAGCTGATAGAAAACTATGAAACAGGAAAGTATGAGCTTTATAATATATCGTATGATATCGGCGAACATGAAGAACTTTCTGGTAAATATCCGCAAATAGTCAGGGAACTTTCGGAAGCTCTGGATAGCTGGAAGATGAATGTAAATGCTCCAATACCGAATGAATTGAATCCGGCTTATCAGGCTGAGTAGTTGTGTATCGTTAGGGTAGGGATGATATATGTAAAAGCAGAGCGGGGAAACCTCTTCCGAAGTTTCCCCGCTCTTTTAATTTTTTTTGCCGCAGGTAAGATTACTTACGCAGGCCGAGTTCCTTAACCAGGGCACGGTAACGTTCGATGTCACGGGCCTTCAGGTAGTCGAGCAACGCACGGCGTTTGCCTACCAACATGGTCAAAGCTCTTTCAGTACTATAATCCTTTCTGTTGAGCTTCATGTGCTCAGTCAGACGAGCAATACGGTAGGAAAACAATGCTACCTGAGACTCAACCGATCCGGTATCAGTGTTAGACTTTCCGTACTTGCCGAAGATTTCTTGCTTTTTAGCAGCGTCTAAATACATAATGTTTTAATTAAAAGGTTGATAATATTCTCTTTCGAGGCTGCAAAGGTAGGCATTATCTTTGATATGGCAATGAATTTCAGTATTTTTTTCTTCTGGATACCACATATATAGGGCAAAAGTTGTAACTTTGCAGACCAGAAAATAATAGGTATTATATGCAGAACATTAGAAACATTGCCATCATCGCCCACGTGGACCATGGCAAGACGACGCTAGTAGACAAGATGCTTCTGGCCGGAAACCTCTTCCGCAGCAACCAGAGCACGGGTGAATTAATGCTGGATAACAATGACCTGGAACGCGAACGAGGGATAACGATCCTCTCGAAGAATGTTTCCATCAACTATAAAGGCACCAAAATCAACATTATTGATACTCCGGGACACAGCGACTTCGGCGGCGAGGTGGAACGTGTGCTCAACATGGCCGACGGCTGCATTCTGCTGGTCGACGCTTTCGAAGGACCGATGCCGCAGACGCGCTTCGTGCTCCAGAAGGCGCTTCAGATTGGCCTGAAGCCCATCGTGGTGGTGAACAAGGTGGACAAGCCCAACTGCCGCCCCGAGGAAGTGTACGAAATGGTGTTCGACCTGATGTTCAGCCTCAATGCCACAGAAGAACAGCTGGACTTCCCCGTCATCTACGGTTCGGCCAAGAACAACTGGATGAGTACCGACTGGCAGAAGCCGACGGACAACATCACGCCGCTTCTGGACTGCATCATCGAAAACATTCCTGCTCCCCAGCAGCTGGAGGGTACGCCGCAGATGCTGGTGACGTCGCTGGACTATTCTTCCTATACCGGCCGTATCGCCGTGGGCCGCGTGCACCGCGGTACACTGCGCGAGGGCATGAACGTGTCTCTGGCCAAGCGTGACGGCAGCATCATCAAGACCAAAATCAAGGAACTGCATACATTCGAGGGCATGGGCCGCGTGAAGGTGGCCGAGGTATCTTCGGGCGACATCTGTGCGCTGGTGGGTATCGAGGGATTTGAAATCGGCGACACCATCTGCGACTTCGAGAATCCCGAACCGCTGCCGCCTATTGCTATCGACGAGCCGACGATGAGCATGCTCTTCACCATCAACGATTCTCCGTTCTTCGGCAAGGAGGGCAAGTTTGTGACGTCGCGCCACATCCACGACCGTCTGATGAAGGAGCTGGACAAGAACTTGGCCCTGCGCGTGAAGAAGAGCGAGGAGGATGGCAAGTGGATTGTTTCGGGTCGTGGCGTGCTCCATCTCTCCGTACTCATCGAGACCATGCGCCGCGAGGGCTACGAACTTCAGGTGGGCCAGCCGCAGGTTATCTTCAAGGAGATAGACGGCGTGAAGTGCGAGCCTATCGAGGAACTGACGGTGAACGTGCCCGAGGAATATGCCAGCAAGATTATCGACATGGTGACGCGCCGCAAGGGCGAGATGGTGAAGATGGAAACGGCGGGCGGCGACCGTGTGAACCTGGAGTTCGACATGCCGTCGCGCGGTATCATCGGTCTGCGTACCAACGTGCTGACAGCCAGTGCGGGCGAGGCCATCATGGCACACCGCTTCAAGGAATACCAGCCCTACAAGGGCGAGATTGAACGCCGCACCAACGGCTCCATGATTGCCATGGAGAGCGGTACGGCCTTTGCCTACGCCATCGATAAGCTGCAGGACCGCGGCAAGTTCTTCATCTTCCCGCAGGAAGAGGTGTATGCCGGACAGGTGGTGGGCGAGCACTCGCACGACAACGACCTGGTGGTGAACGTCACGAAGTCGAAGAAGCTGACCAACATGCGTGCCAGCGGTTCGGACGAGAAGGCGCGCCTCATTCCGCCCGTACAGTTCTCGCTGGAGGAAGCGTTGGAGTACATCAAGGAAGACGAATATGTAGAGGTAACGCCCAAGTCCATGCGTATGCGCAAGGTCATCCTGGACGAGCTGGAGCGCAAGCGTGCCAACAGAGGCTGATATTGATACATTACCTTCATATAGGAAAGAGGATGCCGGATGGGGCCCCCCCTTCGGCATCCTCTTTCTTTTTCACAAAAAGTGACCAAAAGAATACTTTTAAGTACTAAAGGGTAATTGCTTTTTGCGGGGAAATGCGTTACTTTGTCTCAGCCGACAAGGTAAATCTATAAAAAGAAAGGAGAAACTTATGAACCTGAACCTACAATTTGTCAAAAGAAACAGTCAGAAGGTATACGATGTACTGGCCTATTATACACGCTGTACCTTCGACCAGCTGGAGAAGCTTTGCAACCTGACCAGTACAGACCTCTGCCTGGCACTGGCACAGCTGATGCGCGAACAGCGGGTGGAGCAGTACAGCGAGAAACAGGCCGTCTATTACCGCCTGCCTGCCTGATGAACCGGGCAAAATAATGAAGCACTTCCTGAGGGTCTGACGAAGCACTTCGTCACCTGCTCAGGAAGTGCTTCGTCATATCCTCATACAGCACTTCGTCACACCCTCAGGAAGCACTTCGTCGGATCGTCATGCAGTGCTTCGTCTCCGGCTTCCGTGCGTAGGGGTGTCCCTTTAGTCGATAAACTGTACTTTCTCGGTCTTGCGCGGCTTGGCTGCGGGCGCTTCGTCGGGATAGCCGAAGGCGATGCAGTAGAGCAGTTCATAGCCCTCGCTGAAATTCAGCTTCTTCAGATATTCGGCCGCTTCGGGCGACTTCATGAAGCGGGCGGGACCGCCGAGGCAGCACGAGCCGATGCCCATGGACTGCGCCGCGAGTATCATGTTGCCGCCCAGCAGGCCGCAGTCTATCTGCGAGCAGTCGTACGACGGGTCGTTGGCGATGAACACCACCGTCGGGGCGTTGCGGAACATGTTCTTGAACGACGGGTCTTCGGCCGCTTTCGGGTTGGCCTTCTTGTAGAGTTCTGTCACGCCGTTGATGAAGTCGGGATTGTCTACCACACGCACTTCCCACGACTGCTTGTTCATGCCGTTGGGGGCATTGATGCCACACTTCAGGATGGTCTGCATCGTGTCGCGGTTCACGGCCTGCGGCTTGTACTGGCGAATGCTGCGGCGTTCCATGATGGTCTTGATGACGGCTTCCGACTGGCTGAGGCCTTCGGCGGCCGCTACGTTTTCCTTCTGCGAGGCGGGAGCCGTACAGCCGATGGCCGTGCACAGGCAAAGCCCGCCCAAGAGTCCTTTCAATAGTTTCATAATCGTTCGTTTTGTAGGTTGGTTTTATTTGTTTTCGTCTTCTTCGTTGTTGTCGTCCAGCCCCTGGTCTACGCCTTCCAGAAAGCCGTCGAGCACGGCACCGGCCTTCTCCATCTGTTCCATGATGGCTTTTCCGCTGTTCTTGAAGACGGTGGCGGCATACTGGCCTTGCAGCTTGGCCACTTCCTTCAGTTCGTCCTCACTGAGGTCTTCGTAGGAGTTGATTTTGTCGAGCAGCTGGCTGAACTTTTTGTTGGCTTTCTCCCATTGTTCCTGGGTGTAGTCTTCGCCGTCCTTCTGGATTTCTTCCACAAAGTCTTTCAGGTCGTCGATGCGGCTGCTTTTCGACTGGCAGGCCGACAGGCTGAGGATGCCGGCGGCAAGCAGGGGTAGGATGTATTTCTTCATACGCATACGTGTTTTAGGAACTATTTGTTTGCAAATATAGCGAAAGGCGAGAGCAGAAAAAATAAGTTTACTTAATTTTTTGTGCCGAGCCACCTCCTATATTCTTTAAATACAGTGAAAGGTGAGAGGAGGAAGAGGATGTATTAAAATAGAGGTATCTGAGACTCTCCTCCTTCCAGAAGGAGGGGAGTTAAAATAGCCTCACTTCATTTAGATACAGATTCATCCTCTTGAGCTGTACCCTTGTAAGGGGATGAGCAAGGCAGCTGATTATCAACGAAATCGTTTTCCTTACCCTGTTTCCTATACGAGGAAAGGCTTTCCCTCACCGAGGGAAAGCCTTTCTCTTTAAAGGGGAAACCTTTTCCCTCGGTGAGGGAAAGTCGGGAAGTGGCACGGTGGCGGCTTGTTCTTACGTATGTTGGACATAAAAAAGAGGGCGCAACCCCCGCAGGAGTGCGTCCTCTTCTTATAATGGATAGAATCGAGTCGATTAGAGTTTCGGACCGGCAGCAACCAGAGCCTTGCCAGCTTCGTTGCCAGTGAACTTCTCGAAGTTCTTGATGAAGCGTCCAGCCAGGTCTTTTGCCTTTTCTTCCCACTTGCAAGCGCAGTCGTAAGTGTCGCGAGGATCGAGGATCTTCGGATCTACGCCCGGCAGTTCGGTAGGAACAACGAAGTCGAAGAAAGGAATAACCTTTGTCGGAGCCTTGTCGATAGAACCATCGAGGATAGCGTCGATGATACCACGAGTGTCGCGGATAGAGATACGCTTGCCAGTACCGTTCCAGCCAGTGTTAACCAGGTAAGCCTTGGCACCAACTTTCTCCATCTTCTTAACCAGCTCTTCTGCATACTTGGTCGGGTGCAGGCTCAGGAAGGCTGCGCCGAAGCAAGCAGAGAATGTCGGAGTCGGTTCAGTGATACCACGTTCTGTACCGGCCAACTTAGCGGTGAAACCAGACAGGAAGTAGTACTGAGCCTGCTCGGGGTTCAGGATAGATACAGGAGGCAATACACCGAAGGCATCAGCAGACAGGAAGATTACCTGATGTGCGTGAGGACCTTTGGATACGGGCTTAACGATGTTCTCGATGTGGTAGATAGGATAAGAAACACGAGTGTTCTCCGTTACGCTCTTGTCAGCGAAGTCAATCTTGCCGTTGGCGTCAACTGTTACGTTCTCCAGCAGAGCGTCGCGCTTGATGGCAGCGTAGATATCGGGTTCGCTTTCCTTGTCGAGGTTGATAACCTTGGCATAGCAACCACCTTCGTAGTTGAATACGCCTTCGTCGTCCCATCCGTGCTCGTCGTCACCGATCAGCTTGCGCTTCGGGTCGGTAGACAACGTAGTCTTACCTGTACCGGACAGACCGAAGAAGATAGCAGTGTCAGTGCCTTCCATGTTGGTGTTGGCAGAGCAGTGCATAGAAGCGATACCACGCAACGGGTTCAGGTAGTTCATGATAGAGAAGATACC
>UMJL01007673.1_pt1 | contig 14522 bp, 12 predicted proteins | sample 1966071 | NCBI WGS metagenome assembly UMJL01 (sample SAMEA4836148, study PRJEB28245) | human gut metagenome | biome: gut microbiome; material: fecal sample | place: Denmark | collected 2008
GGATATTTTGAAGCAGTGCCAGAAGTGGCATGAGAACAACGAGTATCACAAGATCATTGAAGCACTGGAGGGCATTGAGGAGCGCACTCCGGAAATGGACAGCCAGCTTGCAAGGGCGTACAACAACGAGGCAGATCACAGAACGCCGGAAGGCAGAGCTATGCTCAAAAAGGCCATCGCTCTCTTGAAACCTCATGAGGAATACTTTGAGGGAGACTACTACTGGAACTTTCGCATGGGCTATTCCTATTACTATCTGGATCAGGAGGGCAGGGCTCTTCGTTACTTTGAAAAGGCATTGGAGGCCCGCCCAGGTGACGAGGACACCATGGAACTGATCGACTCGTGCAAGAAGGGCATCTCCCTGCCGCAGTTTTCGGAGTGCTTCCGGGAGCGGACAGAGAACTGGTGGGAAACCTTTGCCGAGATGGAAGCAGAATTGCGCCAGATGATGGACGAGGACAAAGACCATACCCGCGGCGCAGAACTCGTGGCCCAAATGCAGGAAACCCTGAATCTGGTTTTTGATGAAATCTCTTTTGAGATGGGCTTCAACGGCGAGAAGTACGAGCTGATCCTCACCCCGGAGGGTGACAAGGTCAAGCTGTTTGAGCTGGTCTACTTCCAGAAGCACGCCACCAAGGAGGTGCTGGAGCACTGGAACATCCTTGTGGGCCGTCAGCCCTCCCAGAACATCGGCCTTCGCACCGACGATGGCTGGGACATCTCTGGAGATGATGTGCAGATCTGGCTGGAGGAACAGGGCGAAAACAGTTTCAACATCTCCGCCTACTGTGAAAAGCTGCTGCCTATGCTCCGGGAGGCGGAAGGCCGAGTCTGGTGGATGCTCACCACCCTCACCGATCAGATACTGGGCGAGATTCCCCACATGAGATAGTGAAGGGTATTTTAAGACCCTTCTGAAAATCAAACGCTGAAACTGGCACTGATCAAGTGTACCTCGAAAATTAAATATCCGACAGCGAACAACATCAGTTTGCGGGCCCCCTGATAAAAAAGGGGGGAAGCGATGCGGCGGGTGCGCGAAGACCATCTGTAGAACAGCAAAAGATTTTTTCCTCTGCCTGTTCTATAAACGACGGCAAAAAGGTGCAAAGCGGGTCCACCCAGCCAAAAACAACCTTGGCAAGTTGTCTTGCAATGACCCCGCAAACCTATAATGGTACTCTATGTTCATCCAGAAATGGTGGCATCTCGGAGCGATCCTCGGAGGGGTGGGATTCCCGGAGGGCGGAGCCAACCGCCGGTTCGTACGTCGCCCGCAGCTCGGGGAGTAGTGTCGAATAGGGCTGAATTGCATGTTACATAATTCCATTCAGTCATGATCAGATCAGGAAGTGTAATGAAACTTCAAAAAAATTACGGTCATGGCTGAATGTTATCAAAGGGGCGAGGAACCCTTGTTCCTCGCCCCTTGAAGTATGGCATATGAAAATGAACGATTGAATGAAAAAGAAGGGAGCTGGGCAGCTTGTCAAATCAATGCTACAAGTCCATCGATGAATTACCGATTATGCTTACGATTCCGCAAGTAGCTTCGGCCCTCAATATCTCCCGCTCCAGTGCATATGAGCTCGCGCATCAAAAGAAATTTCCTGCCATGCTGGTCGGCAGCAGAATTGTAGTTCCCAAGGACAGGCTCCTTTCATGGATCGATGAAAGAGTTACCTTGGGAGTCTTTTAAAGACTAGGAGGCTGAAACAATGGCAAGGAGAAGAGCTCGGGGAGAAGGAAGCATACGAAAACGTAAAGATGGGAGATGGGAAGGCCGATATACAGTCGGAAGAGACGAAGAAACCGGAAAGTTCATATATCGGAACGTCTTGGCCAAGACACAGACTGAATGCAAAAATAAGTTGCGTGAAGCGATGCAATTGCAAGAACAGCAACAAAGTCAAGAGGAAGTGCCGGCTGAAAAAAAGATAGCTTCACAGCAAATGCAGGAGACTGCTGATCATGGATTGGTCGAGAAAAAATCGTACACAGTAGGTGAGTGGCTGGATCTCTGGTATGAGATCTATTCAAAACCAAACCTTCGGAAGAGCACCCAAATTCAATACAAATACTTTCTGAAAGATATTGTGTCTCCAAGAATTGGAGATTTGCCAATTGAGCAGCTCACCGGACTTCGGCTCCAGCAGCTCTATCAGGATCTGCGAATAAACGGCAAAATCCGCAAGCCGGGAAACTTTGACCCCGGATTAAGTTCCAAGACCGTCAGAAGCATTCATATGCTGCTGCACTGTTCTTTCAGTCAGGCGGTAAGGGAAGGAATCATTCCAAAGAACCCTACTGATGACTGTAAACCGCCCAAGATTGAAAAAAGAGAGATGAAGGTCATTCAGCCAGACCAAGTTTCATCTTATCTACATGCAGCAGCAGAGCACCATGTATTACCCATGTTTTATCTGGAGTTGACCAGTGGGCTGCGCAGGGGAGAGTTACTTGCGCTTCTGTGGAGTGACCTGGATGTCAAACAATGCAGCATCTCAGTGACAAAATCAGTCTCCAGAAGAGATGGAGAAATCGAGGTGGCTCCACCGAAGACCCGTAACTCTATTCGCCGAATTGTGGTCCCCAAGCAAGCCGTAGACTTATTGCTGGAGGAACACAGTCAACATCCCAAAAACCCATATATGTTTCCGTCGCCTGTAACCGGAACCATGTACGATCCGGATGCAGTTGGCAGAATCCACAAAAAACTGCTGAAAGAAGCTGGTTTGGAAGACTGCCGGTTTCATGACCTGCGGCATACATTTGCCACGCTTGCTCTGCAAAATGGTGTAGACATCAAAACATTGTCTGGAATCCTGGGACACAGTTCATCAGGATTTACACTCGACACATACACACATGTCACGACGAAGATGCAGCAGGAGGCTGCAAATAAAATGGGTCAATTTATGAAAATGAAGCTGTAGTTCCAGGCTTAAATCGTCCGATAGTTCCGGCTGGATTTTTTCGCGAATGGGTCATTGAATGGGTCAAAAAAATCGAAAGACTCAAAAAAGTTGCAAAAAACCCGCCGATTTCAAAGAAATCAGCGGGTTTTCTGGTACGCCCTGAGGGATTCGAACCCCCGGCCTTCTGGTCCGTAGCCAGACGCTCTATCCAGCTGAGCTAAGGGCGCGTACCGCATGTCTTACAGACAGCTTAATTATAATAGCATGCCTTGTTTTGAAATGCAAGCTTTTTTTGAAAAAATTTGAAAACTTTTTTCGGATTTTTGCAAGGCTTGTAAATAGACCCATTCTGTGCTAAAGTGACTTTGAAATATCAACTGGAAGAAAGCGGTGGATCAATGGAGAACAACACCTTTAAAAGTGTCGCCTTTGGCGGATTTGCCAAGCAGGACGTCATCAATTATATAGAGGAGGCCGCCCGCGAAGCAACTGCGCAGCAGGAGCGGCTCCAGCAGGAAAATGACAGCCTCCATACGCAGCTTGAGGATTTGCGGACACAGCTGGAGCAGGCACAGGCGCAGGTGCAGGAGCTGAGCGCTCAGCGGGATCAGATGGAAGAGGCGCTTGGGCGTGAGTGTGCGGCCCGAGAGGCGTTGGAACCGCTCAAGCCTGAGGTGGAACAGTTGAGCAGGGAAAAGGATCAGTTGGAAAAAGAGGTGCAGGCGCTGCGGCCTGACGCCGAGGCATATGCTCAGTTCCGGGAACAGATCGGTGCCATTGAGTGCGAGGCCCGGAAACGAGCCGCTGATCTGGAAAGTGAGACCGTTTCCAGGCTGGAGCGGATCACAGAGGATTTCCGCCGCCGGTATCAGGAATTGATGACCATCTTCGATGCCACGGCGACCCATGTGACCGGGGAATTGCGGAAGGTCGAGGTCAATCTCACGCAGCTTCCCAGGGCCATGGATCAGGCGGGGAAAGAGCTGGAGGCATTGGCTGCGGAATTGGAACGGTCAAAACAGCAGGATTGATATGCGGGCGGTTCAGGGAAGCTGAGCCGCCCGTTTTTTCCAATCCTATGGTATGAGGCCTGTGGGAGCGGTTACAATAGCAAATGCACCAGCCTGAAAAACAGAAAAATTTTTTATAACCAAAAAATTTTTTTATTTTTGTGAAAAAGATGGATTTCCGTAAAGGAGACGCAAAAATTTCTTGCATTGGTTACTGGGCTGACCTATACTAAAACCATACGGGGAGCTGGCAGACTGAGGTCGGCGGCTGGCTGCCGGCTGATTCCTGGGATAAAAGGACTTTCCACGGAATCAGGGTGACAACGCATCAACAATCAAAACAGAAGATTTGCATGGCGGGAGAGAAGGTGAGAACAATGTCCCTGAAAGCAGTCGAGAAAGTTACGGAAGTCGAGCGGAAAAACAAGGAGCGCAGGGCTGCCGCGGAAACTGAGGCAAAGCAGATGCTGGCCTCGGCCCAGCGGGATGGTCTTGCGCTCTTGGAACAAATGCGCGCAGAGGAGGCCGCCAAAGGAGCGGAGCTTCTGCGGCAGGCGGAGGAGCGAGCTGCACAGCGGTCCGCGCAGATCGCCGCTTCTGCGAAGGAGGACGGCGACGCCCTGCGCCGGGCAGCAGAGAGCCGTTTGCAATCTGCCGCCGAGTTTATTGTCGGAAGGATAGTGGAGGACTGATATGGCCATTGTAAAAATGAAAAAGCTCCGCGTCATGGCCATGGCGGACCGGCGGGAAGCGCTTTTGCGGGCGCTTTTGCGTTTGGGCTGCGTGGAGATCAGCGAACCGGACGGCCTCCTGGAAGACCCGGCCTGGTCCGCACTGCTGCAGCGAGGCTCCTCCCGTCTGGCGGACACCAAAAGTGAAATCAACGATGTGAACACTGCATTGGATGCCATCCGACGCTATGCCGGGCTGAAGGACGGACTGTTCATCAAGCGCCATCCCATCTCGGAAGAGGCGTTTCTCAGCGCCGGGACGGCGGAGCGGGCCCAGGCGGTCAGCCGGGAGGTCGGGGAGCAGCTCCAGACGCTGACCCGCCTCCAGAGCGAGGAAAACCGTCTGGTTGCACGACAGGCGTCTCTGCTGCCGTGGCAGGCCATGGACATGCCGCTGGAGCTGTCCGGTACGGAGCATGTGTTGTTCCGCCCGGGTGTGGTGCCTGCGGGTGTCAACGTGGGTGAGCTTCAGGTGTCTTTTGGAGATCTGGCGGCGGAGCTGCTGGAGATCAGCAGCGATAAGCAGCAGAAGTACTGTTTGTTGGTGTGTCTCCGCCAGGATGAGGAGGCCGTGATGGAGTGTTTGCGGCCCTTCAGCTTTAGCGCCGTCTCGTTCCAGGGGCTTACCGGTACGGCGGACGCAAACCTGACGTCTGTGAGCCAGGCACTGGCGGAAAACCGCAAAGCACAGGAGGATGCGGCGGCGGCTATCGCCGCAAACGGTGAAGCGCGGGACGCCTTGCGGGTGTATGCAGATCGTCTGGCGGCGGAGGCGGCGGAGGAGACTTCCGCCCAGCGGATTCTGACGGATGGAACGATCGCTTTCTTTGAAGGATGGGCACCTGCGGCCAGCATGCAGAAGGTGCAGGCCCTGCTGGAAAAGGAGGGATGTGCCTGGGAGGCGGAAGACCCCACCCCGGAGGAGTATTCGGAGGTTCCGATACAGCTGAAAAACAACTGGCTGACCCGCCCGCTGAATATGGTGACGGAGATGTATTCGCTGCCGGCTTACGACAATGTGGACCCCAACCCGCTGATGGCGCCGTTTTTCATTTTGTTCTACGGCGTGATGATGGCAGACATGGGGTATGGATTGTTGATGATTCTGGCCGGAATTCTTATTACCCGCACTTACCGGCCCAAGGGAACTGCCGGGAATCTGTTCAACCTGATGACGCTGTGCGGTGTTACCACATTCCTTATGGGAGCGGTCACCGGCGGCTTTTTCGGAGACTTCCTGACGCAGCTGGTGAAGCTGGCCACCGGACGGGATTTTGCATTGCCGGCGCTGTTCACACCGCTGGATGATACGCTGATGATTCTGGTGGGTGCCATGTGCCTGGGCTTTGTACAGATCGTCACCGGCATGGTCATCAGCTTCGTACAGAAGCTGAAAAAGGGCCAAGTCCTGGACGCAGTTTTTGAGGAAGTCACCTGGTGGGTGGTGTTTGCGGGCATCGCTCTGATGGTTTTGAAGGTCACGAACCTGGTGCTCTATGCCGGCCTTGTGCTGGTGGTGGCGGGACCGCTGATCACCGGCAAGGGATTTGGTAAGATCACGGGAATCTTTGCCTCGCTGTATAACCATATCACCGGGTATTTCGGAGACATTTTGTCCTACTCCCGTCTGATGGCACTGATGCTGGCGGGCAGCGTCATTGCCCAGGTGTTCAACACTTTGGGCGCCATTCCCGGCAACATCGTGGTGTTCATTATCATCTCCATGGCGGGCAACGCTTTGAACTTTGCTCTGAACCTGCTGGGCTGCTACGTCCATGACCTGCGGCTCCAGTGCCTGGAGTATTTCGGAAAGTTCTATGAGGACGGCGGCAAGCCCTTCCGTCCCCTGGCAATCAATACAAAATACGTGGACATTGAAAACGTCTGAGGAGGAAATTCATCATGGGATTCTTTGAGGCATTCGGTGGTTTGGCTCTGGCGCTGCTGGGCGCTGGTTTGGCGGCGGTCCTCTCTGGTATCGGTTCCGCAAAGGGCACCGGCATCGCCGGTGAGGCGGGCACTGGCCTTTTGTGCCAGGACCCCAGCAAGTTCGGTAAAGTTATGATCCTGCAGGTGATTCCCGGCACCCAGGGCCTGTACGGCCTGGTGGTGTGGTTCTTCGCCATTTACAGCATGGGCCTCCTGGGCGGCAACGGCCTGCCGGATCTGACCGTGCAGCAGGGACTGCAGTACTTCGCGGCGTGCCTGCCCATGGCACTGGGCGGATTGTTCTCCGCCATTGCCCAGGGCCGTGTGGCTGCCGGTTCCATCAACATCCTGGCCAAGAAGCCGGATGACTGGTCCAAGGGCATGGTGCTGTGCATCACCGTGGAGTTCTACGCCATTTTGTCCCTGCTTGCATCTATGCTGATGATCATCAATATCAGCGGCTGACCCCGGGGAAAGGGGAGACCACAATGAACGGAATCGAAAAAATCACGGCCCGGATCGACGCGCAGACCCAGGAGGAGATCGACCGTCTGCTGGCGGATGCCAAGGAGCAGGCGGAGCAGATCACCGCGCAGTACCGTGCCCAGGCGGAGACGGAGCGGGCAAGCCTCACAGCCCGCAGCGAGAAAGCCGCCGCGGAGCGGGAGGAGCGTCTCGTGAGCGTGGCCCAGATGGAGGCCCGGAAGGTGACGCTGGCCGCCCGCCAGGAGATGGTGGAGCAGGCTTATGAACTGGCTCTCAAGACGCTTTGCACGCTTCCCCAGGAGCAATACACAGATGTGCTGGCGGATCTGCTGGTAAAGGCGGCACCGGACGGCAAGGGCAGCGTGATCTTTGCCCCCGGGGACCGGGAGCGGGTGGGCGCCGCTGCGGTGAAGGCGGCCAACAGCCGTCTCAAGAACGGTGCGCTGACCCTGGCAGAGGAGACCCGGCCCATTCAGGGTGGCTTCATCCTGGTCAATGGCCGGGTGGAAATCAACTGCACCTTTGATACCCTGGTGCGCCTGCAGCGGACTGAGACCGCGGGCGCAGTGGCGAAGAAGCTGTTTCCGGAGGGATGACGAGGAGGGTGTTTCTTGTCTAAGAAAATCAAAGACACCGATTACCTGGTGATCTCCGCCCGGGTGAAAGCGATGGAGAGCGGCCTGCTGACCCGGGAGCGGATGGAGCAGGTGCTGGAGGCCAAAAGCAACGAGGATGCGGTGAAGATCCTGCAGGAGTGCGGGTATCCGGAACTGGACCCGGCGGACCCGGCGGCAATGGACGCCGCCCTCTCCGCCGCCCGGGAGGAGACGCTGAAGGATCTGGCCGACGGTGCGCCGGACCCCAGGTATATCGACAGTTTCAAACTGAAGTATGACTATCACAATGTAAAGGCTCTGCTGAAGGCGGAGGCCATGGGCACCGATGCCGATTCCATGCTGATGGATCTTGGCCGCGTGCCAGTGGCGGAGTTGAAAGAGGCGGTGCGCACCGGGCAGCTGGATGCTCTGCCGGCCATTCTGGCGGAGGCGGTTACTGAAGCCCGGGAGGTACTGAACACTACCCAGGACCCGCAGCTGAGCGACATCGTGCTGGACCGCTGGTGCTACCGGGATCTGGCCGAGGTGGCGAAATCCACCGGCAGCGCCTTCCTGGAAGGCTACGTCCAAACCCAGATCGATGCCGCCAATTTGCGAACGCTGGTGCGGACACTGCGAATGGGCAAGGGTCCGGAGTTTTTGCGGGGTGTTCTGCTGGAGGGCGGCGAGCTTTCGGCAGATCAGCTGCTGGAGGTCTCCGCCAACCGGGGCGCGGGCCTTACGGAGCTGTATGGCCCGACCCGCTTCCAGAAGGCGGCGGAAGTTGCTGCGGAAGCTGTGAAGGGCGGAAGCTTGACAGAATTTGAAAAGCTTTGCGATGACGCCGTTTCAGATTATCTGGCGGACGCCCAGTTTGTCCCCTTTGGAGAAGCGCCGCTGGTGGGATATCTGGCGGCCCGGGAGACGGAGTATACCAACCTGCGCATCCTGCTGATGGGACGCGGGGCGGGGCTGCCCGCCGAGGTCATCCGTTCCCGGCTGCGGCAGAGCTACGTGTAAGGCGGTGTGCGTATGGCAAAAACGTATCAGATCGCCGTGGTGGGCGACTGGGAGTCCGTAATGGGGTTCCGGGCGCTGGGCCTGAGCACCTATCCCGTCACTTCTGTGGAAGAGGCGAAGAAAACGGTGCACGACCTGGCCAAGGCTGACTGCGCGGTGATTTATCTGACAGAACAGCTTGCAAAGGATATGCCTGATGTGCTAGAGCGGTATAAGGACGACCTGCGGCCGGCCATCATCCTGATTCCGGGCCGGGAGGGTTCCCTTGGCATCGGCCGGGACAATATCCAGCGGGCTATTGAGCGTGCTGTGGGCGCGGATATCCTGTAAGAGAGCAGAGCCGCCGATGCCTGTTTGCGGGCATTTTTCTGGCGGCAGATCCACAGAGGAAAGCAGAGGGCCCCGGCTGTAGTGGGGGGAGAGCCGGCTTTCCGATTCCTTCTGGCGAATTTATCCTGAAAGAAGGTCGAATCAATTTGAGCGGTAAAGTTGTGAAAGTATCCGGACCGTTGGTGGTTGCCACGGGCCTGGCGGACGCCAATATGTCCGACGTGGTCCGTGTCGGCCCCCAGCGGCTGATTGGCGAGATCCTGACCATGAAGGGGGATTCCGCTTCCATCCAGGTATATGAGGAAACCTCCGGACTGGGCCCCGGCGCCGAGGTGGTCACCACCGGCGCCCCCATGAGCGTGGAGCTGGGCCCCGGCATGATCGAAGGCATTTACGATGGCATCCAGCGTCCGCTGGAGAAGATCGTGGAGAAGGTGGGCCCCAATATCACCCGCGGCGTGGAGGTTCCGGCCATTGACCATGACAAGAAATGGCCCTTTACACCTGTTGCGAAAGTCGGAGATAGGGTCATCGGCGGTGACGTTTTGGGTACGGTTCCCGAGACCGAGGTGGTGCTCCATAAGATCATGGTGCCTCCCACGATGCACGGCACCATTACCAAGATTGCCCCGGCGGGGGATTACACGGTTCTGGAGCCCATCGCTACCTTGACCACGGATGACGGCCGGGAAGTGGAACTGCCCATGATGCAGAAGTGGCCTGTCCGCGTGGGCCGGCCCTATCAGCATAAATATCCCCCCAAGCGGCCGCTGTGCTCCGGCCAGCGGGTCATTGACACCATGTTCCCCATTGCCAAGGGTGGTACCGCAGCCGTGCCTGGCCCCTTCGGTTCTGGCAAGACGGTGGTGCAGCATCAGCTGGCTAAGTGGTCCGACGTGGATATCGTGGTCTACATTGGCTGCGGCGAACGCGGCAACGAGATGACCGACGTCCTGCGGGAATTCCCCGAACTGAAAGACCCCCGTACCGGAGAGTCTTTGATGAAGCGGACAGTTCTGATTGCAAACACCTCCGATATGCCTGTGGCTGCCCGTGAAGCCAGTGTGTACACCGGCATCACCATCGCCGAGTATTTCCGGGACATGGGCTACGACGTGGCCGTTATCGCCGACTCTACCTCCCGCTGGGCTGAGGCCCTGCGTGAGATGTCCGGTCGACTGGAGGAGATGCCCGGTGAAGAGGGTTACCCCGCTTACCTTGCTTCCCGCCTTGCGCAGTTCTACGAGCGCGCCGGCTCTGTGGAGTGCATCGGTTCTGACGAGCGCCGGGGCAGCCTGACCGCTGTGGGTGCCGTATCCCCTCCGGGCGGCGACCTCTCTGAGCCGGTCTCCCAGGCCACCATGCGAATCGTCAAGGTGTTCTGGGCGCTGGATTCCTCCCTTGCCTACAAGCGGCATTTCCCCGCCATCAACTGGCTCAATTCCTACTCGCTGTATCTGGACTCTCTGAAGCCCTGGTTTGATGAGAACTTGGGACCGGAGTTTATGCAGAACCGCACGGCGGCCATGAGCCTGCTGCAAAGCGAGGCCAGTCTGAATGAGATCGTCCAGCTGGTGGGCAAGGATGCCCTGTCTCCCTCCGACCAGTTGACGCTGGAAGTGGCCCGGATGGTCCGGGAGGACTTTTTGCAGCAAAACGCCTTTATGGATGTGGACGGCTATTCCAGCTATGACCGGCAGGAGAAACTGCTGGCCATGATCCTCCACTATGAGAAGCTCTGCCGGGACGCCATCGCCAAGGGCGCACCGGTGATGGCCCTCTTCCAGATCCCTGCACGGGAGAAGATCGGCCGTGCCAAGAGCGTGGAGGCCGAGGAGTACCCGCAGGTCTATCAGCAGATTGAGCAGGAGATGGCCCAGGAGATCGAGGCCGTGGTTGCCCAGGGAGGTGAGGAAGCATGATTCGAGAATATCGCACGGTTGAAGAGATCGTCAGCCCTCTGATGATGGTCCGTCAGGTGGAGGGCGTCACCTATGACGAGTTGGTGGAAGTTCAGCTCCACGACGGCTCTATTCGCCGGGGCAAGGTGCTGGAGGTCAACGGCGACACCGCCGTGGTTCAGCTCTTTGAATCCGCCGCCGGCATCAACCTGGCCGATGCCAAGGTCCGCTTCCTGGGGCACCCCCTGCAGCTGGGTGTGTCCGCCGACATGCTGGGTCGTGTGTTCAACGGTATGGGCGAGCCCATCGACGGCGGCCCGGAGATCATCCCGGAGGAGTATCGGGATATCAATGGCCTGCCCATGAACCCGGCAGCCCGTGACTACCCCAATGAATTCATTCAGACCGGTATCTCCACCATTGATGGTCTGAATACCCTGGTCCGCGGGCAGAAACTGCCCATCTTCTCCGGTTCTGGTCTGCCTCATGCCAATCTGGCAGCCCAGATCGCCCGGCAGGCCAAGGTGCTGGGAGACGACAGTTCCAACTTCGCCGTGGTGTTTGCCGCCATCGGCATCACCTTCGAGGAGTCGGAGTTCTTTGTCAGTGAGTTCCGCCGCACCGGCGCCATCGACCGGACGGTGCTCTTCTCCAACCTGGCAAACGACCCCGCCGTGGAGCGCATCTCCACGCCCCGTATGGCGCTGACCGCCGCGGAGTATCTGGCCTTTGAGAAGGACATGCACGTGCTGGTCATCATGACCGACATCACCAACTACGCTGAGGCGCTGCGGGAAGTCTCCGCCGCCAAGAAGGAGGTCCCCGGCCGCCGCGGATTCCCCGGCTACCTGTACACGGACCTGGCGCAGATGTACGAGCGTGCCGGCCGCCAGCTGGGGAAGAAGGGTTCCATCACCCTGATCCCCATTCTGACCATGCCGGAGGACGACAAGACCCACCCCATTCCCGACTTGACCGGCTATATCACCGAGGGACAGATCATCCTCTCCCGGGCGCTGTACCGCCAGGGCATCCATCCGCCGGTGGATGTGCTGCCCAGCCTCTCCCGTCTGAAGGACAAGGGCATCGGCGCCGGAAAGACCCGGGAGGATCACGCGGGCATCATGAACCAGCTCTTTGCAGCCTACTCCACCGGTAAGGACAACAAAGAGCTGATGAGCATTCTGGGCGAAGCCGCCCTGACACCTACGGACCTTCTGTATGCCAAGTTTGCCGACGAGTTTGAAAAACGCTACGTCAACCAGGGCTACGAGGAGAACCGCTCCATTGAGGAAACGCTGGATCTTGGCTGGGAGCTTTTGAGCATCCTGCCCAAGAGCGAACTCAAGCGGATCAAGCCGGAGTATATTGAGAAATATTGGCCGAAAAAAGACCAGCAGGCGTAAGGAGGGGTGACCAATGGCCAACATCACGGTAAACCCCACCCGAATGGAGCTGACCCGCCTCAAGGGCAAGCTGCGCACCGCTCAGCGGGGCCACAAACTGCTCAAGGACAAGCGGGACGAGCTGATGAAGCAGTTTCTGGATACCGTGCGGGAGGTCCGTACCCTGCGGGCAGAGGTGGAAGAGGAACTGATGACGGTTCACAAGTCTTTTACCGTGGCTTCCGCCCTGATGAGCTCCGAGGCCATGGAGCAGGCGCTGCTCTATCCCAAGCAGAGCGTGGAGCTGACGATGACCATGAAGAACATCATGTCCGTCAATGTTCCCATCTATGATTTCCAGACGAAGACCAAGTCCGATGCGGATATCTATCCCTATGGCTTTGCGGCCACCTCCGGTGAGCTGGATACTGCCGTAGACGCGCTGGGCAAGGTGTTTCAGAAGATGCTCAAGCTGGCGCAGATCGAAAAATCCGCCCAGCTCATGGCGGAGGAGATCGAAAAGACCCGCCGCCGGGTTAACGCGCTGGAATATGTGATGATCCCGAACACCCAGGAGGCGATTCGGTATATCACCATGAAGCTGGATGAAAATGACCGCGCCACCACGACGCGGCTGATGAAGGTGAAGGATATGCTTCTGAAAGAAGCTATCGAGGAACAGCGTGCCCGTGATGAGGCTGCCATGTCCCGTTTCACCGCACAAGAGACTTAACAAAATCGGCAAAGCGGTGTAGAATAGAACTACACCGCTTTGCCGTGCGTAGAGTAGAAAGGAAGAAGAAACATATGCATTGTGTAGCCAACATTCATGACGATCTGTACTGGCTGGGAGCATCGGACCGCCGGCTGGCCAAGTTCGAAAATGTATTTCCCGTCCCCCGGGGCGTCAGCTATAACAGCTATCTGGTACTGGATGAAAAAACGGTCCTGATGGACACCGTGGACAAGGCCGTGGGGGAGCGGTTCTTTGAGAACCTGGAGTTTGCCCTGGCAGGCCGTTCTCTGGACTATGTGGTGGTGAACCACATGGAGCCGGACCACTGTGCCACACTGGGCGATCTGCTGCACCGCTGGCCCCAGGTACAGGTGGTGGGAAATGCCAAGACCATCACCATGATCGGACAGTTCTTTGACTTTGATCTCACCGGCCGCACGGTGGTGGTCAAGGAAGGGGACACCCTGACCACCGGCCGCCATACTTTCACCTTCCTCATGGCGCCCATGGTTCACTGGCCGGAGACCATGGTGACTTATGACAACGTGGACAAGACCCTCTTCTCCGCCGACGCATTCGGCACCTTCGGTGCCCTCAATGGCAACATCTTCGCCGATCAGGTGAATTTCGAGCGGGATTGGCTGGATGATGCCCGCCGGTATTACACCAACATCGTGGGCAAGTACGGCACGCAGGTCCAGTCCCTGCTCAAGCGGGCGGCGGAGCTGGAAATCCAGTGCATCTGCCCCCTCCATGGTCCCATCTGGCGGGAGAATATCGCCTGGTTTGTAGAGAAGTACCAGCGCTGGAGCACGTACACTCCGGAAGAGAAGGCTGTGGCTATTTTCTGCGGCTCCATCTACGGTCATACGGAAAATGCCGCTGAGATCTTGGCGTTCCGGCTTGCAGAGCGGGGCGTGAAGAACGTAGTTCTGTATGACGTGTCCCATGTGGATGTCTCTGAGCTTGTGAGCGAGGCATTCCGGTGCAGCCACCTGGTGCTGGCCTCTGCTACATACAACGGCGGCATTTATACCCCCATGGAGGACTTCCTGCGGGATCTGGAGTGCCACGGCCTGCGGAACCGCTCTGTGGCTATCATCGACAATGGCACCTGGGCCGCCCGGGCCGGCATGCTGATGGGCAAGATCCTGGAGGACATGAAGGAGATGCGGGTGATGGAGGGTTCCGTGTCCCTGAAGTCCTCGGTGAAGGAGCCCCAGCGCCGCAGCCTGGAGGCACTGGCAGACGCCATTGCGGACGAGATCCTGCACTGAGTTGCCAAGAAAAAACCGAAAAGAAACAGGACCGCCGAGAAATTTCGGCGGTCCTGTTTTTTTAAAAGATGAAAAAATCAATATTATTCGCCGTTACAGCAGCGTGATGCCGGCTTTCTCACATGCGTCGATAGTTGCCTGATCCCACAGGCTGGCCTGGACCTCGCCGATGTGGCAGGTGCCGATCAGCAGCATGC
>UMJL01053170.1_pt1 | contig 14513 bp, 12 predicted proteins | sample 1966071 | NCBI WGS metagenome assembly UMJL01 (sample SAMEA4836148, study PRJEB28245) | human gut metagenome | biome: gut microbiome; material: fecal sample | place: Denmark | collected 2008
ACCATAGACCGTCAGCAGCGTCCGGCCCACCTCCGCGCCCCAGCCGCCCTGAAGTCCCTGCTCCGAAATGGCGCTGTTGTATTCGATCTGACGCCCCAGTACCTCTTCCACATCCTGCGGGTCCAGGCAGTCGGCAAAGCGGATGATCTCCTCAATGCTGAGAACGGAGCGGTCCGTCTGCTCCTGCTCCTCGTCTGTTTCGGGCGTCTTCCGAAAGAGTACCTGCTCATCCCGCTGGATACGGGTGATATTGGTGTGGTAATCCATGATCTCACAGCAGGCGGAGTGGCCCCCGGCCAGAAGCGTCACATTGATGTAGAACACCCGGTCTCCCTGCATGGGCAGCACCCGGATCTCATGGTCCTTTAAAAACGCCCCGATGGCGGCGATCTCCTCCGGCGTCACCTGGGAGAGCACCTCCAGCTCCAGCTCCGGCCGCCCTGCCACCACACCGGCGGCGGTCGCCGCCTCGATGCCCTTGAGTCCGCCGGTATTGGGCACAGTGACTGCCTTGACATTTTTGATGATATTGCCGCTGACTTCTACCCGGCAGGTCTCCGGCAGCATTCCCAGTGCCTGACGGGCCTTGGCGGCGGCCAGAGCGATGGCGATGGGCTCTGTACAGCCCATGGCGGGAATCAGCTCTTCCCGCAGAATCTCCACATAGCTTTCATAATGCGGCGTCTTTTCCATCTGTACCCTCCGATCAGCTGTTGGTTTTTCGTTTGTAACGGTTTCATTATATCCCACCGCCGGAAAGGGCACAAGCCCAGCTTCCGCGGTACTTTGCAAAAAGGCGGCCAGACAATGCCTGACCGCCTTTTTCCCACATGTGTCCTGTGCCTTTCCCGCTTTGATTCCGGGAAGGCCGGAATCTTTTTCTCAGAACTCCGCGTTGCCCACGGTGCGGGGATGGGGCAACACGTCCCGGATGTTGGCAACGCCGGTGAGATACATCACCAGGCGCTCAAAGCCCAGGCCAAAGCCCGCGTGCTTGCAGGAACCGTAGCGCCGCAGGTCCAGATACCACCAGTAGTCCTCGGTCTTCATGCCCAGTTCCTTGATTCGGGCCTCCAGCAGGTCCAGACGCTCCTCACGCTGGCTGCCGCCGATGATCTCGCCGATGCCGGGCACCAGGCAGTCCGCCGCCGCCACGGTCTTGCCATCGTCGTTCATGCGCATGTAAAACGCCTTGATCTCCTTGGGATAGTCCGTGACGAACACCGGCTTCTTGTACACCTTTTCGGTGAGGAAGCGCTCGTGCTCTGTCTGCAGATCGCAGCCCCAGAACACCTTGTAGTCGAACTGGTCGTTGTACTTTTCCAGAATCTCCACGGCCTCGGTATAGCTCACCCGGCCGAAGTCGGAGGAAGCCACGTGCTCCAGACGCTCCTTGAGGCCCTTATCCACGAAGCTGTTGAAGAAGTTCAGCTCGTCGGGGCACTTTTCCATGACGGTGCGGATGACGAACTTAATCATCTCCTCCGCCACGTCCATGTCGCCCTTGAGGTCGCAGAAGGCCATCTCCGGCTCGATCATCCAGAACTCCGCGGCATGGCGCTGGGTGTTGGAGTTCTCCGCCCGGAAGGTGGGGCCGAAGGTGTACACATCGCCGAAGGCCATGGCAAAGTTCTCGGCGTTGAGCTGGCCGGAGACCGTGAGGTTGGCGGGCTTTCCGAAGAAGTCCTGGCTGAAGTCCACGGTGCCGTCCTCCTTGCGGGGCGGGTTCTCCGGGTCCAGGGTGGTCACCCGGAACATCTCACCGGCACCCTCGCAGTCGCTGGCGGTGATGATGGGGGTATGGACGTAGACGAAACCCCGCTCCTGAAAGAACTGATGGATGGCGTAGGCCGCCACGCTCCGCACCCGGAAGGTGGCGGAGAACAGGTTCGTCCGGGGACGCAGGTGCTGGATGGTCCGCAGGAACTCCACACTGTGGCGCTTTTTCTGCAGGGGATAGTCCGGAGAGGACGCGCCCTCCACTGTGATCTCCGTGGCCTTGAGCTCCAGGGGCTGCTTGGCCTCCGGCGTCAGCACCACGGTGCCGGTGACGATCAGCGCCGCACCCACGTTCTGGGCGGCGATATCGGCGTAGTTGGAAAGGGCCGCCGCCTCCATGACCACCTGGAGGTTGCGGAAGCAGGAGCCGTCATTGAGTTCAATGAATCCAAACCCCTTCAGATCCCGAATGGTGCGGACCCAACCGCCCACGGTGACGGTCTGGCCGCTGAGGGCCTCGCTGTCGGCGTAAATGGCCGCGATTTTTGTATAACTCATAGAAACTCACCCGTTTTTCTCATTTTTGGGACAATTCTTTGTTATTGTACTCCACTTCCTCCCATTTTACAAGAGAAAAGTGCCCGGAATCTCTCCGCCGGACGTCTTCCGCAGCTGCATTCGTCAAGGGCTCTGCTCTGGTTCCCGGAAGCAGGCAGAAAACCGGCGGGGCCGGCGCTTCGCCCAGCCCCGCCGCTTCTTACGAAATGGCCTCGCTGCCCACAGTATAGCTCCCCCAGTGACCTCCGGTGCTGACGGCGGTGCAGTCCTGGAAATAGTAAGCTCCCAGCGGGAAGCACCACTTCTCGGCGTTAAAACGCACGCCGTCGTAGTCCGGGATCTCGTCACCGGGCCCCAGAGAAGGCAGACTGAACACCACCGGATCGTCCGTCTCTGTGATGGAGAACAAGCACCCGTCCTCCCACTGGTACAGCGCCGGGCGCTCCTCTCCCTCTCCGGCGGAGCCTTCAAAAGAGATTGGAGTCAGATAGCCGCCCTCCGCCAGCTCTTCATACGTTCCCTGAATGGCCGTCAGCCCATGGGCCTGACCGAAGGCCCATGCCACTGCCTGCCGCTCGGGGTAGCTGAGGCTGGTCCCCGAGAGATCCACCCCCAGCTCTATGATACTTTCGTTGAGGCCGGAATCCACCGCCCACAGATCCTCCAGCACCTGGAGATAGAGTACGCTGAGATCGTTGAACTCCTTCGTGGAAAACGCCAGTGCCGTGACATTGGAAAACTGAAGGGGCCAGGTCTCCTGGAACCCGCCGGAATTGGTCACCAACACCGTCGTCCCGGCCAAGGAGCCTCCCGGCAGAGCCTGGTACGCCCCAGGTGCCGACGGATCAAACTCCGCGCCGTCCAACGTCATATCCTGATCTCCCAGCGGCAGCGTAAACACCCCGGTGGACCCCTGCTCTGCCAGCAGCAGCGTCCCCTGATCCTCCTGTACCACCCGGCACAAGGTGGTTTCCGGGGATTCCTCCGGCGGCGTCTCCTCCTGCAGCGGCTTTTCCCCGGACACGCCCCATCCTGCCAGCAGACAAAGGCACAGACCAATGCTCAAAAAGGCCAGTCTCGCTTTCATTTCCTTCGCCTCCCTTTCTGTCTCTTCTGTCGGCGTTGGCCGCGGATTTGTTCCGCCGCCGGCGCTTTCTTTCTCAGAAGTTCACGAAATTTCCACAGAGATGTGGAAATTGGGGATTGACTTTTCCCCGAAAGCTGAATAATCTAAGCATAGGATTATGTTTCTAAATTTTTGTTTAGATTAGGAGGGCCGGCATGACACAGCGCGAGCGGCAGCTTCTCAACTGGATTGAGGAAAATCCGATGATCTCTCAGCAGGAGCTGGCGGACAAGGCGGGCATCACCCGGTCCTCTGTGGCGGTGCACATCTCCAATCTGATGAAAAAGGGCTACATCTCCGGCAAGGGCTATATCATCCACACCGCCCCTTACGTGACAGTGGTGGGCGGCGTAAACATGGACATCGGCGGACACCCGGCGGCCCCCCTGGTGATGCAGGACTCCAACCCCGGCACCGTGGGCATGTCCCTGGGCGGGGTGGGGCGCAACATCGCCCACAACCTGAGCCTTCTGGGGGTGGACACCCGACTGCTCACCGTGTTCGGAGACGATCTTTATGCCCAGAAAATCGCCGCCAGCTGCGGGGAGCTGGGCATTGACATCTCTCAGTCCCCCGTGATCCCCGGCGGCCGGACCTCCACCTACCTCTTCATCACCGATGAGCAGGGGGATATGACGCTGGCGGTCAGCGATATGGACATCTACCGCCATCTCACCCCCCAGGTGCTGGCCCAGCGGCAAAAGCTCCTGTGCAACAGCCAGGTGATTGTTATGGACACCAACATCCCCGCCGCGTCCATTGCCTGGCTTGCCGAGCACGCCGGCGTGCCCATCTTTGCTGATCCAGTCTCCACCTCCAAGGCGGAAAAGCTGCGGCCGGTGCTGGGAAAGCTCCACACCCTCAAGCCCAACCGTATGGAAGCGGAACTGCTCTCCGGCGTATCCATTACTGACGAGGCAAGCCTCAACGCCGCAGCAGATGCCCTGCTCGCCACCGGTCTGCGGCGGGTGTTTATCTCTCTGGGCGGTGACGGTGTCTTTGCCGCCGACCACACCAGCCGGCTCCATCTGCCGGTGCTCCCGGCCAAGATGGTGAACACCACCGGCTGCGGCGACGCCTTCATGGCCGCCATCACCTGGGCCTACCTTCAGGGCACGGACCTGGAGCACACCGCCCTGGCAGGCCTGGGGGCCGCCGCCATTGCCATGGAGGGAGTGGAGACCATCAACTCCGCGCTGTGCGAGGAGGCCCTCAAGCGCCGGGCAGCAGGCTGACAGCCGGATGCAGGTTTCGTTTTACGGTTTTTTCAAAATTTCATGATAGACGGAGGAATCATTCTCATGCTCAACAAGTATCTTGACGTTGCGCCTGAAGTGCGCCAGGCCCTGGATGAGGGCCGCCCTGTGGTGGCTCTGGAGTCCACCATCATCTCCCACGGCATGCCCTATCCCCAGAATGTGGAGACAGCGCTGAACGTGGAGAAGATTATTCGGGACAACGGTGCGGTCCCCGCCACCATCGCGGTCATCGGCGGCCGGCTGAAAGCGGGCCTGAGCCCGGAGGAAATCAACTACCTGGGCAAGACCGGCACCGCCGTTGCCAAGGCCAGCCGCCGGGATCTGCCGGTGCTGGTGGCAGAGGGTCGGGACGGCGCCACCACCGTCACCACCACCATGATCATCGCCCACATGGCGGGGATCTCCGTATTCGCCACCGGCGGTATCGGCGGTGTGCACCGGGGCGCCCAGCAGACTTTCGACATCTCCGCCGACCTGGAGGAGCTGGCCCACACCCCCGTGATGGTGGTCTGCGCCGGTGCCAAGTCCATTCTGGACCTGGGGCTGACCCTGGAGTATCTGGAGACCCACGGCGTGCCTGTCATCGGCTACGGCACCAAGGAGCTGCCCGCCTTCTACACCCGCAGGAGCGGCTTCCAGGTGGACTATGAGATCGACACCCCTGCAGAACTGGCCAAGGCGTTTTACGTCAAGCAGGACATGGGCCTTGGCGGCGGCATGCTGGTGACCAACCCCATTCCCGAAGAATTCTCCATGGACGCAGACGTTATCAACAAGGCCATTGACGAGGCGGTGGCCGAAGCCAATGCCCAGGGCATCCACGGCAAGGAGACCACCCCCTTCCTGCTGGCCAAGATCAAAGACCTGACCGGCGGCGATTCCCTGGCCTCCAACATCCAGCTGGTGTACAACAACGCCCGGCTGGCCGCTCAGACCGCCGGTGAGCTGAGCCGTCTTGTCAGAGGCTGAGATTTCTGATACACTGGACTGGCCGGAGCATTCCGGCCAGTCTTTTTGTATTCTTTCAAGAATAGGGGGCACCCATAATGGAAAAGGCGCTCTATCTGCCAACGGAAAATTCCACCACGCTTTTTGCGGTGATTGGCAATCCCTGGGCACTGCTGGGGATCTGGCTGGTTCTCATCAATCTTGTTACCTTTCTGGTATTCGGCCTGGACAAGTGGAAGGCCCGCCGGAAGGTCCGCAACGAGACCATCCGCCGGGTGCCGGAGAAGACGCTGTTCCTGCTCTCCGTCCTAGGCGGCAGCATCGGCGCGCTGCTGGGCATGCGGGTCTTTCATCACAAGACGCTGCACCGGTCCTTCCGCTATGGAATCCCGGCCATTTTGATTTTGCAGATCCTGATCCCGGTGGGGATCGCCATCTGGCGGCTGCGGGCAGGCTGATGCCGTGAGCACCGCTGTTTCTGGGAAAGGAGCCATCCTATGACCACAACCATTTCTTCCGCTCTGGGCACTGCCTTCGGCACACTCTCCGCCAGCAAGATCCTGACCGCCGCCGCCATCCTTGTCACCTGCCTGATTGTCATCCGGCTGCTGATGAAGCTGATCCGGCGGCTGTTGTCCCAGTCCAAGCTGGATGAGCGGGTCCAACGCTACATGCTCTCCGGCATCCGGCTGGTGCTCTACATTGTGGCCGGCATCATCACGGCGGAGTGCCTGGAGATCGACATGAGCTCTCTGGTGGCGCTGCTGTCGGTGGGGTCTCTGGGCGTCACCCTGGCCGCGGAGGACATTCTGGGAAACGTGGCCGGCGGCCTGGTGATCCTCTCCTCCCACCCTTTTTCCATCGGGGACTTTATTGAGGCCGATTCCACCTCCGGCACGGTGGAGGAGATCAACCTCAACCACACCAAGCTCATCACGCCGGAGGGCGTGCTGGTGATGCTGCCCAACAAGGAGCTGGCCAGTTCCAAGGTCTCCAACTACACCCTGCTGGGCCGCCGCCGGGTGACCCGCAAGGTGACCGCCTCCTATGATGCCCCCACTGAGACGGTGAAGGCCGCCTGCCGGGAGGCCCTGGCCAAAACAGAGCACATTCTGGAGGACCCGGCCCCCAGCGTGTACCTCACCAATTACGGTGACAGTTCCATCGAATACACCATCTACTGCTGGGCCACGCCGGAGAATTACTGGGACGTCCACTTTGCCTTGGGAGAGCGCCTGCGGGAGGCCTTTGCCGCTCATGACGTTGAGATGACCTACGACCACCTGAACGTCCACATCGTGGAAAACCGGAGCTGAGGCGGCGCCTCTTCGGGAAAAATCCGCTGTTGACAAATCCGACCCGCTTTTCTATAATACTTTCCAAAGCGATGACGGAGAGGGACGAGATCAGGCGCCTCCAGAGAGCCGGCGGGCGGTGGAAGCCGGCGGCAAGGGGTCTCAGGTCCTATGGCTCCTGAGCTGGCCGTTCGAGGGCAGAAATGCCGCTAGGGCGTCCCGCGTACGCTGCGTCAGTGCGAAGGGGTTGTTGGACCCCATGAGGGGCGGTCGGTTTGATACCCGCCGCAATTTGAGTGGTACCGCGGAAGCATCACAGGCTTTCGTCTCAAAGAACGATCTTTGGGACGAAAGCCTTTTTTCGTCCCCCGACATTGGAAAGGAGTTCCCATTATGAGCAACTATCGTCTGGAAACCAAATGCGTCCAGGGCGGCTACACCCCCGGCAACGGGGAGCCCCGACAGATCCCTATCATCCAGTCCACCACCTTCAAGTACGCCACCAGCGAGGACATGGGCAAGCTCTTTGATCTGGAGGCCACCGGTTATTTCTACACCCGGCTCCAGAACCCCACCAACGATTACGTGGCTGCCAAGATCTGCGAGCTGGAAGGCGGCACCGCGGCCATGCTGACCTCCTCCGGTCAGGCGGCCAACTTCTTCGCCCTCTTCAACATTGCCAGCTGCGGCGACCACATTGTGGCCTCTTCCTCCATCTACGGCGGTACCTTCAACCTGATCTCCGTCACCATGGCGAAGATGGGCATCGAGACCACGTTTGTGGGTCCCGACTGTACCGAAGAGGAACTCAACGCCGCCTTCCGGCCCAACACCAAGGCCGTTTTCGGTGAGACCATCGCCAACCCCGCTCTGACCGTGCTGGACATTGAGAAGTTCGCCAACGCCGCCCACGCCCATGGCGTCCCCCTGATCGTGGACAACACCTTCGCCACCCCCGTCAACTGCCGCCCCTTCGAGTGGGGTGCCGACATCGTCACCCACTCCACCACCAAGTACATGGACGGCCACGGCACCGCCGTGGGCGGTGCCATCGTGGACTCCGGCAAGTTTGACTGGATGGCCCATGCCGACAAATTCCCCGGCCTCACTACCCCGGATGAGAGCTATCACGGCATCACCTACGCCGAGAAGTTCGGCAAGGAGGGTGCCTTTATCACCAAGTGCACCGCCCAGCTGATGCGGGACTTCGGCTCCATCCAGTCCCCCCAGAACGCCTTTTATCTGAACCTGGGCCTGGAGAGCCTCCATGTCCGCATGGCCCGCCACTGTGAAAACGGCCAGGCGGTTGCGGAGTTCCTGGCCGCCCATCCCAAGGTCTCCCATGTGAGCTACTGCGGCCTCCCCGGTGACAAGTATCATGCCCTGGCGGAAAAATACCTGCCTCATGGCTCCTGCGGCGTGGTGTCCTTCGAGCTCAAGGGCGGCCGGACCGCTGCTGAGACCTTCATGAAGCATCTGAAGCTGGCAGCCATCGAGACCCACGTGGCCGACGCCCGCACCTGCTGCCTCAATCCCGCCTCCTCCACCCACCGCCAGATGACCGACCAGCAGCTCGCTGAGGCCGGCATCCCCGCAGGCCTGGTGCGGATGAGCTGCGGCCTGGAGAGCAAGCAGGACCTCATCGACGACATCGCCCAGGCGCTGGACCAGGTGAAGTAAGCATGCCCATCAAGATTCCAAACCAGCTGCCTGCCACCGCCACACTGACCCGGGAGAACATCTTCGTCATGACGGAGACCCGGGCCATCACCCAGGACATCCGACCGCTGCAGATTCTCCTTTTGAACCTGATGCCCACTAAGGTGGACACGGAGACCCAGCTGGCCCGGGTTCTGGGCAACACCCCGCTGCAGATTCAGCTGGAGCTGATCGCCCCCAGCGGCCATGTTTCCAAAAACACCTCTCAGGAGCACATGTTGGCTTTTTATAAGTCCTTTGACGAGGTGCGGGACCGCACGTTCGACGGGCTCATCATCACCGGCGCACCGGTGGAGAACCTGCCCTTTGAAGAGGTGGACTACTGGCCGGAGCTGTGTGAGATCATGGAGTGGAGCAAGACCCATGTCCACTCCACTCTCCATATCTGCTGGGGCGCCCAGGCGGGCCTTTATTACCACTACGGCATTCCCAAGCGGCAGCTGCTCCAAAAGCTCTCCGGCGTGTTCCGCCATACCGTGGAGGACCCCAATTTCATCCTCTTCCGGGGGTTTGACGACGAGTTCTGGGTGCCCCATTCCCGCAACACCACGGTGCTGCGGGAGGATATTGAGGCCGTACCGGGGCTGAAAGTCCTCGCCTCTTCTCCCGAGGCGGGGGTCTACGCCGTCAAGACCGACCAGGGCCGTCAGATCTTTTTGATGGGCCACGCGGAATACGACCGGGACACCCTGCGCAATGAGTACATGCGGGACCTGGTGGCCGGCGTTCCCGTTCATGTGCCGGAGAATTATTTTCCGGACGACAACCCCAACCGCAAGCCGGTAGTGACCTGGCGCTCCTGTGCCCATCTTCTTTACTCCAACTGGCTCAACTATTTCGTCTATCAGACCGCCCCCTACGATATCCGGGATATCCAGCGCGGCATCCGCACAGACAACTGAAAAAACGCGCCGTGTTCCAAAAGGAACACGGCGCGTTTTTTCATGAACCTCAGTCAGCTCAGTGGTATTACGAGATATGGACGATGTACCGGGCAAAGTGCAGAATGCCCTGCCCCGGTTATCTGTTGGCTTCCCGATCCTGCCGGATCAGCAGCTTCAGCGCCTCCACTGCCGCCTTCACAGAGGTGGACGTATCCTCGCTCTTCTTCTGGTCCAGACCGGCAGCCTCCCGCTCCTGGTTCCACACCACATGGAAACAGGAGCCGCACCGGCAGCCCAAGGCTGCCGCCACCACAAACAGTGCTGCGGACTCCATCTCACTGGCCTTGACGCCCAGACGTTTCCAGGCCTCCCATTTGGCCTTGAGCTCATAGGAGACAGGGGACGCCTCAGGGCTGTGCTGGCCGTAAAAGCTGTCCTTGCACTGGACGACGCCGGTATGCAGGGGATACCCCAGCTTCTTCACCGCCTCTACCAGGCAGCCGGTGATGGTAAAATCCGCCACCGCCGGAAACTCGATGGGAGCATATTCCATGCTGGTATGTTCAAAGCGGACAGCGCCGGTGGCCACTACGATATCTCCGGCCTGGACTTCCAGCGCAATACCGCCGCAGGTTCCCGTGCGGATGAAGGTATCGGCACCGCACTTGTGCAGTTCTTCCATGGCGATTGCTGCGGAAGGGCCGCCAATGCCGGTGGAACAGGCCGTCACCTTCTCCCCCAGCAGGGTTCCGGTCCAGACGTTGAATTCCCGGTTGCAGCCCACCTGCTTGGCGTCGTCAAACAACGCCGCAATGGCGGGCACCCGACCCGGATCACCCGGCAAAATGCAGTAGCGACCCACGTCTTCCGGGGTGCACCCGATGTGATACGGTCTTTCCATCGCTTGCATACCGTCACCTCATTGTTCAGAATTTGGTTTCAGTATAGCAGACAGCAAATACCTTTGTAAAGGCCGTCTGCTTTCCGTCCGCAGACGCTCTTATTTCAGCGTGACCACGGTCACACCGGACTCACCCTCGCCGTAAACCCCCAGCCGGAAATCCTTCACCGCCTTATTTCGCCGCAAAACGGCATGGACCGCCTTGCGCAGCGCGCCGGTACCCTTGCCGTGGATGATGGTGACGGTCTCCAGATGGGCCATGACGGCAGCGGAGAGAAAATTCTCCACCACACTCTCTGCCTCCAGCGTCTCCAGGCCCCGGATATCCAGTTCCCGGGGGGCAGAGGCCCGCAGGGCCCGGTCGGCGTTCTGCCGGATGGTGACCGCCGGTGCCTTCTTCTTTGCCGCCCGCTCGTCGTCCTCAATGAGCCGGACTTCATTGGCTTTGGCCTTGAGCTTGAGCACACCGGCCTTGAGCTGCAACGTGCCGTCTTTCCCGACAGACACCACCTCCGCCGGCTGGCGGACACCGGGGAACTCCACCAGATCTCCCACCCGGATGGGCCTGCTGGGCTTGGGGATGGGCTCCTGCCGGGCATCCCGGCGGGTAGCGGCATCCTCCGCCTCGTTGAGCTGGCGGAAGAGATTGGCCCTGGCTTCGTTGGCATTCATGGTGCGCTCCGCCTTGGCCTGGGCCTTGCGCATCTCGGCAAGTTCGGAAAACACCTGATCGGCTGTGGCCCGGGCATCCCGCAGGATGCGCTTGGCCTCTGCCTCGCCGCGGCTGCGGGCATTCTCCTTGGCCCGCTCCATCTGCTCCCGGAACTCCCGGGCTTTGCGGGCGTCCTCCTCCCGCTGCCGGTAGAGCCGGTCCGCCTCCACCTGCTGCTTTTCCAGCGCCTGGCGCTTGGCCTCCAGCTGAGTGAGCACATCCTCGAACCGGACGGAATCGTTGTTTATCTGCGCCTTGGCGGTCTCGATCACCTCATCCGGCAATCCCAGCCGCTTGGAAATGGCAAAGGCATTGGACTTGCCGGGGATACCGATCAGCAGCCGGTAAGTGGGCCGCAGTGTCTCCACGTCAAATTCGCAGGAGGCGTTCTCCACCCCCGCGGTGGTCATGGCAAAGGTCTTGAGCTCGGCATAATGGGTAGTGGCCGCCACCCGCGCCCCTGCTTTCCGGACGTGCTGGATAATGGCGATAGCCAGTGCCGCGCCCTCCACCGGGTCCGTACCGGCGCCCAACTCATCAAACAGGATCAGGCTGCGGCGGTCCGCTTCCTTCAAAATATTCACGATATTGACCATATGGGCCGAGAAAGTGGACAAACTCTGTTCAATGCTCTGCTCATCGCCGATGTCCGCCAGCACCCGCTCATAGACAGAGATCTCGCTGCGGTCTGCCACGGGGATGTGCAGGCCGCACTGGGTCATCAGCGTCAGAAGGCCCAGCGTCTTCAGGGAGACGGTTTTACCGCCGGTGTTGGGACCGGTGATGACCAGGGTGTCAAAGGCGCCGCCCAGCTCAATGTCGATGGGCACTGCCGTCTTGGGGTCCAGCAGCGGATGCCGGGCCTTGCGCAGGTGGATGGCCCCGTCCCGCCGGACCAGGGGACGCACGCCGTCCATCCGATAGCTCAGCTGTCCCCGGGCGAAAATCACGTCCAGATGCACCAAGGTGTCATAGTCCCACTGGATGTCCTCCCGATGGGCCGCCGCCTGGGCAGACAGATCCGCCAGGATGCGCTCGATCTCCTGCTGCTCCTTGGCCTCCAGCTCGATGAGCTCGTTGTTGGCCTGAACCACTCCCATGGGCTCCACAAACAGCGTGGCGCCGGAGGAGGAGATATCATGCACCAGGCCCGGCAGGTCTCCCTTGTGCTCCGCCTTGACCGGCACCACAAAGCGGCCGTCCCGCTGGGTGATGATGGTCTCCTGCAGGATCTTCCCGTAAGTGGGAGAAGAGATGATCTTCTGCAGAATCTGGCGGCTCTTGGCCTGGGCCGCCCGCATGTGGCGGCGGATATCCGCCAGCTCCGGGCTGGCGGCATCGGCAATGGTATCCTCGTCGGGGATACAGCGCTTGATGGTCTCCTCCAGGAAACGGTTTCCGTGGAGGGACAAAAACAAATGGTCAATAGCCGTCTTTTCCGTCCGGTCATCGCCGGAGAAGTACTCCTTGGCACGCCGGGCGGCGGTCAGTAGGTCCGCAATGCTCAGCAGCTCCCGGGTGTTCAGGCTGCCGCCCCGGTCCGCCCGGTCCAGTGCCTCCGCCACCGGCTTGACACCGGAAAAGGAGGGACTGCCCCGCAGGCCGATCATAGCCCGGGCGGCGTCCGTCTGGTCCAGCAGCCGCAGCGCTTCCTCCGCCTCCGTCTCCGGGCGGATGCGCAGGCACCGGGCCTTCCCCTCCGCGCTGACCGCCTGCTCGGAGAGCAGCTGCAGCACTCTGGGCAGTTCCAGAGTGCGGATGGATTTTTCAAATTGCTCGCTCATTCTCAGATCTCCTGTCAAGCGTTTTCACTTGATGGTCATTCATAGATATAGGGATTGGGCTTGTTCAGGACCCAGGGCATCACATGGTTGAACTCCATCTGGAAACAGGGCTTTGGAAAGTCGTCCGGCAGCAGGTCACACTCCGTTTTGAACCCAACAGAGAATCCCTCTGCCAGATCATACCACCCCGCCGGAAATATTTCATAGTCCCCGGGTTTGGAGGAACCCTCCACCACTCGTCCCACCAGATGATACCAGCCGCCGCCGGAGAGCGTCTCCGGCGTCCCCTGGTAGAAACACAGCTCCCCCGGCTTTTCCGGATCCAGCCCCAGCGTCTGGAAAAAATCCACCACCGCCCGGGGCAGTTTCCCCGCTGCCCTGGCAAAGTTCCGGCATCCATCGCATTCACAGGTGATCCAGGGGCCGGGGTGGGCATCGTAATAGGCCCGGGTCGCCTCCACATCCACCTCCAGGCGGTAGAGGCCGACGACAAATTCCTTCATTTTTCGCTCCACATTGTATATTAGTTTTAAAATATTACAGTTTGTACCCTATTTGGACGAGGGTTTCGGGAGCTGAAGGCTCTTATAGAAATCCAGCGTCCGGAACCCCCGCTCCAACTGAGCCGCCGCAAATGCCTCAGCTGCCCCGGCCAGACGCTCCAGAGCGTCCTCCCCCAATGTAAAGGAATAGAGCCGCTTGGGGTCCCCGTAGACGATATGCCGCAGTGCTGCCAGAGAGCTGGTGCACAGCGGCATGGACAAGGTACTCTCCTTAACGCCGCAGCTCCGGCAGCGGAGAACCCCCTGGACCACATCCAGCAGCGGCTGCTCCGGGTCCGCCCGGCCGCAGTACGCACAGCTGTCCACCAGCGGCTCGTAGCCCGCAAGGCACAGGAGCTTCATCTCAAAAGCTGCCTTCACCAGCACCGGGGGCTTGCGCAGGGTCCCCAGTGCGTAAAGGCCGTTGAGCAAATGGCGCAGCAGCCCCTCCGCCGGCACCTCCTCACTGGTAACTGCCTCGGTCAGCTCCGCAAAGTAGCATCCCAGGGCCAGCGCATCCAGGTCCACTCGCAGTCCAGTAAACAGCTCCAGCGTGGCTCCTTCGTTGGCATAGTACCACTCGCCTTTTTGGTAGAGTGTCCACTCAGACCACACCAGATGCTGGGCGGCAGCTGCAAACTTGCAGCTTTTCCGGCGGGCGCCCCGGGCAATTATGGGGATCTTCCCGTGGTCCGCCGTCAAAAGCGTCAGAATCTTATCGCTCTCTTTCGTCTCCGTCTCCCGGAGGACGATGCCCCTTGTGACGATGTAGGGCGTGGATGCCACGGTGTGCCTCCTCCTTCCGGGCTGTGCTATGTAGAGGGCGGCAGCGCCGCCCCGCTTACAGGTCTTCCGCCTCAGCCCGGCGGTAAAGCACATAGGCCATCGGCTCCCCGGTCTCATAAAACCAGTCCCAAAGCAAAGTTTCCAATCCGCAGACCTCCTTTGGACTTAGTCTGCGGATTTTGTCGGATTTGATGGCTGGAAATGTCCGGGTGTGTTTTTCAAAATTTGAGTCGTTTCTGCGGCACCGCGCTCCGGTGCCCTCTCACTCGTCCTGATAGCC
>UMJL01004002.1_pt1 | contig 14366 bp, 9 predicted proteins | sample 1966071 | NCBI WGS metagenome assembly UMJL01 (sample SAMEA4836148, study PRJEB28245) | human gut metagenome | biome: gut microbiome; material: fecal sample | place: Denmark | collected 2008
GTTGGTTTCGTCCACAAAATGCCCCGTTTGAATGCAGAGCAGAACATCCTGCGCCTCCGCATCCTCCTTTCGGACATAGTGAATATCGTTTGTTGCAACAGTCTTTATGCCGAGTTCCTTTGCAAGCGCATCCAAACGCGGAAGAACTATAAGCTGCTCCGGGATTCCGTGATTTTGCAGCTCAATGTAAAAATCATCGCCGAACATACCCTGAAGGCGTTTTGCAAGGCGGCGCGCTTCATCGTATCTGTTCATCAGCAGAAGCTGCGGAATATCGCCCGCAAGACATGCCGAAAGGCATACAAGCCCCTCACAATGCTTTTCCAGCAAATTATAGTCAATGCGCGGCCGATAATAAAAACCGTCCACAAACGCAATTGAGGACAGTTTGATAAGGTTTTTGTACCCCGTTTCGTTTTTGCATAAAAGCACAAGGTGGCCGTTTTCTCTCGTGCCCTGTTTTTCGTAAATTGAATTCGGCGCAACATAGGTTTCCATGCCGATAATGGGCTTTATCCCCTGTTTCATGCACTCTTTATAAAACGCTATCGCGCCGTACATATTGCCGTGATCCGTTATCGCAAGCGAATCCATGCCCAATTCCTTTGCACGCGAAACAAGCTCGCGTATCCGCGCCGCGCCGTCCAGCAGGCTGTATTCGGTGTGAACATGAAGATGCGTAAAACCCATTTTTTCCTCCTTATGTGCCGATGAACCTTTTCCCCATGCCGCACTGTTTGCGGAAAACGCGGAAACCGCCCCCACTGAATCAGTCCGGCATTTCCGTCCGTATGTCTTCCGCCATTTCGCACAGTTTTCTGAGGCGATAATTTGCGGCGGATCTTCCGATGCCTATTTCCTCCGCAAGTTCGGACAGCGGCATTTCAAAATTGTTGAGCCTCGCTTCCGCGACAATGCGAAGCGGCGGCGGAAGATTCTCCGCGCCGACAACGCTCAGAACAAGGCGAATATCCTCCGCCTGCTTCATTGCCGTGCGCGTTGCCTTCTCAATGTTTGCATTTATGCAGTTCACGCCCCTGTTCACAGTGTTGTTGAGTTGGCGCACGATTCGCTGTTCGTTAAGCACCATCACGGCATCCGATGCCCCGGCAAGCGCAAGAAAATCCGACAGTGTCTCCGATTCTTTGATGTACAGCACAATGCTGCCCTTGCGTTCGGTGCACTTGATACGAATTCCGAAATCGGAAATCATCCGTTTTGAAAACATTGCAAGCTCGGCATTTTTGAACACAAGCTCACAGTGATATGCTTTTTTTGGTTCCGACACCGAACCGCAGGCAAGGAACAGCCCGCGAATAAATGCGCGCCGCTGCATCTCTGTTTCGATAACACTCTTCGGAACATGCGGCTCATAACTCTTTTCGCCCTCCGCATCAAAGCTCACAAGCCCGGTCGCCGTCAAAAAATCATCAATACCGTTCCCGTGGAGCAGAAGTTCGCAGTATTCCGCATTCAATCGCTCGTGCTTAACGCGGTTCAATTGGCTTTCAAGCCCGAAATACTGTGCCGCCAGCTTGGAAACAAGGCTCAGCGCCGCTTCGCTTTCAAGCACATAGTGCACACCCCAGCGCCGCTTCGCCGGCATCAGTTTCAGCGCACCGATGCTCAGAGTGAATGCGCTTAAAAGCGCGTGCGCATCGGCCTCACGCTTTATTTTCTGCTCCGAAATTTCCTTTTTTACTCCGGCAGAGAACGACGGGCATTCGTGTTCGCTCTGTTCCGCCGTCTTTTTTGCATTTTCGGTTTTAAAACCGCTGCCGTCGATTTTGCTGTTGTGTTTTTTTTCGTTCATTTCAAATGTGCACGTTCGTGCCGCCCTTTGCGCTGCGCTTTTTTATTCGCCGCCGCATTATTTATCTCAATACTGTTCTATTTCGGTTCAAACCGCGTCCTTATATCATCCGCTTCGGAAACAAGATCCCGATGCTCAAGCAGAACGGAGCATTTGTCTTTCATTCTGTCGTGAAGTGCTTCCGCCATCGCAACGGAACGATGCCTGCCGCCCGTGCATCCGAACGCAACCATAAGCCGCCGCTTGCTCTGCTTTATAAACTCCGGAATCACAAGATCCAGCATGTTTTCTATCATGTTCAGCTGCCTGCGAACATTTGCATCGGAAAAAATAAATCGGCGAACCTCTTCATCCCTGCCGGATTTGCAGCGCAGCTCTTCAATGTAGAACGGGTTTGCGGTGTAGCGCATATCGAAGATAAAATCCGCATTTTTCGGAATTCCGCGTTTGAAGCCGAAACTTGAAATTATCAGTCTGAGCGGAATATTCTTTCCCCGCATTAAAATATCCTCAACCGTTTTTCGAAGCTCGTTCAGCCGCATGTTCGTCGTGTCAACGATATAATTCGCCTTCTCCTTCAACGGGATTAGAATTTCGCGTTCGGTTTGAATGCCTATGCCGACATCGTCATTCATCGGGTGGCGGCGGCGCGTTTCGCTGTATCGGCGCACAAGCACGCTGTCCTCGCACTCAAGGAACATTATTTCGTACGGGCACTCAAGCCGGCGCAGTTCATCATAAGTGTTGAGCGGATTGTAGCCGAACACCGATTCGCGGCTGTCGATAACAAGCGCGACGCGTTCGATGTTGTTTTCGCTGCTGCTGCAAAGCTCAATGTATTGTTTTGCAAGCTGACAGGGCATATTATCTGCGCATACAAAACCCATATCCTCAAGAATGCCGAGGACTTGAGATTTTCCCGCACCCGAAAGCCCTGTGACGATTAAAATATACATTCTGTTTTCCTCAGTTTTATCCCGATGTATGTTTTCCGTTTTTGTTTATATTGTTGTACTCGAATTTTATTTAATAATTTTGATCTCCGGCTCAAGCAGAACACCGAATTCTTTATATACGCGTTCGCGCACAAGGTCAATCAGGTTAAGCACATCCGCGCATGTTGCTCCGCCGCAATTGACGATGAACCCCGCATGCTTCGGGCTGACTTCCGCCCCGCCGATTCTTGTGCCTTTGAGCCCCGCCTGTTCTATCAACGCACCTGCGAAATGCCCCTCGGGCCGTTTAAAAGTGCTTCCTGCGGAAGGATACTCAAGCGGCTGCTTTTCTTTGCGGCGCATATTGAATTCCTCCATTCTGCGCCGAGCTTCCCCGTCGGCATCAACAGCAAGTTCAAACTCCGCTCCCGCAACGACGGCATTCGGAAAGGCGTAAACAGAGCTTCTGTACCCAAGATCGCCCGCATGAACGATTTTTTTTGCAATGCGTCCGCATTCAACAACGGTGACGTTTTTCAGCACCTGTTTTATCTCCCCGCCGTATGCACCTGCATTCATTGCAACCGCACCGCCGACCGTGCCCGGGATACCCGCTGCCCATTCAAGCCCCGCAAGTCCCTCGGCGACGGCCGCCTTTGCAGCCGTGCAGAGCAGTGCACCCGCTCCGCATTTCAGCCTTGTTCCGTCAAACCCGACGCCCGCCATGCGCGCACCGATTCGGATGAACAGAGCCTCAACGCCGCTGTCGGAAACGAGAAGATTGCTGCCGTTGCCGATAATATACACAGGGTAATCGCAGCTCCGCGCCGCAGAAAGCATTGCGCAAAGCTCGTCCGCATCCTTCGGCTCCGCAAAAAAAGTTACGGGACCTCCGATGCGGAAAGTTGTGAATTCCCGCGCCCGAACATTCCGCCTGAACGGCAGATTTCCGAGAGCCCTTGCAAGCATATCGTTTTTTTCCATTAAAAATCCCGTTTCCTCTCCTCCTGTTTCGGGGATCGCGTTCAAATGCTTCCCGTTCCGGAATGAATGCCGCGGCACAAATCCCCATATTGTATTTTACAGCAAAAACAGGCGTTTGTAAAGGTTTTTCGTCCTCATCTTTTTTTGAAAACGGCTTAAACGGGCGGGCGTTTGTCAAAAAGCGGCTCTCCGCGCCGCTGCACCGGTAAAAGCGTTCGGAAGGTTCAGGATGCTCTCGCTCAAAAGCCCGTATGCTTCCGTCAAAAACGACTGTTCAAACTTTTTCTCCGCCGCAGGGTTCATCGGCATAAGTCCCAATGTGCAAAGCTCGCTCTGCCGCGCAGCGGAAAGCATATCTGCAATAAATTCCGAAATGCAGCCCATTTTTTCGCGCTCCGTTTTCGCCGAAATGCCCACAAACTGCACCTCGTCCGTTTCATTGCAAAAGGGCAGCACCTCGAAATATTTTGCCTTGTTTGCGGCAGCAAGTCTTTCCATATCTCCCGCCGCGCGCGCATCGCCTATGCAGAAATCTCCCTTGCCCTTTTTAAATTCATCAACGCTGCTCCGTTCAAACTTCCCTGCCTCGGTTCCGAATCCGTCGTTTGAACAAGAATCGGCATCGGCTTTGCTTTCGCCGTTCTCCGCAATAGGTTTCAGTATTTCGGTCATTTCCGCCGCAGTCACCCTTTCCGGATAAAACAGCGCAAGTTTGCAGCCCGCCGCAAACGGAAGTGCGCGCAGCGTCCGCCCGTCCATGCCGCAGTCAAAGCCCGCCGGCAGCTCCCCGGCCCCGTATCCGTCACCGAAATCCACAGCCGTGCCGTCGATACCGAAAATCTCGGTTCCGTTCATGATTCGAAGCTCCCTGCCGTTCAAAAAACCGGCAGGAAAGCTTATCACGTCCGGAAATTCTCCGTTTTGAAGCCTCGCTTCCGCTTCTGCTTCCGAAATCGATTCAACCTCAAAATAAACACCGAAATGCCGTCGTTCCGCTCTGTCCGCAATTTTTTTGAGCCATGCTCCCACACTGCCCATATACGGCTTGAATCCGACAACATGCCAAACGTTTATAACGCCCGAAAATTCCTCCTCCTCCGGTTCGAGCCATTCGCGATATTGATCCCGTTCAAGCATCTTTCCCGCACATTTCGGCAGATAGATCATAAACAGCAGCACGGCCGCCAGCAGCACAGCCGCAATCGTTTTTTGAAATCCGTTCATGCCGCAGTTTATGCGCCTTTTGCCGCCTGCATTCCGCAAAAATCAAAAACCGCGAGTGTGCGTCATGCGCATTCACGGCAGTATACAACAGTTATTATTCGCTTTTTTATATTCGCAATGCGTTCTCTCCGCTCGCATATCACTCGAAAAAGCCGTTAAACTCCGGAGTGAATTCCGCGCTTGCGGATGAAAGGCTTTGCGTGTAGATGTTTTCGAATCCGAGGGAAAGTGCATAATCAACGGCCCTTTTGTATTCGCGCTTCAGGAGCCTTCTGTTAAGCGGGGGCTGAAGCTCAAACATCGGTGTATACTGGCTCATCAGTGAAATATGTGTTTCGAGAGGAAGATTCTCCCTGATAAAATCCAGCACTCCGCGCGCTTCATCCACCGAACCGGGCAGAACAAGATGGCGAACGATCATTCCGCGCTTTGCAATTCCGTTCTTATCGATCTGCAAAACCCCGCACTGACGCTGCATTTCCCGCACGGCGGCAGCGGCAGCGGAAAAGTAGTCCTCTCTTCGGCTGTATTTTTTTGCGGCGGCGGAGCTTACGTATTTCAAATCCGGAAGATAGATGTCAACAATCCCCTCCATAAGGCGCAGAGCTTCAACCTTTTCGTAAGCATTCGTGTTGTAAACTATCGGAATGCGCAATCCCCGCATCCGTGCAAGCGGAACGGCTTTTGCAAGCATACGCACATGCGGTGCGGGAGTAACCAAATTGATATTGTTCGAACCGAGCTCCTGCAGGCGCAGCATTATGTCCGCAAGCTCCCCCGCATCCTTCACAACGCCCTTTGCAGATTGGCTGATGTCCATATTCTGGCAAAAAACGCAGCCCATATTGCAGCCCGAAAAGAAGATCGCGCCGCTGCCTTCCGCGCCGGAAATCGGCGGTTCCTCGCAGTAATGCCGCGCCGCTCTTGCAATGAGCGCGGTTTCGTACGGGTTCCTGTTTCCGAGGCTTTCCGCTGCAAATCCGCCCACACCGCATACGCCCGCATGTTCCGCACGGTTAACCCCGCACTCAAGCGGGCAAAGCCTGCATGATTTTCCGCCGTTTGCAAAAAGTCCGCAGGATTCAAGTCCCTCTGTCTGCATTTTTGTTTCTTCCGATGAAATATCCGAAATAATCATTTCATTTCATTTCGTTCCGACCCCTCCGTCTCAGGCCGTCGGTTCCCCGTCCTCATTTTTATTCTCCGCCTTCTGCAAGGCGCGGTGTTTTTTCGGCGTGCTGCATTTTTCGGCCGTGAAACGGAACGCAATGATTCCGTTCTCATACTCGATATCGATTTTTTCGCCCAGAAGGTTAAGCACTTCTGAAACTATCGCAAGGCCGAGTCCGGTGCCGTCACCCGTGTGCGCATGATCCGCTTTGTAGAATCGTTCAAACAGATGCTCAAGGTCGGCAGGATCAACTTCCGCGGGATTGCTGACAACAAACTCATAGCGATTCTTTTCCGCATTTTCGAAAAGGTTCACACTGACAGTGCAGCCGTCCGTGCCGTGTTTTATCGCATTGTCAACCAATGCTATGAGCACCTGCTCAATGCGGTCGGCATTTGTGTATGCATAGTATTCGCCCTCGGGAGCTTCAAGCCGCACGCTTTTGCCGCGCTGTGCCGCCGCATCGTTCATCCTGTCCGCAACATCGTATGCAATTTCATAAAGTTCAACCCGTCCCTTTGAGAACGCAACGCCGCCGCTCTGAAGCCTTGAAAGTTCAAGCAGGTCGTTGATAAGGTTTGAAAGGCGTATCGATTCGCGCAGGATATAGCCGTAGTAACGTTTTCTGTCCTTTTCATCCTGCACCATTCCGTCGTTAAGCGCATCCGCAAGGCTTCGAATGGATGCAAGCGGCGTGCGCAGCTCATGGCTGACGTTTGCAACATAGTCCTTTCGCGTCTGTTCAAGTCTCTCGCTTTCGGTAACGTCCGTTATCAGCACAACCGCACCGAAAAGCGAACCGTTCTCCTCGTGAATCGGGGTTGCCGCAATGCGGAGCATCCTTTCGCCGATCGTGAAATCACAGTTGCGCACTTCGTCCGTATCAAGAGCTTCTATCGCCACGGCAGCAATTTTCGGATAACCGGCCGCCGCTGCGGGGTGGGTATTTTCCTTCCCGCCCAAAAGCTGCACGGAAGCGGAGTTGTAATGCGTGACAACGCCCGTTTTATCCACGGAAATAATGCCCTCGCCGATGCCGTCAAGCACGGTGCGCAGCCTGTTGCGCTCAACAACAAGGCTGTCAATATTGTTTTGAAGAGCTTCCGCAAGAATATTGAACGATTGCGCAAGGTGACGCGATTCGTTGCTTCCCTCTTCCTTGGCGCGAACGGTCAAGTCTCCCCCCGCCATTTGCAGCGCAACGTTTGAAACGTGCCGAATGGGCTTTGTTACCTTGCTGAATATGATAACTATCGGAATAAGCATCAAAAGTGCAATGCCGAGCATTGCAAGGCCGAGTTCCACCGCAAGCTTTGCAAGCGTGCTTTCAGCCTGTTTTGAACCGACAACAAGTATCACAGAACCGATTATATCACCCGAATCGGAATACACCGGTGTGCCGACAACAATTCCTATATCGGTTGACGGAAGAGCAATTTCTTCCCCCTGAATGACCGTTTGGAAGCAGCGGCGGACGGTTTCAACGCTTTGGTCGTACTCATCCTGTTCTGCCGTTGTAACAACCGCACCGTTAGGTTCGATTATGTAAATTGTTGCATCCGATGCGGAAAACTCGCCGAGATGCAGCATCCTCGCAAGAGTGCGTTTGTCCGTGTTTGATTCATACAGCTTGGTCACGCGCTGCGATATTGACTGCGCTTTCGGCTTCAGTTCGTCAATTTTCATTCCGGCGTACATTTCATGCCCGACAACGGAAAAAAGGCACGCAACAAGTATCACGAGCAGCACCGTGATTGCGCACACAATATAAAGAATTATTCTGAACAGGCTTGATCTTTTCATATCTCTCGTTTTCTGCGGGGCCGTGCTGAAACACGCCGCACACGCATTTCGGAAAAAACATCAGCAGGCGAACCCGCAGCGTTTCAGCCTTTCGGGTTCGCCCTGAAGTTCATTTTCATTTTTGCAAAACGGTTCAAAAGGGCAAAATCTGTCCGTTTCATTCCGTCGGCTTTTCTTCAACGAAATCGTATGCCTTCGGCGTTTCGGGCAGTTTTTTGCGTTCCTCGTTGTCCTGTCTGTCATCGGGATCGCCGTATGCCTCAAACCTGTAGCCGACACCGTAAACGGTTTTTATTTCCCATCCGCAATCGTCCGCAGACTGCAGCTTCTGGCGAATGCGCTTAATCTGAGTGTCAACGGCGCGCGTATCGCCGTAGTATTCATAGCCCCATACGATTGAAAGGATCTTTTCGCGCGAAAAAACCTTTCCGGGATGTGAGGCAAGCAACTGAAGGATCTCGACTTCTTTCGGGGTGAGCGGCAGTCTTTCGCCGTTCATCCTTACGTCGTAGTTATTTATATTGATTTCAAGGTTTCCGTAATGCAGAATCTTTGCGGGTTCCGTTTCCTGCATTGAATACCTGCGCAGAACGGCCTTGACCCTTGCAACAACTTCACGCGCGCTGAAGGGCTTTACAATGTAATCGTCCGCACCGAGCTCAAGCCCGAGCACGCGGTCGATCTCCTCGGATTTCGCCGTCAGCATTATAATCGGAACACTGCTGTTCTGGCGAATCTCGCGGCAAACGTCCATTCCGCTTTTTTTGGGCATCATGAGATCAAGAATAACAAGGTTCGGCTTTTTGCGGTTGAATTCTTCAATCGCCTGTTCGCCGTCAAATGCCGAAATGCACTCGAATCCCTCGTTTCTGAGGTAGACGCCGAGTGTTTCGTGAATGATATGCTGATCATCGCAAATCAGTATCTGCTGTTTGACTGACATAGTACTTTGTACGCTCCTTTGTTGGTTGGTGCATTTATATTATATTGCCTTTTAAGCAAAGTTTCAAGTACTTTTTTTATTTGACATATCGAGATGCGCACTTTGTCACAATATTCTTTTTTCGGTCAATCAGCGGCATATTCGCGTCGAATGACAAAATAGGTACATATTCTGTCAGGCAATATACACCGATAGGCAACCAAAATTGCCGCATTCGCGTGTTATAATAGGAGCATGAAAAGAATCGGGCCGGCGAACAGCCCCGCAAGGGTGCTCTGACAGGGATGCGGCGGCGGACTGTTCAACGGGTTTTACCCGCGGAGCAGCATGAACAATGTTTACTCCGAGCTCTTTTCACAGAAACTATCATTATTAATTAAAGGAGTGTAACATCATGGAAGAGAAAAGAAAAATCAGGATGCCCATCGGCGCAGCCGTTGCGTGCCTTCTCATAGTTGCCCTTTTGACCGTCGGTATCGTTGCCGGCGCCAAGTTTATCAACAATTCGCTTTCTGCCTCACAGACCGAAAAGAACGCTTCCGCCCAAGCAACATCGGCACCTTCCGGCTCAAACGGCACCGTCGGTTCATCAGGCGACAAGACCGGCGACCTTCCTTCTGACAAGCTTTCTTACGCAGGCAGTTCGGCCCGACCCGATTCGGAATACAAAACCATTGAAAACTGCATGTCCTCCGTTGTCAGCATCGACGTCACGGCGCAGAGCGGGCACAAGAGTGTGCTTGCAGGTTCGGGCTCCGGAGTCATCATTTCGGCGGACGGCTATATCGTGACCTGCAACCATGTTGTTGAGGGCGCACAGAAAATTTTCGTCTACCTTGACAACGGCAATGACTACGAAGCAACTCTTGTCGGCACCGACAGCGTGACCGACCTTGCGGTTATCAAAATCAATGCTTACAATCTCTCTTACGCCAAATTCGGCGATTCCTCAACGCTCAGCGTCGGTGAAGACGTGTTTGCAATCGGCAACGCACTCGGCCAGCTTTCCAACACATACACACGCGGTTCCATCAGCGGCCTTGACAGGAGCATTACCATTGACAACGTGACCATGACCCTGCTCCAGACAGATGCCGCAATCAACCAGGGCAACTCCGGCGGCGGACTGTTCCGTGAATCGGACGGCACTCTCATCGGCATTGTGAATGCAAAGAGCAGCGGCAGCGGTATTGAAGGCCTTGGCTTTGCAATCCCCTCCACGCTTGCCCGTGAAGTTATCGGCAGCCTTATGGACTACGGCTTTGTTGTCGGCCGTCCCTATCTCGGTGTCTCCACTCAGGATGTTTCCCTCTCCGGTTACGGATTCTTCACCAGTGCTTACACCTACCCCTGCATTGTATCCGTTGAAGACGGCAGTGCGGCTCAGCAGGCAGGACTGAAAAAGGATGATGTTATCATGGCTGTCAACGGCGAAACGGTCTCAAGCTCCGACGGACTTTACATCGCTGTCAGCAAGTTCAAAGTCGGCGACACCGTGACGCTCACCATTCTGCGCAGCAATTCGCAAATCGATGTTTCCGTAACTCTCGGCCAGCGCAGCACGGCAAAAACCGCCGAATAATGCAGTCGCTGATTATGCTTGAACAACCAAAACGCACCGCCGCACATTAAAGCGGGGTGCAATATCGAAACAACCTGCTGCGTGCAGGTTTTCAGATAAATTGTTCCGCCTTTGGGAAAGGATCCTTCCCGAAGGCGGACTTTTTTTGAGCCTTTTCCTTTCGTTTTGAAATGCAAAATTTTTATTTCTTCTTTCCAAAATTCCTCAGGTCAGCGTTTTGTGTGCGGAAATCGAAAAAAAATCGAACATTTCCTTAAAAGGGGCTACCATTTCGACCTCGATGTTGCTATAATGTATTTGGTGGAAGAGTTTTATTTTCCGCAAAGCTGCACAAACTGTTCTCCAAGCCGACTTTTCGGGTCCGCAAAACCTTCCGACGTTTGCGGGACGGATGCAGCGGTTTGCGGAGTTCTGTCTGCCCGCAGGGAACTGCCGTGTGATGTTCTCGCGGGCGAAAAAACCGCAAAATGTTTAAAAACAGTTATAAAATTTATAAAATATTGAAAGGTCGCTCCCCGATGCCGAACCGGTGCGGGCGGGCAGAAAAAAAATATGAAGGACGGATTCATCAAAGTTGCTGCATGTTCACCGAAAGTTGTGCTTGCAGACCCGAAAGCCAACGCCGATGCTATAATTGCCGCGCTGCACCGCGCCGCGGCACACGGGGTTCGGCTTGCCGCATTTCCCGAGCTTGCAATGACGGGCTACACCTGCGGCGACCTTTTCATGCACGAATTGCTTTTGGACAGCGTTGAGACCGAGCTTCTCCGCATCGCACGCGAAACCGCGAACCTTCGGCTTGCCGCCGTCATAGGTGCGCCGATTCGCTGCGCGGACAAGCTTTACAACTGCGCCGTTGTCATATCCCGCGGAGTGATTCTTGCTGTCGTTCCAAAAACGCACATGCCGAATTACGGCGAATTCTATGAGCTGCGGCATTTTGCCGTGCCGTCCCGCACGGAACTCGGCGCCGCCGCGCCTTATATTGATTCATTGCAGACTTTTTTCAATCCCGACGGCTGCATCTTCTCATGCACGGATTATCCCGATTTCCGTTTCGGCATTGAAATCTGCGAGGATCTTTGGGTTGTTTCCCCTCCGTCGGATAAACTTGCCGCTGCCGGCGCGCTCGTAATCGTTAACTGTTCCGCCGGAGATGAAATCATCGGCAAGGCGGATTACCGCAAGCGCATCACGGAAGTTCAATCCGCAAAAAACATTTGCGCGTACCTTTATTGCGGCGCGGGTGAGGGTGAATCAACAAGCGATATGGTCTTTTCGGGGCATTGCTTTGTTTACGAAAACGGCACACTGCTTGCCGAAAAAGCACCTTTTGACTACGCGAACGATATGCTTATCACCGAAATTGATTTGGGACGGCTGCTTTACGACAGGCGCCGCGTGAACAGCTTCTGCGCGGGCAATGCTGCCCATTCCGGTCTTTTCGTTGATTTCTCTCTCGGATTCGGTTCATGCGGCCCCGCCCCGCGCGAGGATCTTCCCGAAACGGAACTTACCCGCCGCTTCCCGCGCAATCCCTTTGTTCCGCATGACGAAAACGAATTGAACGCACGCGCAAAAGATATTCTGACGATACAGGCTCTCGGGCTCAAACGCCGGCTTGAACACACTCATTCAATGAGCGCGGTCATCGGCATTTCGGGCGGACTGGATTCCGCACTTGCGCTGCTTGCTGCGGCAAAGGCATGCGACCTTATGGGCATTGACCGCAAATTTGTTCACGCCGTCACCATGCCCTGTTTCGGCACCACCGAACACACGAAACAAAATGCCGTTGCTCTTTGCAATTCCCTCGGGGTAACGCTTCACACGATTCCGATTGCGGATTCGGTGCGTTCGCATTTTCGCGACATCGGGCACGACGAAACCTGTCACAACGTTGTTTACGAAAACGCACAGGCGCGTATGCGCACCCTTGTGCTGATGGATCTTGCAAATGCGCTGAACGGCCTTGTTGTCGGCACGGGCGACCTTTCCGAGCTTGCACTCGGCTGGGCAACCTATAACGGCGACCATATGAGCATGTACGGCGTGAATGCAGGCATTCCCAAAACGCTTATCAAATACGTTGTGCGTTATTATGCGCGGCACTGCGAAAACCCTGCGCTGCACGACACCCTGACCGCAATACTTGAAACCCCGATATCTCCCGAGCTTCTTCCCGCCGATGAAAAGGGCAATATTGCTCAAAAAACAGAAGATCTTGTCGGGCCGTACGAGCTGCATGATTTCTTCCTCTATTACGTGCTGCGTTGGGGCTGCCCGCCTGCAAAGCTTTTCCGCATTGCAAAGCATGCATTCCGCGAAAGTGAGTTTTCGAATGAAACGATTTTGAAATGGCTCAAAAACTTCTATCGCCGTTTCTTCAATCAGCAATTCAAGCGCAACTGTCTGCCCGACGGGCCGAAAGTCGGTTCCGTCTGCCTTTCCCCGCGCGGGGATTGGCGAATGCCGAGTGACGCCGTTCAAAGGCTTTGGGCGGATGAAATTCAAAAATTGAGCTGAACAAACGCGAATTAAACCGATTAATTCGGAAACGGGGTTTTGGGTGTATTTTTGTTTTTTTGTCAATCGTACCTACCGAGTAATTGAGCAATTGAGGTGTGCAGCATGAGTTACCACGCATTATACAGGCAGTACCGTCCGAGCAGGTTCTGCGAAGTTGTCGGACAGGAGCATATCACCGATGTTCTGCGCAACCAGATCCGCACCGGGCGCATTGCCCACGCTTATCTTTTCAGCGGTTCACGCGGAACGGGCAAAACAAGCACGGCGCGAATACTTGCCCGCGCCGTCAACTGTCTTGACCCGAAGGACGGCGAACCCTGCGGCAAATGCGCTGCCTGCCTTACGGACGTTTCGGAAAGCATAGACATTATCGAAATGGACGCCGCTTCAAATTCCAAAGTTGACGAAATGCGTGCGCTCCTCGAAAAGGCCGAGTTTGCTCCGATTTACCTTAAAACAAAGGTTTATATCATTGACGAAGCGCACATGCTTTCAAAAAGTGCAAACAACGCTCTTCTGAAAACTCTCGAAGAGCCGCCCGCACATGTTGTTTTCATTCTTGCAACGACCGAACCGCAGGCTCTCCCCGCAACGATACTTTCCCGCTGCCAGCGTTTTGATTTTCGACGCCTTTCGGTTCATAATCTTGCGGCGAACACACGGCGCGTACTTCGTTCCGCAGGGGCTGAAATCGAAGACGAAGCGTTGATGTGCATTGCGCGTGCGGCGGACGGCGGAATGCGCGACTGTCTGAGCATTGCAGACCAGTGTCTGAGTTTCTGCGGCGACGCGGACAGCACGGAACAAAAACTTATCACTCAACAGGATGTTCTGTCCGTTCTCGGCAGCATGAATGCGGATTTTCTGTTTGATTTTGCGGATTCCGTGCTGCATTCCGACACGGCGGCGGTCATGAAAAACATCGAACAGGTTGTCTCCGGCGGGCGCGACATCGGCGTTTTCGTTCAGGATCTTTCCAACCATTTCCGCTCGCTTCTGCTTGCAAAAGTTTGCGGAAGCTGTGCGGATATTCTTGACTGCACGCAGGACACGATGGAACGCTACCTTGCACAGGCGGAATCAGCCGGCAAGGCGCGGCTCGAAAGAACGCTTGATGCTCTGATGCAGCTTCAGCCGAACCTTCGCTGGGTCACCATGCCGCGGGTTTTGCTTGAAAGCACGCTTCTTAAAGTCTGTCACCCGGATGAACAAACCGAGATGACCGCCCTTATCGACCGTATGGAGGAGCTTGAACGCAGGCTCAAAAGCGGCGCATTTGTTTCCGCCGAACCAAAAGCGGCCTCCGATTCGGCTCAAAGTTCGGGCAGCCGTTCGGACAATTCGAACAATTCGGACAATAAAGAAGCGGGTTCCGCATCTTC
>UMJL01045061.1_pt1 | contig 14262 bp, 11 predicted proteins | sample 1966071 | NCBI WGS metagenome assembly UMJL01 (sample SAMEA4836148, study PRJEB28245) | human gut metagenome | biome: gut microbiome; material: fecal sample | place: Denmark | collected 2008
GCGGGACTCGGGCGGACCGACCCCGAGTTCGCCGAGCGATTCGCGTACTTCGCGGGCGAGGAGGTGCCCGGCGAGGGCGCGGCGGAGCTGCCGTCCCGCGAGCGCTACCTCGTGGTGCTCGCCGCGCTTCTCGGCTGCCAGGGGCTGGACGAGTTTCGCCTCATGGCAGCCGAGGCGCTCGATGCGGGCGTCACGCCGGTCGAGCTCAAGGAGGTCGTCTACCAGGCATGCGCCTATCTGGGCATCGGGAGGGTGCGGCCGTTCATCGACGCCGCGAACGAGCTTCTCGCCGCGCGCGGCGTGGAGCTCCCGCTTGCGCCCCAGGCGACCACCACGCTCGAGACCCGCTGCGCCGCCGGCAACCAGAAGCAGGTCGACTACTTCGGAGAGGGCATGCGCGAGAGCTGGGAGAGCGGTCCCGCGGAGCGCGCGCACGTCAACCGCTGGCTCGCCGAGAACTGCTTCGGCGACTACTACACGCGCGGCGGCCTCTCCGACCTTGACCGCGAGATGGTCACGTTCTGCTACATCGCTGCCCAGGGAGGCTGCGAGCCGCAGGCGACGGCCCACGCGGGCGGCAACATGAACCTCGGGCGCACCAAGGACTTCCTGTACCGCGTGGTGTCGCAGATGCTGCCCTACATCGGCTACCCGCGCAGCCTGAACGCGTTTTCCTGCATCGATAGCGCGGCGGCTGCGCGCGCATAGCGACCCATCGACCAAAGGAGAAGAGCCATGGCAGAAAACGACGACTTCACCCCCATGTTCGGCAAGGGCGCTCCCAACGAGGCCTTCGCCCAGTACTTCATCGGCAACTCCTACCTCAACCCGCTCACGAGCGCCGCGGAGTGCGGCGTGGGCCTCGCCAACGTGACCTTCGAGCCGGGCTGCCGGAACAACTGGCACGTCCACCACGCCACCAAGGGCGGAGGGCAGATCCTCATCGTGACCGACGGGCGCGGCTGGTACCAGGAGTGGGGCAAGGAGCCGCGGATGCTCACCCCCGGCGACGTGGTGGTGATTCCCGCCGGCGTGAAGCACTGGCACGGCGCCGCCGCCGACAGCTGGTTCAGCCACATCGCCTTCGAGGCACCGGGCGAGGGATGCTCCAACGAGTGGCTCGAGCCCGTGGACGACGCCTCCTACCCGCAGGCGTAGCCGGTTTTTGAGGCATTCCGAAGGGCGTCTTCATTTGTGGTGTACTTTGTGAGGGGTCTCCGAAGTACACCACAATTATTTTGAAGACAAATCCGCAGCTAGATTGATTGATGCGTTTGTAGTGTACTTCACCTTCCCACTGCGAAATACACTACGAATGTGGGATGCCGCGGCGAGGTGGGTTGAGGGGGCGCTGGGGGGCGCTTTGTTTCGCGCCGAGCGCCCCGCGCGCCGGTTCTGGGCGCCTCGCAGATCGCTCCCTGCGCTACTATTGATGGCCGGATCGCTCGCGGAGGGAGACAGATGGCAGACGAGAAGAACGGGCAGGCTCGGCAGGGGACGCTCTTCGGGGGCGTGATGGCCCCGGCGCCCGCGGCGACTCCGCGCGCGCGGCACGCAGAGCTCAATCGCGTGCTCAGCCATGCCGCGTACGCCTACTACGCGCTTGACCGACCTGAGATGTCCGACGCAGAGTTCGATCGCGCTCTCCAGGAGCTTCTCGCCCTGGAGGAGGACCATCCCGAGCTCGTGACGCCCGAGTCATACACCCAGCGCGTGGGCGGCTACGTGTCCGAGCAGTTCGAGCCGGTCGCGCACGCCGCGCGCATGTACTCGATGGACGACGCGATGGACCTCGCCGAGCTTGACGAATGGCTCGCCCGTACGGACGAGGCGCTCGGAGCTACGCCTGAGCGCCCGGTCGCCTACACCTGCGAGCTCAAGATCGACGGGCTCGGCGTGGCGCTCACCTACCGGGACGCGCAGTTCGTCCGCGCCGCCACGCGCGGCGACGGCACGACGGGGGAGAACGTCACCGCCAACGTCCTCACGATCGGCGATATCCCGCGCGCCCTCGCGCCTGCCGGCCTGGAGCGCCTCGCTGACGGAGGCCTCGGCCGCTCCGTCGAGGTCCGCGGCGAAGTCTACATGCCGCGCCACTCCTTCGCGCGCCTGAACGAGGATGCCGATGCCGCGGGCACCGCGCCCTTTGCCAACCCAAGAAACGCCGCCGCGGGCAGCCTTCGCCAGAAGGACCCCAAGGTCACGGCCCATCGCGACCTCGAGACCTTCATCTACGCCGTGGCGGACGAGGCGCCCATCGACGTCCACACCCAGCACGACTTCCTCCAGTGGCTCGTCGACTGCGGCTTCTCCGTGAATCCCCACTTCAAGCGCTGCACCTCCGCCGCCGAGGTCCGCGCCTACTGCGAGGACGCCCTTGCGCACCGCGACGACCTCGACTACGACATCGACGGCGTGGTCGTGAAGGTCGACTCCTTTGCCTCCCAGGAGGCGCTCGGCTTCACGGCGCGCGCCCCGCGCTGGGCCATCGCGTTCAAGTTCCCTCCGGAGGAGAAGCGCACCGTCCTGCGCGAGATTCGCGTGCAGGTGGGCCGCACCGGCGTGCTCACGCCCGTCGCCGAGTTCGACCCCGTGACCGTTGCCGGCTCCACGATCGCCCGCGCGACCCTGCACAACGTGGACGAGATCGCCCGCAAGAACGTCCGCGTGGGGGACACGATCGTGGTCCACAAGGCCGGTGACGTCATCCCCGAGGTCGTGGGCCCGGTGCTGGAGCTCCGTCCCAAGGGTGCGCCCGAGTTCCGCATGCCCGAGACCTGCCCCTCCTGCGGCAGTCCCGTCGTGCGCGAGGAGGGGGAGGTCGCCTATCGCTGCGTCTCCATCGACTGTCCCGCGCAGGCCACCGAGCGTCTCATCCACTGGGGCAGCCGCACCGCCATGGACATTGACGGCCTCGGCGACGAGATCGTCTCCCGCATGGTGGAGCAGGGCCTTCTCGCCGACGTGGCCGACTTCTACGACAGGCTCACCGAGGAGGCGCTTGCCGAGGTCTGGACCGGCCGCCAGGCCGTGGACGGCTCCGACATCGTGATCGGCCCCGTCATTGCGGCCAAGATCATGGCGCAGGTCACGGAGTCCAAGGGCCGCGGCCTCGCGCGCGTCCTCTTTGGCCTGGGCATCCGCCACGTGGGCGCCACGGTGGCGCGTCAGCTTGCGGGGCACTTCGGAAGCATGCAGGCGCTCTCCGCCGCCACCGAGGAGGACATCGCCCAGGTGGACGGCATCGGAGCCAAGATCGCAGCCAGCGTGCGCGAGTTCTTCTCCATCGAGAAGAACGTGGCCGTGGTGGAGCGCCTGCGAGAGGCGGGCGTAGTCTTGGAGGAGGAGCGCCGTGAGCCAGAGCGCCCGCAGACGCTTTCCGGCCTCACCTTCGTGCTCACCGGGACGCTCGAGCGCCGCACGCGAGACGAGGCGAAGGCCGCGCTTCAGGCCCTCGGGGCCAAGGTCACGGGCTCGGTCTCCAAGAGGACGAGCTACGTTGTGGCGGGAGCGGCGGCCGGGTCCAAGCTCGCCAAGGCGGAGAGCCTTGGCGTGCCGGTGCTCGACGAGGACGCCCTCGAGCGCGTGCTCGAGACCGGAGAGCTGTAGCGGCGCCCCGTGCCACGGGGACGTGCCACGGGGACGGAGGTATTGTCACCGCTCCGTCCCCGTGGCACGGGCGGGCCGCCAGGGACGGGGCGTCCGCAGCCCCTCCGGCTCCGGCGTCCCTGCGAGGAGGTGTTCGATGAACGTGCTCACGCGCATCAGGATGGGGGAGGGCCTCTCGGACGGCGAGCGCGCCCTCGCCCAGGTTCTTCTCGCCGACCCTGACCGTGCCCTGGGGGAGAGCGCCAAGCAGCTCGCCCGCCGGGCTCACGTCTCGCAGGAGACGGTCTATCGCCTCTGCGAGAAGCTCGGGTGCTCGGGGCTCTCGGACCTTCGGGTCCGGATCGCGTCGGCGCTCCCGGCCTTCCGAGGGGAGCGCGCGGGCGTCGACGTTAACTTTCCCGTCCGCGCGGGGCAGGGCGGCCGCGAGGTGATGGGTGCCATCGAGCGCGACCTCGCCCAGACCCTTGCGGCGACGGCGAACGTGCTCGACCCCTGCGAGCTCGACCGCGCGGCGGCGCTCGTGCTGTCCGCGGGCCGCGTCTTCGTGCTCGCCACGGCGGGCAACGTGGCGTTTGCCCAGAACTTTCGCTTCCAGATGGCCGAGATAGGCCGCGTGGTCGTCGTCCCTGTGGACGAGTACGAGCAGCGCCTCGTCGCGTCGTCGGCGGGCGAGGGGGACGTGGTGATCCTGGTCTCGTTCGGCGGCCGCGGGTTCGTGGCCCCGTCGGCCGCCGAGCTGCTCTCGCGGCGCGGCGTGCCGGTGGTGCTCGTTGCATCTGCGGGGGTCACCCCTCTCGACCACCTCGCGGAGGTCAAGCTGGCGCTCTCTCCCCAGGAGGACCACGCGCGCAAGGTCTCCCCGTTCGCCACGGGGGCGTCCCTGCTCTACGTGCTCGATGCACTCTTCGCCCGCGTCTTCGTCGAGGACTTCGACGGCAACCTCGCAAGAAGGCTCTCCTACTACGACGGCATCGTCTCGATGGGAGGCTGCTCGCGCGCCACGGACACGTGACACGGGGACGGAGGAGTTGTCACCGCTCCGTCCCCGCGGCACGCGCGCGCACCCGCGAGACGATTCCTCGGGACACCCCGGTGATGCGCTCAATCTGCCGCACGGAAATGCGGCAGGACAGCAGCTTCCTCAGCGCCTCGTCGCGCCTCGGCCTGGGCAGCAACACGACCTCCCTCGGGTGCATGCCGCCCAGCAGCGATCGCGCGAGGAGCGTTGCCTCCTCGTCCCTGAGCGGCCGTCGGTCGTCGTCGACGTCGATGCACCGCTCGTTCGTCCCCGCCTCGCCGTGGAGCTGCTCGAACGCGTCGACGCCCCCGAGAAGGGAGAGCACCGTCTCGCAGCTCGTCAGGCCAACCGGCTCCGAGAGCCCCAGGTAGGCCCGATAACTGCTCCAGCGATAATCGCACGTTCTGCTCAGCCCGCCTGCAACAGGGTTGCGGTGGATGTAGCGCACGACCGTGAGCAGGTAGGCGTCCGTCTCAACGGGCTCGCTCCTGAACCTGCCCTGGAACAGGTGGCCCGTGCGGTCGTGACGCCTGTTGAAGTAGAGCGCGTAGTCGGAGCCGACGGAGCGCATGGTCGCGGAGAGCTCGTTGAGGGGCATCCTCAGGAGGAGGTGCACGTGGTTGTTCATGAGGCACCAGGCGAGGGTCTCCCCGTCTCGCGATGCGAGCTCGTCGCGCAGCGCCGAGAGGAAGTACGTTCGGTCGGCGTCGTCCTCGAAGATGTCCTGCCTGCCGACCCCGCGACAGACGACGTGGTAGATCTCTGACTCTGCCTGCTTCCTCGGCGTGCGCGCCATGGGCCCTCCTCAGAATATGAAGTATGCGGTGTGTAGCTTGTTCCCAGCCAGGGGGCGCCGCAATCCGAGGGCCGCGCCAGGGGGACGGAGCGGTGACAACTCCTCCGTCCCTCTGACACGCCCCTACCCGCTGCGTCAGGTGGCACTCGACGCCGTGAGGCTCAATCTCGACGAGATCTGCTTCACCGAGCACGTCGACTATGGGGTAAAGCCCGAGTGGAACCAGCCGGAGGGGGCCCGCTTCGAGGACGGTCGCCCGGTCACCAACTGCCCGTACGTCCCGTACCTCGACGAGCTCGAGCGCACGCGAGAGGAGCTCGGTGATCGCATCACGCTGCGCGCGGGCCTCGAGCTCGGCGTTCAGACCTCGACGGTCGGACGGAACCACGCCCTCGTGAGGACGCTCGGAGACCGTCTCGACTTCGTCATCTGCTCCATCCATCAGGTGGGCGACCTCGAGTTCTGGAACGGGGACTTCCAGCGCGGTCGCTCGCAGGAGGAGATCAACTGCGCCTACTACGAGGAGCTGCTTAGCGTCGTGGAGTGCTTCCGAGACTACTCGGTACTCGGGCACCTCGACCTCATCAGCCGCTACGACCCGTTCGGCGACTATCCCTTCGCGTGCGTGCGGGACCTCGTGGCCGAGATCTTGCGCCGCGTCATCGACGACGGCAAGGGCATCGAGGTCAACACCTCGGGCATGCGCTACGGGCTCGGCGACTTCCAGCCCTCCCGCCAGGTCCTCGAGCTCTATCGCGACCTCGGGGGGACGGTCGTCACCGTTGGCTCGGACTCACACCGGCCCGAGCACCTGGGCTCCTACCTGCGCCTCGCCTACCGCGAGCTCAGGGAGCTGGGCTTCTCGAGCGTCTGGACCTTCGAGCGGGGGGAGGCGTCCCCGCGCCGGCTCCCCTGACGGTCGAGGGGGCGTGTGACAGGGGGACGGAGCGGTGACAACTCCTCCGTCCCCCTGTCACCGTCACCGTCACCCTGTCACGCGGGCGTTCTCGCGCCTCCAGTCGCGCGGGGGCATCCCGAAGACCCCCTTGAAGGCGCGCGAGAAGTGCAGCTGGTTGGGATAGCCCACGGCGCGTCCGACCTCGCTCACGGGAAGGGCCGTGAGCTTGAGGAGCTCCGTGGCCTTGGACATGCGGTAGCCGATGAGGTACTGCTGAGGCGACTTGCCCGTCGCCTGCTTGAACACCTTGCCGAAGTAGCTCCGGTTAAGGCCGGTCCTCCTGGCAATGTCCTCGACAGAGATGTCCGACTGGTAGTTCTCCTTCACGAAGTCGATGGCCTCGCGGATGTAGAAGCCCTGGATCTTGCTCGGCGCCTGCTCGGCCTCGCGCGCGACGGAGCGAAGGAGGTAGTCGAAGAAGAGGTAGGTGTGCCCGATGAGGTGCAGGGCAGAGGCGTCGCGGTTTGAGATGAGGTAGCGCATCTCCTCGACCATCCTGTTGCGCAGCTCGCTCGAGAGCGAGCGGTAGACGGGGGAGGAATCGGTGAGTCCGGCCTGCTCGAGCTCGTCTATCACGTGGATGCCGTCGAACTCCACCCAAATGTACTCCCAGGGGTCGTCGAGGTCCGCCACGTAGGTATTCACCTGGTTGGGGAAGATAAGGAAACCCTCGCCCTCGGAGAGGCGGTGGTCGCTCTTGACGCCCCCCTCGTCGCTCGACATGAGCAGCCCACGCCCGGAGATGATGTAGTGGAAGAGGAAGTGGCTGCGTCGCGCGGGACCGAAGGCGTGGCCCGGCTCGCAGGCCTCGCGCCCGTACTGGTAGGGCATGAGGTCGACGTAGTGGGCGTTCGGGAAGGTCGAGAACTCGAGCTCGTTGGTCGGCATCATCGCCTCCGGTGTCCTGGTCTCGGAGCGTGGGCTCCGCATCGAAAAGCCTAAGTCGCATTATGTATGGTTTGGCGCACTTTGTATATACCTAAAACGTCAATTAGTCGCATTACGATAAATTCGATTTTGAAAAACTGGAATCGATTCCCGATGTGGAAATAATCTCATTATGCAATCTACCTGCGGATATAAAAAGTGGTCTCACCGTTTGCCCGAAAAACACCTCCGTTCGGCGAAACGATGAATAAATCATGGAGGGAATTATACGACGATTTAACTGGGAAAACACAAATTTTGGTACTATATATACCATATATGATACATTTTAGCGTAAAAGTGACAACCTAAAATTAGCTCAACGTAAGGTGGGGCCCGGGCCGTCGGCGTGCGGCGGTCGGGCAGGGAGAAAGGTTGCGCACATGGCGAGCCTCACACTTGAGCACGTAGGCAAGAAGTACCCCAACGGCTATGAGGGGGTGAAGGACTTCAACCTTGAGATCGCCGACAAGGAGTTCATCATCTTCGTCGGCCCGTCCGGCTGCGGCAAGTCCACGACGCTGCGCATGATCGCCGGCCTCGAGGACATCACCTCCGGCACCCTCAAGATCGACGGTCGCGTGGTCAACGACGTCGAGCCCAAGGACCGCGACATCGCGATGGTCTTCCAGACCTACGCCCTCTACCCGCACATGACCGTCTACGAGAACATGGCGTTCCCGCTCAAGCTCCGCAAGGTCGACGCCAACGAGATCGACAAGGCCGTCCGTGAGGCCGCCCGCATCCTCGACCTCGAGAAGCTCCTCGACCGCAAGCCGTCCGCCCTCTCCGGCGGCCAGCGCCAGCGCGTCGCCATGGGCCGCGCCATCGTCCGCGCCCCCAAGGTCTACCTGATGGACGAGCCGCTCTCCAACCTCGACGCCAAGCTTCGCGTCCAGATGCGCGCCGAGATCTCCAAGCTGCACGACCGCCTCGGCGCCACGATCATCTACGTCACGCATGACCAGACCGAGGCCATGACGCTCGGCACCCGGATCGTCGTCATGAAGGACGGCGTCATGCAGCAGGTGGACACCCCCACCAAGCTCTACAACGAGCCCTGCAACCTGTTCGTGGCCGGCTTCATCGGCTCCCCGCAGATGAACTTCATCGACGTCCAGGTGAGCGAGAAGGGCGCCGACGTGGCCCTCGCCTTCGGCGCCAACACGATCACCCTCACCGGCCCCAAGGCCGACGCTCTCAAGAAGGGCGGCTACGTGGGCAAGGTCGTCGTCATGGGCATCCGCCCGGAGGACGTCGTCGAGGAGCACGAGTACGCCGAGGGCCGCACCCTCTCCGAGACCTTCCCGGCCAACGTCACGGTCTATGAGCTCCTGGGCTCCGAGGCCATGATCTACGCCGACGTCGACGGCGGCCAGATCTCCGCGCACCTCTCCGCCTCGAGCACCGTCCGCACCGGCTCCAAGATCAACTGCGCCGTGGACCTCGACAAGATCCACCTGTTCGACAAGCAGACCGAGCTGGCCATCGCCCACTAGGGAAGGAGGGCCTCACCCATGCAGAAAAGAGCACTCACACGTCGCTCGTTCCTCGGGCTCTCGGGCGCGGTCGCCGCGGGGCTTGCGCTCACGGGCTGCGAGGGGCAGCGTTCCGACGGAAAGACAGAGATCGAGTTCGTCTCGTACAAGCGCGAGGCCGTGAGCATCTTCGAGTCCCTCATGGCCGAGTTCAACGAGAACAACGACCACATCTATCTCAACTTCACGAGCCCCAACGACGCCGTCACCATCATGAAGACGCGCTTCGTCCGCGAGGATTACCCTGACGTCGTGGCCATCGGCGGCGACGCCTCCTACGCGGACTTCGTGGACTCCAACATCCTGGCCGACGTCTCCGGCTACCCCGGGATGGAGAAGGTCCAGCCGGCCTACCAGGAGATCATGATGAGCGTCACCTACGTTCCCATGGACGGCATCTACGGCGTTCCCTACATCGCCAACGCCGCGGGCATGCTCTACAACAAGGACATGTTCGCCGAGAAGGGCTGGGACCTCCCGGAGACCTGGGACGAGTTCATCGCGCTCTGCGACGAGATCAAGGCCGAGGGCGAGGTGCTGCCGCTCTACCTCGGCTTCCTCGACACCTGGACGATCCTCTCGCCGTGGAACTCCATGCTCGTCGAGCTGGTCCCGTCCGACCACATCCGCAAGGTCAACGCCGGCGAGGCCAAGTTCGCGGACTACTACCGTGAGCCGGCCGAGAAGCTCCTCAAGCTCCTCGACTACGCCGAGGACGGCCCGATGGCCTACAGCTACGAGGACGCCTGCACCGCCTTCGCGCGCGGCCAGTCCGCGATGTTCCCCTGCGGCTCCTTCGCCGTGCCGCAGATCCTCTCCGCCAACCCGGAGATGAACATCGGCCTCTTTGCCATGCCGGCGTCCGACAACCCCGACGACCGCATCATCGTCTCCGGCGTGGACCTCTGCTGGAACATGCTGGCCGCCAAGGAGGAGCACCGCGATCAGATCTACGAGGTCATCGACTTCCTCAACGAGCCGGAGAACCTCCAGACCTACTGCGACGACCAGAAGGCCATTCCCTGCATCGAGGGCGACTTCACGCTCGACCCGCTGTTCGACGACATCCAGGACTTCCTGGACGAGGGCAAGGTCATCGACTACCCCGACCACTCGTACCCCTCGGGCATGGCCTGCGACGCCCAGCTCCAGGCGTTCCTCCTCGACAAGGACGTCGACGCGTTCCTCGCCAACTGGGACAACCTCTGGCAGCGCTACAACAAGACCGTCATCCGCAAGTACGCCGAGTACATGGCGAATCAGGGATAAGGAGGGAAGCACATGGCAAGCGCCGCTATATCAAAGGCGGGATCTGACAGGAACCGCACCTTCCTCGCAATCCTGATTCCGGTCCTCATCCTGTTCATTGCGTTCAACACGATTCCGCTGCTCACGGGCTTCTTCTACAGCTTCACGGACTCCAAGGGCTACGGCGCCTTCGAGATCGTTGGCCTCCAGAACTACATCGACCTGTTCCAGGACGCCCGCGTGGGCAACTCGTACCTGTTCACGTTCAAGATCTCCGTGGTCTCCACGATCCTCGTCAACGTGATCTCGCTCATGCTGGCCATCGGCCTCTCGAGCAAGATCAAGTTCAAGAGCGCCCTGCGCGGCATCTACTTCGTGCCCCGCATCCTCGGCGGCCTCGTCGTCGGCTACGTGTTCAGCTACTTCTTCACCTACATCGTCCCCGCCCTCACCGGCACGACCTCGATGCTGGCGAGCAAGGAGTGGGCGTGGGTGGCCATCGTCGTGGTCCTCGTCTGGCAGGCCTGCGCGCAGACCACGATCATCTACATCACCGGCCTCTCCTCCGTCCCCGAGGACGTCTACGAGGCGGGCGCGCTCGACGGCGCGACCGGCTGGGACAAGTTCCGCTACCTGACCTTCCCGCTCATCATGCCGTCCATCACCACGAACATGGTCCTCGTCATGAAGGACATGCTCATGACCTTCGACCAGATCGTGGCAATGACCTCCGGCGGCCCGGCGCAGTCCACCGAGTCCATCTCGTACCTCATCTACCAGAACGGCCTCAACAACAGCCAGTTCGGCTTCCAGTGTGCCAACGCCGTCATCTTCTTCATCGTCATCGCCGTGATCTCCATCGCCCAGACCAAGTTCCTGAACAGTAAGGAGGAGCAGCTCTAATGGCTAACAACACTGTTCCTACCAAGGTCAAGGAGCGGGTCAACTGGCCCATCACCATCCTGCTCATCATCGGCCTCATCACCATCATCTTCCCGCTCTACATGGCCGTGGTCATCGCCTTCAAGGACCCCTCCGAGATGACCAACGACATCGCGGGCATCCTGTCGCTGCCCTCCACGTGGTCCCTTGACAACTTCATCGAGGCCATCCAGGTCACCGACTTCTTCAACTCGTTCCTGAACTCGCTCATCATCACCGTGGCGGCCGTCGTGATCTCCGTCCTGGTCCACAGCCTCGCCGCCTACGCGATCGGGCGCAACATGGACTCCAAGAAGCTCTTCAAGGCGTCCTACTATTTCATCGTGGCCGGCATGTACGTGCCCTTCGCCATCCTGATGATGCCGCTCGTCAAGCAGACCGCCATCCTGCACCTGGACAACATGGTCGGCGTCATGGTCCTCTACGTCGTGTTCTACATGCCGATGAACATGATGCTCTACACGGGCTACCTGCGGAACATCCCCACCGCCCTCGAGGAGGCCGCGCGCGTCGACGGCGCCAGCACCTGGACCACCTACTGGAAGGTCATCTTCCCGCTCATGAAGCCCATGCACGCCACCGTCGCCGTCATCACCGGCCTGGCCGTGTGGAACGACGTCATGACCCCGCTCGTCATCATGGGAGGCTCCGGCGTCAACACCCTGCCGCTCGCGCAGATGAACTTCCAGACGGCCTTTGCCACGAACTACAACCTGGCCTTCGCGTCCTACCTGCTCGCCATGCTCCCGATGATCATCTTCTACATCGTCGCGCAGAAGCAGATCATCGGCGGCGTCACCAACGGTGCCGTCAAGTAGCTTGGGCTCCGCTGCGTTGCGCGTCCCCTGAGTTCGTCCCCCTGGCGCCCGGAATCCATCCATTTTGTGATGGGTTCCGGGCGTCCCCCGGCGGCGTTTCGATGCGCTACACTCTGCCCGAACCTCCAGCCAAGAGAGAAAGCGAGGCGCTGCATGCCCTTCTCGTACGATGCCCCCGAGCGCATCTTCACGCTCTCGACCGAGCGGACCACCTACCAGATGCGGGTCGACGAACACGGCTACCTGCTCCATCTCTACTATGGCGCCAGGACGTCCGCCAACACGTCCTATCTCATCACCTACGCCGACCGCAGCGGCATGTGCGGCTGCCCGCACGACGTGGCCGACCGTACCTACTCGCTTGACATCCTCCCGCAGGAGTATCCCTTCCAGGGTGAGGGCGACATGAGGAGCCCGCTGCTCATGGTGCGCGGCGCGGACGGGACCTTCGGATGCGACCTGCGCTACAAGTCCCACGAGATTCGCCCGGGCAAGTACGGCCTGCCGGGCCTGCCGGCCGTCTACGCCGAGGGTCAGAAGGACTCGGCGCAGACGCTCTCGATCACCCTTGCCGACGAGCGGCTCGGCCTCGAGGTCGAGCTCCTCTACGGTGTCATGCCCGCCTATGACGTCATCACCCGTGCCGCGGTCGTCAGAAACGTCGGCTCCGGCCGCATAACGGTGGAGAAGCTCCAGTCCGCCTGTCTCGACATGGTGTCCGGCGACTTCGACGTCATCACCTTCGACGGCCGTCACGCGATGGAGCGCCGTCCTTCTCGCCATGCCGTGGGCAACGGCTCCTTTAGCGTGGGCAGCCGCCGCGGCATGTCCTCCAACCAGTACAACCCGGTGATGGTCCTCTGTGACGGCGACGCCACCGAGACCGCGGGGCGCGCCTGGTCCATGAGCTTCGTCTACAGCGGCAGCTTCCTCGCCGAGGTCGAGCGCGACCAGTACGAGCAGACCCGCATGCAGATGGGCCTGGCCTCCGACCTCTTCTCCTACCCGCTCGAGCCCGGCGAGAAGATCGTGGCCCCCGAGGTCATCATGACCTACTCCGGCGCGGGCCTCGAGAAGATCTCCCACAACCTGCACCGCTGCATCCGCGAGCGCGTGTGCCGCGGCCCCTGGCGAGACTCCCCGCGCCCCGTGCTCATCAACTCCTGGGAGGCCTGCTACTTCGACTTCACGGGCGACAAGCTCGTGGAGCTGGCCAGGAAGGCGGCCGACCTCGGGCTCGACATGCTCGTCATGGACGACGGCTGGTTCGGCGCGCGCTGTGACGACCACCGCGGCCTCGGCGACTGGAAGCCCAACATGGAGAAGCTCGGCGGCTCCGTGGCCGACCTCGCGCGCCGCGTGAACGAGGTAGGCCTCGGCTTTGGCATCTGGGTCGAGCCCGAGATGGTCAACGAGGACTCCGACCTCTTCCGCGCGCACCCGGACTGGGCGCTCGCCATACCGGGCAAGCCGCCCGTGCTCGGCCGCGACCAGCTGGTGCTCGACCTCTCCCGCGACGACGTGCGCGACAACCTCTTCGAGCAGCTCTGCGCCGTGCTCGACCAGGGAGGCATCGAGTACGTCAAGTGGGACTACAACCGCTCGATCGTGGACGTGCACTCCCGCGTGGCCACCGACCAGGGCAAGGTCCTCTATGACTATATGCTCGGCCTCTACGACCTGCTCGAGCGCGTTCGCACGCGCTATCCCGACCTCCTCATCGAGGGGTGCTCCGCGGGCGGCGGTCGCTTTGACGCCGGCATGCTCTACTACACGCCGCAGATTTGGACCTCGGACAACACCGACGCTCGCAACCGCCTGGAGATCCAGTACGGCACCTCCTTCGGCTACCCGTGCTCGGCGGTGGGCGCCCACGTCTCAGCCTGCCCCAACGAGATCACGGGTCGCACCGTGCCGCTGGGCGCGCGCGGCACCGTGGCCATGGCCGGCGGCGCCTTCGGCTACGAGCTCGACCTCATGGAGCTCAACGACCGCGCCTGCGAGCACATCCGCACGCAGGTCAAGACCTACCGTGGCATCGAGCACCTCGTGCGTGAGGGCCTCTTCTACCGTCTGAGCGACCCCAAGTACGCTGACGTGGCATCGTGGGAGTTCGTCTCCGAGGACGGGTCGGAGGCGCTCGTCTGCGCCGTGGTCACGCGCGTCGACGGCTACGCCAAGGCCAACTACGTGGTCCCGCGCGGCCTCACGCCGGGCGCCACGTACCGCATGGTGAGCAACGGCCTCGAGTTCTCGGCCGACGCCCTCATGGACATGGGCCTGCCGCTCACCGTTCCCAACTCGCCGTACGAGAACTTCATGTACCGGTTCGAGCGGGTCGAGTAGCGGCTCGCACGCATCGGCTCCTGACAAAGGTGACGGGGTCGCTTGTCATGAGAAGCATGACA
>UMJL01032352.1_pt1 | contig 14238 bp, 10 predicted proteins | sample 1966071 | NCBI WGS metagenome assembly UMJL01 (sample SAMEA4836148, study PRJEB28245) | human gut metagenome | biome: gut microbiome; material: fecal sample | place: Denmark | collected 2008
CTCGTCCGGGGGGAGAACGGGCAATATTGAAGTTGTATGATGGAAAAACGATTATGCTGGATAGTACAATGAAGAGTTCATTGATCGCTCACGAGGCAAATGTCCGGATAGAGATGGATTCTAATCATCTGTTACGCTATTCTTCATATGATTCTATTGGGATTACCGATGCCAATAAAAATAATGAATTAATTATTCCTAAGGGTGGAGAGTACCAAGTCGTGTTAGCCGACGGGACAAAGGTTTGGTTGAATTCGGCATCACGATTAATATATCCTCAATCTTTCATGGGAAAAGAGAGACGGGTTGTTTTGTCCGGAGAGGCTTTTTTTGACGTGGCACATGATGCAGAAAGACCTTTTATCGTGGAAACATCCCGGATGAACGTGAAAGTGTTGGGTACTCGTTTTAACGTGAATGATTACGATGATAATGAGGAGGTTTCCACCACGCTGGTAAATGGTAGCGTGGAAATTTTTTCAGGTGGTCAGCAAGCGTTTCGACTGGTTCCGGGGGAACAGGCTTATGGGAAAGAAAACGAGTTAGAGAAACGGGAAGTCAATGTTCGTCTTTACACGTCTTGGATCGATGGGAAGTTCTTGTTTAATAACACGGAACTGGAAGAGATTGCCAAGCAGATCTCCCGCTGGTATGACGTGGAAATATTCTTTAGTAGTGAAAACGTGAAAAAGGTGCGGTTCACGGGGGCGATCGTGAAGTTTAAACCTCTGGATGATTTGGTTCGGATGATCGAGAGTACAAGTCAAGTCCGGTTTAGCGTGAAAGGGAAAACAATTGTAATTTCAGAATAAATTAAAAATACCGGAAAAGTATAGCGACTTCCCCGGCATTTATAAAAGTTAGCAGTCTTGCCCGACATTTGGCGATAGAGGACAAGACTCATTGTAAACCTTTAAAAAACAAATGTATGAAAAAAAATTGTGATTTGGGGCTTTATCCCCCCAGATGGCTAAAAAATTTTCTTAAGGTTATGCGAATAACAGGGATTTTATGTTTGGTGTGCGTGATGCATTTGTCGGCTGCGGTACATTCGCAGACGGCTCGTATCAACTTGAAAATGAAGGATGCCACGATCGAGCAGGTGTTGAATAAGATTTCAGAATCCACGCAGTTGGACTTTTTTTATAGTAACTCCAAGATCGACGTGTCAAAACGAGTGAACGTGGATTTTCTGAATACCACGATCGAACAGGCGTTACAATTGATCTTCAAAGGATATGACGTGAAGTTCGAAATTAACGATAACTTCGTGGTAATCCATTATGTGAGAGCGTTGGCTGTAACAGATTCGTTGAAAAAGATTACCGTGAGGGGAACCGTGAAGGATGTGGACGGGATGACGTTACCTGGAGTGACGATTCAAGTGAAAGGAACAACTATCGGTTTCACGACAAATGAAGAGGGTAAATTTGATTTTGATTTGCCCAAACGGGATACTCTCGTGTTGATTTTTTCATTCGTGGGTTACCAGAAACAGGAGGTGCGATTGAAAAAAGATAATAAGCCTTTGAATATCGTGATGAAAAACGATATGGCGGAGATTGACGAGGTCGTGGTGACAGGTATCTTCAACAAGCCGAAGGAGAGTTTCACGGGAGCGGTAACGCATATTACGAAAGAGGATATTATGGCATACGGTAACCGGAATCTGTTACAAACGCTAAACAATATTGACCCGGCTTTCGTGATTCGCGAGAATAATACGTACGGTTCCAACCCGAACGTGTTACCGGAGATTCAGATTCGGGGTATTTCCGGGTTACCGGATATTACAAACTTACAGACGTATGCCCGGGCAGAGTTGAACCAGCCATTATTCGTGTTGGATGGTTTCGAGGTGACGCTGGAACGGGTGATGGACTTAAACCCATCGGATGTGGAGTCTGTAACGATTTTAAAAGATGCGAGTTCCACGGCTCTTTATGGTTCGCGGGGAGCTAATGGTGTTGTTGTGATTACTTCTTCAAAACCTCGTCAAGGAAAGTTGCGAGTCTCTTTCTCCGGTGGGATAAATTTGGAGATTCCCGATTTGTCTAGTTATGATTTGTTGGATGCTAAGGAAAAATTAGATTTGGAGGAACGTGCAGGATTGTACAATAGTCCGGCACGTATGGTTCTGTATCGGCAAAATGTGAAATCCATAGCAGAGGGGGTGGATACTTACTGGATTGGTGAACCGGTACGTACAGGTGTAGGGCAGAACTATACGCTGGATTTAGGTGGTGGCGACGAACAATTTCGTTACTCGATGAATTTATCTTACAATTGCGTGGCTGGTGCCATGAAAGGCTCTTTTCGAAATAATTTTAATGGAACATTGGGAATCAGTTATTTACTTAAACAGATTCGTTTCATGAATACGTTCTCTTTAGGATTGAATAATTCGGAAGATAGCCCATACGGGTCTTTTGGTGAGTATGTAACCATGAATCCGTATTGGTATCCTTATGATGAGGATGGGCGTATTGTGAAATCTTTTAATACGTTTGGTTCAACCACGGGGGTGGATGTGATTGTAAATCCTTTGTGGGAGGCTTCTATCAATAAATTTGATAAAAGTAAATACACGAATATCCGAAATACATTCAGGATTGAGTGGGATGTCGTGAAAGGGTTAAAGTTATCCACGAATGTCGGTTATACCACTCAAACAGATAGAAGTGATCGTTTCTCTCCCAAATCCAGTAATGATTTTAATAACACATCAGATCCGGATGCTATGGGTAGTTACACGTGGGAATATCGTGAAATGCGTTCCTGGCAATGGAGTTTTAATGCTAGTTACGGGAACACTTTCGGTCGGCACAGCGTGTTTGTAGGGGTAGATGGGAGCTTGTATGAAACGAAAAATCTAGGGTATATACTATGGTTACGAGGGTTTGCTAATGATAATTTGACAGATATTTCTAACGCTGCCGGTTTTGCTAATGAACGTCCCAGTTCTACGGATACACATTCCAGACAAGCGGGATTCACCGTGACCGGGAATTACAATTACGATAGTCGTTATTTCTTTGATTTTTCTTATCGGTTGGATGGATCTTCATCCTTTGGTTCTCAGAATCGTTTTGCTCCATTCTGGTCTATCGGTTTTGGGTATACGGTTAGTCAGGAAAATTTTGTACTGGAAAATCTTCCTTGGATGAATTTACTTCGTCTACGTTACTCTTACGGGGTGAACAGTGCTTTGCCGAGTAATCCATATCAAGCTTTGACAACCTACGAATATGACCGTGATCAACGTTATAACGGGGATATGGGAGCTTATCTGATGGGACTTGGTAATGATAAATTGCGCTGGCAGGATACCTATCAGCATAATATAGGGGTCGATCTGACATTGTTTAATGAGATATTATCGGTTCAAGGTAACTATTACCGTAAAGAAACGAAAAATTATATTTCTTCATTGGGATTATCCTATTCTCATGGATTCCCAAAATATATGGAGAATATCGGGACTCTTCGAAACGTGGGAGGAGAGTTGAATGTATCTGTAAATTTGTTGCGGAACCAGAATATTATGTGGTCGGTGAGGGGTGCGATGTCTTGGAACAAGAATACGATCGTGACCCTTTCGGATGAAATGAAACGGCAGAACGAGGAAACCGTGAATAATCAGATCGGGGCGTTTGTTTATTTGCAATATAAAGAGGGAGAATCTATGGATGCTATTTACACGTTCATTTCTCCGGGTGTGGATGCAGCCACGGGAGAGGTGCTTTATATGGATCGAAACGGACGAGTTTCTTCTGATATTGATATGTATGCAAAGGTTAAGGTCGGGAATGAGGTTCCGAAGGTAAACGGACGTTTCAGTACGATGTTCCGTTATAAATCTTTCTCTTTGAATACTGGTTTCGAGTTACGGTTGGGAGGACAGAAATTGAATCAGACTTTATTGAACAAGGTAGAAAATGCTTATCCGAAGGTGAATGTTGACAAACGTGTGTTGAGTGAGCGTTGGGAGAAGCCGGGTGACGTGACTCGATATAAAGGATTGAATAATGATAAGAATACGGTTGCTAATAACCGTTTCGTGGCAGATGAATCAACCTTTATCTGGAGAAATATTAATATCCAGTATGATTTCCCGCGTCGGATTTGTAAATATATGCGAATGGAGAGATTGAGTTTGTCTGCTAGCATGATGGATTTGTTGTATATGTCCACGATAGAGCAAGAGAGAGGAACTGATTATCCATTTTCCGTGAAACCGTCGTTTTCAATATCATGTACTTTCTAATTAATTTGAACGTGTTATGAAAAATATGAAGAATTTATTATTGATGTCTTGCTTGATATTCTGCTTGTCGGGTTGTCAGGATTGGTTGACGATTCAGCCGGAAACACAAGTGACAAAAGAAGATATGTTCAAGACACAGGGGGGATTTTATGATGCCTTGATCGGTTGTTATACTTTGATGCGGGACAACTATTCTCCGGATGCGAGTATGGTTGTCGGGGGAGTGGAATATATGGCAAATCTTTGGATAACGGCGACGGATGGGGGAACGGCTTATGATTTTGCGTCTCATGATTATCGGGCAGACTTGGTTGAGATGAATTTGTCCCAGCTATTTTTGAAACAATACGAGATTATTGCAAACGTGAATACTTTGTTGGAGTATATTGATATTCAGAATAACGTATTGACGGAAGATGAAGAAGACCTGTATAAAGGGGAAGCTTTGGGATTACGGGCTTTTATTCATTTTGATTTGATTCGTTTGTGGGGGCCCATGCCAACTGGGATTGATGGAAATCGGGATTATTTGCCCTATGTGACTACGGTTCAATTGGAGAATTATCCGTATTCTAATTATCAAGAGTATATGGCAAAACTTTGTGCAGATTTGGATTCGGCTGAATTGCTATTACAACGAGTAGACCTGATTGTAGCAAATGATAAGTCTGTATCATATCGTCAGAATCGGATGAATTATTATGCAGTACTTGGTCTGCAGGCACGAGTACATTTGTGGTTGGGCGAACATGATGAGGCTTTGCGTTATGCCCGGTTAGTAAAGGAAGCTACAGTTGCAGGAGAGAAAAAACAATTTGCTTTGGGGGTTGAAAATGATTTTCTGCGCTATGATAGAGTGTTGTATAGTAGTGAGCAATTGTTTGGAATAAGTCTTGAAGAATTTAATGATAATATGATTGCAGACGGTTCTTATGCTGCTTTTGAACAAAAAAGTACTAATCTGAGCGAATTGTATGCGGCGGAAGATATTCGTTTCCGGTATTTATGGTATACTGATGATGGTGGGGGCCTTCGTTCTTCAAATAAATATGGTAATATGGCGTCATTTGACACCGAGAACCCGGCATCGACTAAAAGTGTTCCTTTGATCCGTTTGTCAGAGATGTATTTGATTATTGCGGAGTGTGCCGGTTTGGCGGAAGCGAATACGGTATATACTGAATTTTTAGCATCTCGGGGATTGACAACAACCGAATTGACGGAAAGTAATAGACAGGAAATTATTCTACAGGAGTATTTAAAGGAGTTTTATGCGGAAGGACAAATGTTTTTCGTGTATAAACGCTTGGGAACGGTGAATATGCGTTGGTCTTCCAGAATGTGTGGAGAGGACGTTTATGTGTTACCGTTACCGTTGCGGGAATTGAGTACGACTGAAAATTATTAAAAGAGAAGAATTATGATACGTAAATTGATATTGTCTTTATGTGTGGGCTCTTGTTGTTTGGCCTGCGAGGAGGCGTTACCCGATTATAATACAACTTGGAGTGGAGTTCAGTTTGTTTTAGGTGAAACCCTAAATCCAGAACGATTTAGTTATTCTTTTATTGGGAAAGAAGAGACGAGGATGATGGATACGATTTGGTTTACCGTACGGCCGCAAGGATTGTTACCAGAAAGGAGTAGTCGGATTAGGTTGGAGCAATATGAAGGGAAGGAGTGGAAATATATTTATGGAGAGGATGGTGAGATTGCGGATTCTGTATTACGAGTTTTTCCCTATCAGGCAGAAGCGGGAGTGCATTATGTAGCTTTTGATGATGAACGAATGGCAGAGTATTTGACTTTGGAGCCCGGAGAGTTGGAAGCTAAGATCCCGGTAATTGTTATGCGGGATAGATCTTTGCAAGACACGACATATACTCTTTTCTTTCATATCGTGGATTCGGAAGATTTGAAAGCGGGAGATGAAAAGTATTGTAATATCCAGTTGGGGATAGCCGATTGCTTGACCCGGCCAGTTGCTTGGAATAATTGGTTTTTTGCGGGGACTTGGAGTCAACCTCGTCATGAGTTCATGATTAGAGTAACGGGAGAGGACTGGGATGATGAATTTATAAATACACTTGACCTGGATCAAAAGAATTATTATTTATATGTGTTCAACCGAGAGTTAAAGAAAGAGAATGCAGTGCGGGCTGAAGAAGGATTACCTCCTTTGAGAGATGATCCTAATGATCCGAATACAGATATTACTTTCTCAACAGTCGCATTTATGTAACCAACAAAAAAGTAGATATGAAAAGATATATAATTATGATGATTTTTGTGGCAGGATTGATATTCGTATCTTGTTACGATAAAGATAATACTATTCATCGTATCCCGGATTTAGTAATAGAGAATGTTACTGGAGGTTCTGTGAAGACAGGAGAAGTAATTGAAATTACCCCTAAATGTGTAATGGGTGGAGAGGAAGTCGAGTGTACTTATAATTGGTATCGTTATCGTGATACTGTGTTGGAATTAATCTCTGAAGATTCTCATTTGGAATGGCGGGTAGATACTATAGGCTCCGTTACATTAGAAGTAGAAGCAACTCATGTTGAAAGTGGTATTCAGGCGGTTCTTACATTTTATTACTCCATCACCCCACGTATTAATGGAGGCTGGCTAATATTGAAAGAGACTATGGATGGAAACACGGATATGGATGTTTCTTTGATTCAAGCTAATGGTATTGAGTTTGCAGCAGATCAATTGTCTTTGGCTTTAGGAGAACCGATGAAAGGAAAACCAGTGTCGCTACTTTACACAGAATCGTATCAATGGTATAATCCGGAATCAGGGACAACAGAAAAGAGGCAAAAGTGTTTAATCCCGGTGAGTCAGAAAGATATTTTAATGTATCGAGTGGCAGATGAGAAGGTGTTGGCGAGAAATGAAGAGTTATTTTTTGAAATGCCAGATTTTGGATCTAGTAACATAAGTTCATTTATGCAATTAGCGCAATCAGGAGGATTGATATGTGATGGAAAAGCATACTTGAGATCCAATGTTGCGTTTATGCCGGCACTTTTGGGTAATTACCATTTGGCTCCTAATGTTGTTTGTTGGAAATATAGTAATCCGATGTTGGTGTATGATGAGTTAAATACATCTTTTGGTCTGCTTGTTGGGTCAAGTAACTTCAGCACGACGATGGAAGTTAAATATTTTGCTGATGATTATCAACCTGATGATGATTTGAGAATTTCTCCTAATAGAATGGATGCGGAATTGATTTATCTCGGTCAAACAGATAAAAGTATTCTTTCAGATCCTAATAAACAAGGATATGGAACGGCATATGCTTTAATGAAAAAAAATGGCGATGCGAATAATTTATTATTATATGGGTTGACTGTGGCAGAGTGGTATAATGCTACTTACGGTCCGATTCGCTTTGCTCGGACAATTCCGGTTTCTCGTTGTGAAGCTTTTGCTACTGCAGACTTTTATACGATGCATCAGACTAATAATTTGATTTATTTTATAAAAGATAATCAACTATCTTATTATGATATTGATAATGATGAGTTCGTGGAAAATATTCATACTTTTGAAGGAGAGGTAACTTATTGTAAGTATATAGGTAATGATTATGATTACAATACAGCTACGTGGTTAGGAGAGTTGTATGAAAATAGGTTTGAGAGGCTTGTTGTAGCAACATCTTCCGGAGCGAATTATACTGTGCATGTTTTTGATTGGTCGATAAATGAAGGATTGACTCTTTTACCTAGTGAGGAAGTGAAGGGGGAAGGAAAAGTACATTTTATGTTATGGTTCCCACGAAATACATCGAATTTCTTTAATAGTATTTATAGATATAGTTAATCATAATCGAGACGGTTCCCTTTGGTGCGTGCGGGAACCGTTTCATTAAAATTTCTACAGGGATGAATAAGGTATTGTATGTTTTTGTAGCATTTTTTATGCTGCAAGTGGGAGCTTTTGCTCAAACGAATTTCGAGGAATTGACGTTAGTTAAGGCGTTGGAGAAAGCAAAGGCTGAAAATAAATTAGTGTTTATAGACACGTATACATCGTGGTGTATGCCGTGCAAGTACATGGCGAACACGATATTTCCGAAATCGGAGATGGGAGAGTATTTGAATCCCCGTTTTGTTTGCGTGAAGTTTAACACGGAAGAAGGGGAAGGTGCTGAAATTATGAAGCGGTATAAGATTTCTGCTTTTCCGACATTTTTGATTTTGAATACAAAGGGAGAGGTACAGCATAGGATTGTAGGAGGGAGTGAGACAGCGGAGGATTTTATCAAACGGGTTGCCGAGGGATTGGATGAGGATAAAGCGATCGGGATTCTTGCGGCGAAATATGAAAAAGGTGATCGGGACGTGAAATTATTAGTGAAATATGCCCGTGCCTTGTTGGCCGTGGATGATCCTTTAACCGTACAAGTTGCGAACGAGTTAATATCTAAATTAAATGATTCGCAACGGGTAGATTCGGCTTACTGGTTTATCTACGAACATCCTGTTCTGACACAAGTCGGATCTCCTAATATGGAGTATTTACTGGCGAATGCGGAACGTTTTCAGAAAAGTATCGGGGCTGAGCGAGTGAACGAGAAAATTGCGACAGCTTTTGATCTTCAATTGACCAACATGATTACCGGTCGTGACCGCCAGAGTGGCATGGAGGCAATAGATAAGGTCGAGAAAGAGATGGAGAAATACGAGTTTCCGAGTAAATCTCGTTTAAAATTGTTTGTTGAGATTGCCCGAGTCCAAAAAAGTGGGGACGTGGAAAAGCTTTTGCAGGTTTGTGAGAAGAATATACCCCAGATTGAACACGAGCATTTATTGGCGATGTTCTTCCCGTTGTCTTTGACAATTAAGCGTAATGGGAATGAAGACCAACAACAAAGAATATTGAAATTAGCGAAAACTTTGCTGGCTGAGACCACAAATGATAAGTTTAAATTCTCGTTAGGGCAATTCATTCCTTATGCTTTAGAGAAGTAATTTTATAAATTCCATATGAGAAAATGTTGTTTTAAAGGATTGTGTGTCGGTTTACTTGCTGTTCTGCTCGGAACGGCAAGTTGCCGTGCGCAAGAAAAAGTTGTTTATCGGGATTATGACCGTTTAGGTTGGACTATTCTCGATTCATTGAAACGTCCGGGTGCAGCCTCTTTATTCAAGGGAATGAACACGTTAAAACTGGCTGCTCGTATGCTGGAAGAGAATACGCCCGTGGATGTGGAACCTCGTCCTGCCGGGAAACGAGAATTAAAACCAAGGGCAATAATTGAACAGAGGCGGGAGAGCGTGTTAATGGTTTTTAAATATATGCGGGCAACAGTTCACCCGGAGTACATCATGCCTTGGGCAACGGCTGTCGTTCTATCAGAAGACGGGGTATGCGTGACAAACAGCCATGTGTTGTGGCAATTGATCGATACGTCGGCACGGTTGGATTTACGGGATAGTCTTCTTTTCGTGGCAACGGAGGCAGGAAAAATATATTCAATTTCTTCGGTACTCAGTTATAACCGGAGTGGTGATTTGGCTTTTTTTAAAATAGATACTCGGGGCGAACGTCTGGTTCCGATGCCACTCGGGGAGGACCTTGCTGTTGGATCAAATGTTCACGCTTTGACCCATCCGGCAGGCTACCCTTATGTTTACACAAGTGGGGTAGTATCTCGTACGTTTATCAAAGAATCCGGTAATCCTTTTGGTAACCGGGTGGAAATCACGGCTGATTTTGCCAAGGGGTCTAGTGGGGGGCCGATTATGGACGACCGGGGAAATATGGTTGCAATGGTGTCTTGTCTGCACCCGATATATTATGTTGATCAACCTCCTTCTGATCGGCAAATGGGAATAAAGGAGTGTATCCCGGTAAGTTCAATCGTACGATTGATGAGAAAATTGGGGAAATGACTATATATAATTTCAAAAAATGAGAATTCAAGAATTTTTATGGATGGTGTGTTTCCTATTGATGTCTTCACTTGTTCATGGGATTCCGGTGGATACGATGGAACTGAAAGTCGGGGATAGATGCCCCGCTTTCACGTTTGAAGATATGAAAGGACAAGCCAGATCTTTGGATGAATTTAAGGGGAAATATGTTTTTATTGACGTGTGGGCATCGTGGTGTTATCCTTGTCGAAAGGAATATCCTTATTTGCAAGAATTGGAAAAGAAATTTGAAGGACAAAATGTCGTGTTTGTGGGCATTTCCAGTGATCATGTCGTGTGGCGATGGAAAGGGGCCGTGGAAAACGGGAAAATGTTGGGAGAGCAGTGGTGGATTGGAAATGATACTTCTTTCATAACGGCTTTTCGAGTAGACCGGATTCCTCGTTTTATCCTGTTGGATCGGAAAGGGCGGGTGTTGCGTTTAGAGATGACACGTCCTTCTGATTCTCTAGCGGAAACAATGTTACGACAATTGAAAGGAATAAAAAATGGCCCGTCTGCCCCACGAAAAGCAAAGAAGACGGTTGACTTGCGGGAGACCGCCTTCGAGTTTCAAATGCCGGAGAATGACACCCGGGAAGTCGCGTTGGAAACTTGCGATGGGGGGAGAATGAAATTGGAATTTGATGGTTCAAATAAGGCCGTTTGGAAAATGGCCCTGTCGGAAGGTGAATACGGGCGACTCTGGGTCGGAGATAAGAAGTATACGGTATGGGTGGAACCCGGTAAATCTTGGCAGGCTAAATCTGTATTTAATGAATTGCATTTTGAAGGAGAGGGTGCGAGCATTAATAATTATTTGAATAAAAAACTTTATCGGGATATTCAATGGCGGGAATACGAACTAGAGGAAGAGCCTTTCCGGGTTAGATTACAAGAGATGACGGAAGAACGGGAAAATGCGTTATTGGCAGCCGGGTTAGATGTGAATTTCACAAAACGAGAGAGAGAACGTATTCTCCATGAGCGAAATTACCAGTTGGCTTTTTGGGTAATTATGGGGCATGGAGGGAAACAGGTGTCGGAAAAATCCCGCTCAGAATTAAGGCGTGTGGTCGTTGAGAAAAAAGAAGCTTGGGGAATCTTCGAGTATCCGGAATCCATTAGAAGAGCCTTATTTGCTTTTCACGATCTGAACGGACAAACAGGGGATGCTTATATCTTGCTAATGAACGTGTTGAAAGAGACGGAAAAGTACCGGGATAAGCGGTTGGTAGAGAATTTAGTGGTGACGAGTGTCATGGAATACGTGAGAATATATGGTATGGAAAACACGGAAAGAATGGATCGAATTTTCCGTAAGAGGGTTCATCGGGCGGATTATGTTGCGGAATATCAGCGGGTGTATGATGCAAATAAGGTCTTGTTTAAGGGACAACCTGCCGTACCGTTTACTTTTAAAGATATAACAGGAAAAAAAGTGAGTTTGTCGGATTTGAAAGGAAAATACGTGTACATTGATGTATGGGCTACGTGGTGCGGGCCGTGTAATGCCGAAATACCTCATCTGAAAAAGTTGGAAGAGGAATTTGAGGGGCGAAATATCTGTTTTGTCAGTATTTCTTGTGATGATAGTCGGAATGCGTGGGAAAGATTTGTTCAAGTGAAACAGTTGGGAGGAATCCAGTTACACATGGGAGGCGACAAGAGTTTCATGGAGGCTATTCGTTGCAAGGGGATTCCTCGGTTCATGTTGATTGATCAAGATGGTAAGTTTTTGAATGCCAATATGCCGCGGCCTTCTGATGGGAAAACATTGGAAATATTGAATGCTTTGCCCGGGTTATAGATTAAATACGTGTGCTTTATGAACCCGGACTTCCTCGTCTGCAGGAATGTCCGGGTTTTATTTGGGTGGAAATTCTTTTTCTTATACTTTTGGGTAAATTCTTATGACACGTTTATGATCACGAAAGAACAGGTTGAAATTTTTGTGACTCAAGCCCATCGGTATGGGGAGGCTCGACTGATGCTTTGCAGTAGTGGTAATTTATCTTGGCGGGTGGGAGACAAGATGCTCGTTTCCGGTACAGGTTCGTGGTTACCGGTTTTGCCCCTGGAGAAAGTTGCCGTGTGTGATATCATTTCGGGGCAGTCGGAAAACGGGGTACGTCCTTCCATGGAAAGTGTTTTTCATTTGGGGATTTTCAGGAATCGTCCGGATGTGAATGTGGTGTTGCATTTTCAATCGGAATATGCCACGGTGGTGGCTTGCATGAAAAATAAACCGTTAGATTTTAACGTGACATTGGAAGTTCCTTACCATGTGGGTGAGGTTGCCGTGTTACCGTATTTTCGTCCCGGTTCACCAGAATTAGCGGAAGCGGTGATAGAGGCTATGCAAGAGCATGATGCAGTTTTGTTAAGTAATCACGGGCAAGTGGTATGTGGTCGAGACTTTGACGAAGTGCTTGAGCGGGCCCTCTTTTTCGAAATGGCTTGTCGGATTATCGTTCAGAGCCGGATGGATTACACGGTACTTAGTGAGAAAGATGTGATAGATTTGCAGGTACATCTTTTAGGTAAAAAAAGTTAACTCTATCGGTACGAATTTTTGGTAGGGTATTACCTGCTGCTTTTTCTTTTATTTTCATGATTGGAATATATTCGAGAGTTGGAAACAGATACGTTTTTATAGATGTGAATGGGATGTCTGTGCTTTTTTATCGGGATGTCAGTCAGAAATTTGTAGTTATAACATGATGACTACTTGAAATAACATTACTATTAAAATACGTTATAAACCTTATTATATATAAGGTTTATGGAGGTAGTGATCTAGTAGTAATCATGTAATAATTATTTTTTTAGTGATGAAGAGTTATTCTGAGGAGGTGTCCATCGATTTTCGTTGGTCTATGAGAATGGGTAATAAGATACCCTTGGGTTGGAAAGCGATACTTTATTTGGAAATAACATGTAATCGATATAAACTTTTGGGGGAGTTTTTATGTTTCTTTGAATTTGTGGTATATTTTGTTTTTTTTTAAATGAAAAATTATAGCTTTGCCATGAAGTAATGTGGGTAAACAATTATTAGAGAGACATGGGAATGTTACCAGATGAGTTTATAGACCAGATAAATAGAAAGCAAATGTCGGCTTTCCGTGAGTTATTTGGTTCATTCTATCGTTATCTGGTATTATATGCTATGCGTTATGTGAGACAGCAGGAAGTGTCAGAAGATATTGTGCAGGAGGTTTTTATTGCTATTTGGGAGAGTGATAAAAAGTATAATTCATATCATGGATTCCGGGCATTTTTGTATGATTCAGTCAAAAATCGTTGCTTGAATTATTTAAAGCACCAAGAGGTTGAACGGCGGCATGCAGAGATTTTATTACAGGAACAGGATGAAGAGGACGAAGATTATCGGTTAATGCGTGAAGAGATGTACCGGGCGTTGCATCAGGCCGTAGATGAATTGCCGGAGCGTTGTCGTCAGGTGTTCAAATTGCATTTGCAGGGTAAGAGAAATGAGGAAATTGCTCAAATGCTGGAACTTTCTGTGGAAACGGTAAAAACACAGAAAAAGAAGGCGATGTATTTTTTGCGTGAGCGATTAGGTAGGTTGTATGATCTATTGGTAATTCTGAATATTATTGATTTATAGTATTTTTTTTGTGTTTTGTCTGATTTTTTTGAAAAAAAGATGAATTAGGATACCCCGTTTTTGTATCATGGTTGTATATGGTGCAAAAATTATTAAATGGAGAATCAATATTCCGATAGAATTGTTCGCTTGTTACAGCTATACTTGCTTGGAGATATTACCGAGGAGGAACGGCAGGAATTAGAGGATTGGTGTAAAGAGACGCCTCAAAATAGGAATTTATTTGAACAAATTTGCCAAGAGGATTTATTTTCGAAAGAACGGTCTGTTTATGAAAAGATAGATGATACAAAGGCATTACGTACTTTTGAAAAACACGTAAGAAAAGTTTCCACGAGAGGCTTTGGCCGTTGGTGGAAATATGCGGCCGTGTTATTATTGCCTATTTTAGTTGTCGGATT
>UMJL01047321.1_pt1 | contig 14142 bp, 19 predicted proteins | sample 1966071 | NCBI WGS metagenome assembly UMJL01 (sample SAMEA4836148, study PRJEB28245) | human gut metagenome | biome: gut microbiome; material: fecal sample | place: Denmark | collected 2008
TCCTTATTTTTTTCGGTTCGCCCTGTACGAACCATCCTCTAACCGGTGCAAGTCTGTAATATGCCTGATAGCGGGAAGTGGATTGCATCAGAACTAAGTTTTTATCTATTTATAATTTCCATCAATGTGTAATACTTTAAGTCCTGTTTCTTCCGATACTGGATTGGATAAGTGCAAGTGCACGAGAGGCGCGAAGCCTGAGACAGTGGAGAAATATTGTCGGGCTATTGAATTGTATGCCACTACTTCAATGCCCTGCATCGAGATTTGCCGCACGTGTGGAGTGACCGTGGCGGGATTGCAAGCCTACATCGGCAAATACCACCGCCACTTGCTGCTGGCACGCAACGGCATGACGTGCGACAGCAAGGAGGCTGCCGGCATCAAGCTGAACACATTCCGCCGACAGAAGCCTGCCACCCGCCTCAAGTACAAGAAAGCCATCGAAGCGTGCGACAGCATGGACTATATTGAGCTGAACGTGTCGCAGATAGCCCGGAAGTTCGGGCTGGACGGCACCAACCTTGGAAGGCAGTTGCGTACGCATTACCCGGAAGTCCTGGAGTTTCGCGAACGGGCACGGATGCGGTTGGGGCTCAATGACAATCTGCCCCGTGGCAGCCGAAGTTCCTGCAAGGAACAATATGCCGCTGCCGTGGAACTACTGAAAGGTGATCAGTACATTACGGTGCAGGAAGCCGCCAAACGTTGCGATGTCTCTTATACCGGACTGGAGCAACATCTCCTGTTCTATCACAAGGGACTGGTGGGCAAGCGTATCCGGACACGCGAGAAGGCCCTCAGGCAACAACGCAAGGGAAAGATAACCGGCCGGGGAACTGTCCATGCCCCTTCGCCCGCCATAGAAGAGAAGTATGCCGCTGCTTTGGAACTATATCGCACCACTCCCATGTCTGCCGCCCGTATCGCTGCGGAAACAAAGGTGTCGAGAAAGGGATTTTACGAATATTTGCAAACCTGGCACAAAGACTTGGTTTGCGCGCGAAAAGGTATTTCCTACGAAGAAGGTATGCCCGTGGATTGGTCGAAAACAAGAAAATATAACCCTGCAACGGCCGCCAAGTATGCCAATGCCATCAGGAAACTGAAAGAGGGTAATATGACTACGGCTGCCGTCGCTGCCGAGTTCGGGCTGCATCCAGAGACATTCAGGTGTTACTTGAAAGAGCACGAGCCGGAGCTTCACGCCCGCTTGGGGATGGTGAAGACAGCAGGCGGCAAGTCAATGGCCTGCCATAGCCTTGAGAAATACAAGGAGGCTGTGCATCTCTACGGAACGACTTCGGAAGCCTTGAACTCCATTGCCCGTCGCTGCGGATTGAACAGCTGCTCCCTGCGCAACTTCCTGAAACGGCACTATCCGGAACTGGTGGAAAGGCGGAGGAAGAAGGATTGCTAAAAAATGGAGAATGCAAAGACTGTTCGTTTCATTCTAAAAGGTTTTTAGCGGGAGTTGTCAAATACAAGTCTGTGGCAAATTAATATAGTGTTATAAATGATACTTAATGGCGGCCATCAATCAAGTGGTCGCCATTTTTTTTATTTTGTCGCAAAGTCGTGCGGTTTGCATTTGATGGGTAATGATGATAAGGGTTTTACCCTGAATGGTATGCGAAAGACGTTCCAGCAATGTCTGCTCGGTGTCAGAATCGAGCGAGGAGGTTGGTTCGTCCAACAGGACGATATTGCCGGGGCGGAGCAGCCCGCGTGCGATGGCGATGCGTTGTGCCTGTCCTTCGCTCAGCCCCGTTCCCATCTCGCCACAGGGGGTGCCCAAGCCTTGCGGCAGCTCATGGACAAAGTCTGCCGCCGCCATATGCAGGGCTTTCCACATCTGTGCATCGGTGGCTTCGGGATTGCCCAATAGTAGGTTGTCGCGTAGCGTACCGCTGACGAGCGTATTCCCTTGTGGCACATAGACAAAGTTTCTTCGTGTAAGTGGAGAGGCGGGAAGAGACTGCCTTTCATCGTATAGAGTGATGTTTCCACCGTCAGGCCGCAATAGTGCCAGCATCAGTCGTACCATTGTGCTTTTCCCGCTGCCGGTTTCTCCAAGCACGGCGGTCAGGCTACCCGGTTCGAAATCGTGCGTGAAGTGTTCTATCACTTTCCGCTTGCCGTCGGGATAAGCAAAAGTAACATTCTCCAAACGGATGCCGACTTTGCCTTTCAAAATGAGCGGTTCTCCCTGCTCTTCCAGCGGCAGGGAAGTGAGTTCGTCTATCCTTTCCACGGAAGTCAGCGCGCTGATAAATGCCGGAATCTGTCGGGCCAACTCCACAACGGGGCGTTGCACCTGCGCCACCAGCTGCAGGAAGGCGGTCAACGTGCCGAATGTCACCGTACCTGTGTCCAACCCGTATATTCCCCATGCAAAAGCGGTCAGATATCCAAGGGCGAACCCCGCCTGCACCATGAGACCTGAAAAGATGGAAAACGAGTTGCGCCGCATCACCAGCCGTTTCAGTCCCGATTGGAGGGTGGAAATCATGTCCGCCGCCATTGAGGTGTATTCCAAGGTGGAAATCAGCGTGCGGTGCTGTAGATTCTCCTGCAGATGGCTTTGTAGCCGACTGTCCGTAGCCCGTATCTCACGTGTCAGGTGCCGCATCCGTTTCATGTAGAGTTTACTGAACAGCAACGCCAACGGCATGATGAGCAGGATGACAACAGCCATCCGATGGTCGAGGCAGAACAGGAACAATGCGGCACCTGCCAGTTGGAACAAGGTGATTCCGGCAGAAGGGATGGAACCTGCCAGCAGGTCTGTTACGGTACGGACATCCTCCTCCATACGGTTGAGCATATCACCGGAATGGAAGGTTTCGCGACCGCTCCAATGGCTTTTCAGAATATGTTCAAACAGATTTTGCCGCAACCTGTTGCGCAGGCTGATTTCCGTGTGTGCATAAAGGCGGTTGACAAGTGAGGAGAGTAGCAGTTGCAGGACGATACACCCTGTCATGCTTGCCAGTCCTATGGCAATGTTTCCATCTGCCTGATGCGTGGCGATGTCTATCAGGTGTTTGCACTGCCAGACGAACGTGAGGGAAATGCCGATACGGGTTGTTCCGGCAAGAATACTTGCTAAGATGGGGACACGGTACCCCTGTGAGGCGTTCCATAGCCATCTTGTTCCCTCTTTTATACTTATTCTAACCATTATATCCATATCCGTCTGTATATGTATAGTAAATATCGGCGGATGGGGAGCAGTGCGCTCCATATTTCTGCCTTATACCGTTCAGCTCTTGTATTGCAGTCCACATAACGGCCATTTCGGATGATTTTTGTGACTATTCCCTTTATATCGGAAAGCGGACAACTCTCCGTTTCACGGCAGTTGCCATCTCCCATCAGAATGACCTCCGTTCCACGGATACGGACGATACGGTGCAGCACATACCGGCTGTCCGGCAAGTGCGCCAGAACAATCCGCCCTGTTTGCAATGACTTTATTCCGGACGGTCGCCGAATAAGTACACTGTCCCGACCTCCAACGATAAAGGGAAGCATACTGTCTCCCTTCGTTTTCAGCATAACCGTCCGTTCATCAGCCAACATTTCCTCAAGCTCTCTCAATAGCAGGTTGTTGGGAAGCAAGAGTTTGTCAGCATGAGCGTAACCGATTCTATCATCTGTCTTCATTTTCATACGTGCAAAATTACTAAAAATAAACCGAATAAAGTTTTTGTTTCATAAGAAATAGAGATTTGTTCTGTATTATAAAGGCTAAGAACTTATGCGGTCCCCTTTGCCTCCATGAAGCGGTAGGCATTATCATTCACTAAACGGATAATCCTATCATGGAACTCAGTGTTGCTATTGCACACCCCACGGCTCTGAACCACTTTCCCTTGGCTCAAACTGAACTCAACGGTCTCAATACGATTACCCGAATGGTCGTGAGCCGAAAGGATAACAGAATCGGTCTTGGCATAGTATTCACATTGGAAGACGCAATGTTTCATCTTGTTGCCCTCTTCCTTGTAAGCCTCCAGCGAATCCAATACGGAAATCTCAATATCGCCATCACTGATGACAATACCGAAGTAGCAGGACTTGTTCTTGTAAAACTCAGCTTCGTGCATTTTGGCTTTCGCCATCCGTTCCATATCCCTGCGTTTCTGTTCAATGGCATTGGCTTTCTTCAACCAATGGTCGTGTTCGGCTTTCAAGTTTATCGGACAGATATACTTGGTATTATGCCTGTCTTTACCACACTTGTCAAGCAAGCGGATGGTGTCGCACCAAGTCCCGAAGTCCTCAATCCGGTAATGATGCCTTGCAGCCACCTTGTATGACTGCCAACAAGTATTGAGGTCTAAGGAGTGGTAGATAAAATACTCAATCGCCTTGTAATCTCTCGCTTTCATCATCGTCTCCATCCGGTGGTCAGCCAAAAGAGCCTTCATCAACTCAAACGGATGGCAGTCGGGCAATTTTCCTTTCATCCCGTTCCGTCTCAATTCGGGTAGGACTGAATAATAAGGACAGGTGTAGGCATCGGATATGACTAAATGCACATCCGACATGTTTCTCAACTCTATCGGGCTGGCAAAACAGAAGCTGTCCCGGTAATAGCCCATGGCTCTCAATCTTGAAGTGACCGCCACCTGCCCTTTTGCATTGAGCCACAGACGGCATACTTCATCATAATAGAAATCCATAGGTCTCCCTTTGCAGTAAATGGCGGTTAGAAGGAATACCCTCTGTACTTGCAAGCCGCCAATCACTTCAAGGGTAGAAAAGTAGCCTTTCTCTTGGCACTTGCGTTTTAACGTATCAGTCACTTGCAAGCGGTGTCCACAATGAGGGCAACGGACATACTTGCCTTTTCCCTTATAGTCAAACTTCTCCCCGCAATCGCCACACGTGCATTTATGTCCAGATGTTCGGAACGTAATGTGTTTTACTACGTTTCCGATTGCCCACTTCACGGCTTTAGAGCCGATGGCGGTCAGCTCCCCGTTGGAAGCTGCCACCAATCTCTCAAATTTGTTTCTCGGCTTCATATTCTTAAAAATCAAATAGTGATAACTCGGCTTGTTGGGGTACTTGGGGTTTACTTGGCTTGGGTCGGGAGTTCCGCACTTGTATCTTACGAAGTTCCTCTTCTTGATAGCGTTTCAAAGCCAAATCACGTTGCTCCGCCTTTTCCTCCTCGGTCAAGTCTATATGATGGTTCACGACAACCTTACAAGATGTCGGCTTACCGATTTCCAAGGTAGGTTCATCCACTACGTGAACCGCCATTGAGTATATTTCCTCGTCAGCGAAACCGCAACATCCCGACTTCTGCACCTCTGAAAATATGTAGTTTACAATATCGTCTATGCTACGTGCTGTAGCTTCATACTTCACACGGAAGAGTTCATCCTCCTTTGCCCTGTTGTCAAGATAGTTCTTGATGATTTCCTTGAATTGTTCTGTTCCTTTCATATCTGTTCGTTTTAAATATTATACATTTACTATCCTATCGGCAGCCTCTCCAAAAGTTCCTTCAATGGAATAGTGTTGATGTCCTCACTGCGGAACAACATTTTCCATTCCGGCTTAACCAACAAGCGGTGGAAACTCTCCACCGAAAAACCTGTATCATTGGAGTAGCAAGTAATACAAGCGAAATTCTTGCCGTCCTTACGGATATGGGCATAATCGGGAGCCATTCCGAAAGCACATCTGCGGATGTCCTCTCTATTCCACAATAGAGTCAGTTCGTAAACATTCCCTCTGTGGTTTAGCGTTTCCTTTCTGTCTTTAAGTGTGATTGCCATACGTTCTAATTTTTTCCCTTTTGTTTGAAGCCTTTTGGCTTCTCGCTCCCGGGTGATTTTTACGATGCCAACAATACGGAGGGAACAAGGGACGTAAGGCAAATGTGGCAAGCGGAAAGAGACGGAATACCCAATTGGGCACAAATTGCGGAAGGCTGCCGTCCGCTTTCCGTGCAGCCAAGTGCAACGGCATTTGCTGTCGGCACCGCCCTCCGTTGCTTTGTATCGGAAAATAGAACCGGGAGCGCGGATGACCGAATGAAGATAACAGGCACAAAAATCCCCGACACCCTTGACCACATTGGTCCCGGATGCCGGGGATAAAGAAAAAGTATTTGCTGTATGGATTTACATCAGAGGAATCTCAAATGATTTGATGACACATTGAGCCTTCTTATCAAGAATGAACCAATATTCAGAGTGATAGGACTTGCCGCCAGAATCTATACCCTCATATTCAATCTTGACCTTCCAACCCGTAAATGATTTTGTAACACCATCATTTACTTGCGGAGTCAGGGAACGAAGCACAGACATCGCCTCTATCTGACGCTCCATCAGCACGGAAATCTCCTTATCGTCAGGATTGAAATTCTCCAACCCGTCAGTAAGATTCATCACTTTCTCATTGATTTTCATCATCGCCATAGAGATAGACATCTTCTCGTCCATCGTGATATACTCCCTGCCAAACACGGAATCCGGCTGGCTGATACCGATAATCTTGACAGACTTCGGATTATCCACCGAAGCCTTCAATGCAAGTTCCGCAACCTCTACAGCACGCTTCTTAGGATTATCGCCACGGAATACCAAATACCCAACGACACCCCAAAACAGAATAATCGAAGCCAATATGATGGCTAATCTTGTACCCGGTCTCATATCTTCACGATTTGAAGTTTGTCAGGAGAGACACCCAAACGCTTGCGGTACACCGCACCGTCCTCACGGTACATCTCCAGTTCTGCAGAAGTGATACCTTTCTCGCAAAGTTCCTTGGCTTCAACCAAAGTCACCTGATACCCGCCAATGTTCCGCCAGATGGCAAACGAACAAGGGGCTTCCTGATTGCCATAGTTGGAACAGTTGAAAGCCCGGCTTCCCACACGGATTTCGCCGCCACAATGAGGACATTTGCCGACAACCGCCTGCATATTGATGTTGCCGTCATCAGCCAGTTCAAGCACGGTAGGGAAGGTCTTTCCTTCCTTAGTAGCAAAGCCGTCCAACAAGATAGAACGGTTAGCTAATAGTTCAGTAACTTCGCTGTCATTCATCTTCCGATTACCAAGAATGGCATTGATTTTCAATACACACGAGGGATGTTCTCCCATATTATTCTCACAGCGATACCCCTTGCAGGTCTTCACCACGTTACCGCCACAGAGGGGGCAGCTACCTATAATCTTCTTTTCCGTTGTCATTTTATAGTATTGTTTTATTAATTATTTACCATTTTAGCAAGTAGCCTTGATTCCATTCCGATACGATGCCGTTAATGATATTTTTGCCGGACATCACATTTGCCCAACCTTCCGGGTCAAGAGAGAACCAGAGGTCATTCCAAGATAACGTGCGAACCTGCCATGCCAGGATAAACAAATCCGTATTGATGGCTTCCAGTCGGGTCACTACCTCGTTGGCGATATAGTACCGCTCCGAAGAGTTCAACAAGTTCACCTTGTGCTTCTCATTCTTCCCGTCCCCACCGGGCACGTTGTAACTGCCCGAAGTCACCAACTGCTTCATAAAGGGATAGAGTGCAGCCATCTGTGTAGCCGCATCCGTCAGTTCGTCAGAGACGATGGCTGCGATAGCTGTACCCTTCAGATTGTGACCCACCGATTTCGTTAATAAGCTACAATTCTTTGGTATCTCAACCGTAACCAATTCCCCTACACGTTTAATCTGATAGAGGTTCTGCATCGCACCCTGTGCATTGGAGAGGTATTCCAGCATCTTGTTCTCCACAGAGTGAACACGGTCAAGTGCCAAGGTTACGGCAGTCTCGGCAGCGATAATCTGTTCCTGCCTTTTCTTACGTTGCTTGTGGATATTCTTCAACTCCACAGTCTGGGCAATCACCGCACCCGTCAAAGCCGGATCCGTCTGTTGGGCGAAAGATGGAAAGCCATTCATCAGGAAAGCTGATAGAATGGCCAATGCCGCTGCTTTTGATTTTATTCCTTGCATATACTTCACATTTTAAGACCCGCATTTCTGCGTTCAGTCAAGTTTTGTCCACGTTCCTCCTTATGCGGAGAGAGCATCGGCACCATCGGTTTATTCATCAGACAGTCATTCCAATCTTTGAAAGCCTTTGGAGGAAGCCATTGCCCCATCTTGTAACGGATGGATAGTTTCTCACTGACCTGTGCCGTCAAGGAACGTTCCATATTTAACTCAAAAGACTTGCCTTTGGCTTCAATGGAAAGAGCACCATCCTTTTTATTGATTTTCATCGGAATATCCTCCAGTATTGCCATCATGCGCAATCCGTAGATACGTCCGGCTAAATCATTGTCGAAACAGTCAAATGCCCTCGCATTAGGGAAACGAGCCATCGTCCCGGTTATCTGCTTGTCAGAGAAAGTGCCACCCAATGATACCAATGCCACATCCGTACCTGATTGAATCTTGTTCATCTGATAGAAAGCCATCGCATCAAAAGCCGACTCACAGAAGAACACGCTTCGGACAACCTCACGATTGCCGCCCGTCAAGTCAGCCACCCAAGCGGAAGAGGAAGAGTCCGTACCTGCCGCCTTGGATTTGTAACCGCCATACCCACGAATCTCGTAGCCGTTGGCTTCGTCACTATGTTCATTCGTATAAGGGAAACCGATATTATATCCTTCAAACTTTCCATTCTGCTTGTCCCTGACAAGGGAAATGAAAGACGATAGTTCTTTCACGGTATCATCGGATATACCTCTTTGGGAGAATAATCCAGGAATTCTGTTGGTGTCAATCGGTTTGACCTCATAGCGCGATTCATCAAATACAGCATCGTGTTTGATGGACTTGATATATTCTCTATCTTCCCGGTATTCGGGTTCAGGCATATTGGCGAAGCGTGCCATCACCTTGGCAATCTTCTGCCAATCGTCCTTACCCGATACCAGGAATGAATTCAGATTCTCACGAATGAGAGTGACCACATCACCTTTGGAACCATCCCGGCGGAAGAAAGTCTGAGCCGCCTTGTTATGCGGATGGCTGACGATAATGATATCACGTCTGTAATTACCCTCACCAAGTACAAGCTCGATATATCGACCCACACCCGCTTTCCGGTCCAGACGATACCCCAACGCATAAGCGATGTCATCCACCCCCACACGGGATTTCATGTCCTTGAAATTTACTTTGTAATCACTCATCTGTAACTCTCCTTATAGACTAATCCCGGAACTCACTTTCTGACTTCTCCGCATAACTGTTAACTCCGGCTCGTATGTCTTACGTGCTGTCATATTCAGAAATGCCGTTTTGTCCTTCTGGTCGGTAAGTTGGAAGAACGTTTTTGCTGTGTCCTTGGTAACTTTTTTCAATCCAAGTTCCACACCATCGTATGAAGCACGGATGGCATAATCGCCGGAACGGGTCTTGATGATGGCGGCATTCTTGAAGGGAACCTCCTCATCAGCACCCATAGGAGCAAAAGGGTCGTTCTTGGCAAGATAAGGCTGTTCGCCCAATGCCAACCGTTGCTTGTCCACGTGGTCAAGAATGAGGTCAGAAGCCTTATTCACATCAGCCATGATGGAAACAATGAACTTCGGTTCCTTCTTCAGGACACCAATCCACGAGTCCAAATAGGCTGCGGAGTTGTCCGTTATCTTGGAATCAAATCCCATCGAATGGCTGATCATGGCAGCCGTCAGTTCTGCCACAAGTTCCTCTTTCGCATACTTGGGGTCTCCGAACTTGCCGCCCATCTCACGGTTCAGTCGGTCAGCCGTCATGGTCGAGTGTGTCATTTCGTGGAGCATGGTCGAATAATACTCCATACCGCCACGGTAAATTTCATCCGGAGTGTGACCGATATTGAACTGCTCCTTCAAGGGAACAACAATCCGGTCAGCAGAAGGAGAATAGAAGGCACCGTCCACACGCTTGTCTGCCTGTATCGGGCAGAGCCAGCCTTGGGTCTGCACCATACGGTCAAGGGCGGCATGGGCATACATACCCTCGGTATCCCTAAGTTCCGGCACTTTGAACTTCTCCAATAGTTTTTGCATACGCTCCGGCTGTACCTCTGCCAGATTGGTCTGCGTTATATTATAAACTGGAAAAGCCTTGATGAAAGGAATCGCTTCCAAATCTTTCCGTTCTTCCCGGCTCATGGCACGGTATTCATCCGAACTGATTTTCTGCCCGTTCTTGTCCTTCACCAGCATGTCCCAATAGACCACGGGAAACGCCTTTTCGCCTTTCAGCACATGGGCTTTAAGGTTATGCGCCTGCTTGAAAGTCAGATATACAGGTAAGTCGTAGCCATTCGCCGCCGTATGCAGTTGCAGGAACAGCGAATTGGAGCCGGAATAGTTCCTGCCGCCCACGTTCTGCGGCAAGCCGGCATATCCCGATGCACCGCCAATCCAGCCTTTCTTCCAGTCGGAGGCCTTCATCTGCTCCATGCGGTCAATCATCATCGCCGCGAACTTATCCAGAGCGACCTGGCCCGCATTGCCCGAAGTTGACGGGTTGTAATTAGTTCCAGATGCCATAGTCCTCGTCATCCATTACCTGACGGTCCATCTGCTTGATGTCCGTCTGCTCGATATAAAACTCTGCGGATTCATCCGAAGGGTCTGTGCCGTGGGTACGGCACCACTCCAGATAATCCTGTTCGTTCTCACCCTCCAGGACAAAACGGAGATAACCGATTTTGCCCTCCTGAAGGAGTTCCACCAACTCCTCATATCTCATCTTTTTACTCATATCTTGTTTTCCTTTTATCGTTAAACTGTTGTCTGATTACGTTACATTTTCATGGATGCGGATTTCTCCACCTTGACACTCTTTGCGGCAAGCATACCGCTGATTTCCGTATTGAGATACTTAGCCGCAATCTGTTCCCGTGTGGCGGTCTTTGCCTTGAAAAGCGAGTAGCCGTCATCAAAGGAGATTTCATGCTTGGTGGTGCGGCCCTTGTCGCCCATATCCACGGACACCTTCCACTTGTTGTCACCCCGGTCTTTCGCCACACGCACACCTTTCGGGTCAATACCTTCAGGAAGCTGGTATTTCTCGTAGGCTGATTTCAGGTGCAGACGTTCCCCGAAGTTTTTCTCCACTAACTGGGCAGGAGTCATCACCCGGTCGAAGTAAGCGTTCAAGTCTTGACGGGAAGCGACTGCCGACATCTTGGAGTCACCGATTTGCGCATAGAACTTATACTTGCCATAATCGGCACGCTGCTCGTATAGACATTGAACTTCTCCACGGAGATATTGCCTTCCGGTCCGGCGATGGACTTGGGCATCTTGAAGGATTCTTCCGACACCTTAGGCATCAGTTTGGTGGGATAATAGCGTTCCATTAACTGGGGTACGGTCATTTCCTTCTTCTGGTAAGCGGCAAAGTCGGCAGCGTCCATCCGTTGTGGCTTCAACTGCTTGCCATCCATCTTGGCGGTAAAGTACCACTCTTCGGGATTGGCTTTGCTCTGGTAAGCATGGCCGTGGGTTACTTTCTCACCGGCGGCAGTTACCATCTGAGGCTCGCGTGGCTTGCGTTCCTGTTTCGTCTCGGCTTTCTGTTCGCTCTTGGCTTCCGCTTGTGTTTCCACCTTCTTCTTGGCAGGTTTCTCCCCGGCTGCGTTCTTCACAGTCTTGGCAGGCTCTTCCTGCACAGCCTTCTCTTTACTCTTCTTTGCCATATCGGTATTGTTTGATAGGGTTGGTTCCTCATTCTTCCTTACTTTCTCGACTAATTCAAGCCTGTCACAGATGGCGACCCGTGCTCCGGCACGAATGAGCTTGGGAAGATAGGTGTCCAATGCGGTTCTTGGAAACTCGGCTGTCTTTATCTTCTTCTCAATGCTCGAAGTCAGCTTGTCTGTTGTGGCGATACCGAGAATCATGGCGGCTTTGACGGCATCCTCCTTATAAAGCCGGTAGAAATCACCCTCCCGAAAGAGAAGTAGCGCATCGGGATGCTTTTCCTTCAGATTGCTGAACTCTTTGGGCAATCCGGCTTCCTGTTCTTTATCAGATTTCTTTGCCATAACCGTCAGCGTTTAAGACCGTTGGTCGTTTTTTCTTCACGGGAAGGTTTTAAGTGGATGGCACGTCCTTTGGACTGGGCATCCACGACCTTCTGGTATTCCCAACGGTTCTTGTCCGTCATTACCAGACCCAAGTATTCGGGATGCTGTTCGTCATAACGGAGTTTCAGCTGCCGTTCCCACTCCTTCATATTCCATACCGGTCCGTGTCAATATTTTAATGTTGTGATATTTAAATTTTAAAATATCAAACAATTTTAAAATTTAAATATTTTGATATAATATGTTTTCAAATCGAACCGTCGGCATTCCTTTGAAAAAAGAATCCCCATTAATGGCAAAAGTTTTCTCTGTTTATTACAAGTTCTTTTCCATTAAAGTGTTTTCGTCCGATTCGAACGTTACGTACTCTTTTATAGAGTATGAAAGAATCTAAAGTTATAAAAAAATAGCCATGTATTATTATTTAGCATATAATATTGCCATAATTAATATCCAACTGCAAAGAAATGCTAATTCAATTAATTAGATTGTTACGATATTTGGTAACAATAAATTAAATGCTTATATTTGCAATACAATAATAGGGCTGGTGGCAACAGTAACAATTCAGCAACAAGATTATGAGAACTTTCGATTCATTAGATGCAGATTTTCGCAGAGCATTCAAACAGGCAGCAAAACAAGGTATTGTAAAATTCACAATTGAAGGTATTAAAGATGATCCCGAATCGATTTATCCGATGTTTGAAGTATCGAACAATCACGTTACCTACTATTCCGTGCAGAGACAAGAGAGTGTTTGTATAACTGACATGAAAATAAAAGCTGTAATCTACTGATTAAATGCTGAGCTATCGGCATGACGGGTGAATAATATGATATATGAAAATGATATTATAGGCATTAAGGTAGTTGGATACAGATATGGTAAGGCTCCGAAATGCGGACGTAGCTATAATTATAGAGAGAACCATTATGAAGATGGAGTATCAATGGCTCAAGTGTGCTATTACAAGCCAGTAGGAAGTTTTGCGGCCAACGGTGAAAAGAAATATTATTACGAGGGTGTTGTATCCGGCATTGGCAGCGACAATGAAATATGCCTATCATCTGTGAAGCAGATATCATATAACGAATATCAGAAAATGAAAAAATCATTGATTACAGAATCAAACTTGATTACTAATTTTTATGCCGACCAAAAAAAAAGGCTACTTGACAAAGGATTTAATATCGGAATGTCCTATGAAGGTATAGAAGAAATGAGAAATAAATATCTTAAATAACACATATATTATGGCAGATCAGAAATATCCGGGTTGTTGGTACTGTGATAACATCATAGACCATCCCGAACAGGTAGGACTTTTATACCTTGGATTTCCGAGGTGTTTTGTGTTGATTCCTAGCATTGGAGATTTTTATTTCTCCACTTACGAGGAATTTTTGAACGGACTGTGCAAAGTAAACTGGCTTGACCCATCCAATAAAGGAACAAGAGAAGAACAAGAGGAAGTATTAAGAATACTTTGGAATTTTTCAGCAGAACAAGAAGAAAAAGAAGAGGAATTATATGGAAATTATGATGAATGACCGGGAACGTATCGGCAAGAAATTGGCTGAAATAAGGAGTGAAAAAGGTTATACAGTTCGGCAGTTGGCTGAATTGGCAGACCTTCGTCCGGCTACAATCTCAAATGTGGAAAACGGTAAATTTTCCGTGGGGATAGACATACTTACTAAAATATGCAATACTTTGGGAGCAAGAATAGAAATTGTAAAGGAATAGCACAGTTTCAATGTCGCTAAATTTTAATGGAATGAAGTAGTAAGAAGCTCTTTTCAAAATTGAAAAATAGTTTTAATTATTGCTGTATATCAAAAAAACTGTGTTATTCTCATACTAAACATTTGAGATGGATATTCTCGTATAAGTTGGAATATTTGTGCTTTGGATGAGAACTTAAGGTGTTGTGGGGTATTTAATGTTTGTCATTATTGGTTACAATTGCATTTACAATCGAAAAAGGTCATTTTGAGGGTAATGCTATTTTTCTCGCTTTTGTAAGCGCTTGATTTCTAAAAAAGTGTCCCAAAGCCATT
>UMJL01065999.1_pt1 | contig 14109 bp, 15 predicted proteins | sample 1966071 | NCBI WGS metagenome assembly UMJL01 (sample SAMEA4836148, study PRJEB28245) | human gut metagenome | biome: gut microbiome; material: fecal sample | place: Denmark | collected 2008
CAAAATAACAAGGATCGAGATTGTACTGCCAATAAACGGGTCGATGCCCATGTAAACAAACAGCTGCTTTCCAGCGATGACCTGCGCCGCAATATTTGCAGTAGCACCAAAAATACCAGCAACGGCAACAATAACGGTAATCGCGTGACCTGCTTTGGGATAGCGGTCTCTAAAATAGGTAGAGATCGTCACATAGTTGTTCTTGCGCACCCACCGCGCCGTGACAAAGGCGAATAGGGCAAAGGATAGTGCCGCACCGACACCATACCATCCAGCACCGAGGCCGTAGGTTGCACCGTTGGTTGCACCGCCAACCACAATGCCTGTACCGATGTGAGATCCCAGAAATGAGCCCGCCACCATAACCAGAGTGCCCTGTTTTCCCGCCGTAAGGGAATCTGTCAGAGTCGAAGAATACTTTTTGCCCATTTGTCCAATCGCCATCATAGCAATCATGTAGACAACGAGTATAATGATAATTGTCATCAGATTTTCTCTCTTTCTCTATTTTATTGAATTGCTCTCATTGTAACAACTATAATTTTATTTGACCACGAGGCGTGCGACACCGCTACGCATAGCAGCCTCCGCTACAGCTTTCGCCACAGTTTCTTTGATTCTTGGGTCAAATGCATAGGGAAGAATATGTTCCGGTGTTAGCTCCGCTTCACAAACCATATCCGCCAACGCTCTGGCTGCGGACACCTTCATTTCATCGTTGATATCCGACGCTTGTACATCCAGCGCGCCACGAAAGATTCCTGGAAAGGCCAGTACGTTGTTGATCTGGTTTGGATAGTCACTGCGCCCCGTTCCAACAATTGCTGCCCCCGCTGTCTTGGCTACCTCTGGGGAAATCTCCGGCTGCGGGTTTGCCATCGTAAAGAGAATAGGCGCTTTTGCCATAGAACGAACCATATCCTCAGTCACCGTATTGGGAGCAGACACCCCAATAAAGACATCCGCACCTCGCAGTACATCGGCAAGCGATCCCTTTTCCTTATTTGGATTGGTTATACAGGCTAATTCCATCTTACTCTCGTTCAGGCCGTCTCGCCCTTTGTAAATAGCGCCCTTTCGATCGCACAGAACCGCATTTTGCAGCCCCATTGATCTCAGCAGCTTGGTAATCGCCACTCCTGCCGCACCAGCACCGTTTACAACGACCTTGATTTCTTCTATCTTCCGTCCAGTAAGCTTTAATGCATTCATCATCGCCGCCAGCGTAACGACAGCCGTTCCGTGCTGATCATCATGAAAAACCGGGATATCGCAGCACGCTTTCAACCGACGTTCGATCTCGAAGCACCGCGGCGCTGCAATATCTTCAAGGTTAATCCCGCCGAAGCTGCCTGCCAGCATAGAAACAATATGTACGATATCATCGATATCCTTTGTCCTTAGACACAGTGGGATTGCGTCAACATCACCGAAAGCCTTAAAGAGAACACATTTTCCCTCCATCACAGGCATCCCGGCTTCGGGGCCGATATCACCAAGCCCCAAAACGGCGGATCCATCTGTAATAACGGCAACTGTGTTCCATCTCCGGGTCAACTCATAGCTTTTGGAAATATCTTTCTGTATCTCCAAGCATGGCTGTGCAACTCCTGGCGTGTAGGCCACAGACAGGTCTTCGGCACTTTCCACAGGGACACGGCACTCCACCGCGATTTTTCCGTGCCATTCCCGATGCAGCTTCAATGCCAGCGCTGCATAATCTTTTTTATCCAGTTTTTTCTCCCCCTTTTGATTAATCCAGCATTTTCCCTTCGTCATTTTTGTACATACAAGCAGCATGGCGGAAACAATTATCGCAGCCTCCATGACAGGGGATTAGGCTTTCTTTGTCACCCGACAACTCTGTTCCTTTGAGCGTAAGAACATGTTTCCATGCTCGCTCAATATTTGTCTTCTCTCCCATCAGGACAAAAGTTCGGCTACCCTCGCCGCTGCCAATGCCGCTTCCAGCGATTACCACAGCCTGCACATCAAATAGCAAATCAAATGCCTTGATTTCCGTAATAATTGGGCCAAAAATGTTATATAGTCCTACAGCAGCTCCCATGGAGTAGGCAACGCCTGAACGACCGCTGTGTGCCATTGCTACACCAAGATCCGGTATTAGTTTGTTCAATCCGCACAGAATGATCGTTGGAATGCCCTGCATATTTGCGCTGTGCAGGGCATGTCCCCGGCTTCCACCTCCCAATGCTGCAAACGCCAGAGCCGCACGGCCATATGGATCGATAGCATTTGCGCCGGTCACAATCAGGTCATTGGAATCCAGCTCTTCTACAGCGGTACGAATATCATGGTCTGCGTTTACAGCTCGGCCGTTTTGTATCAGCAAATTGTGCGGCACGGCAGAGGGGCCCCTGGCCGAGCGTGTTCCGTTCGCATCGATCCGTCCCGATATTCGCATCGGTCCAAAACCTAGCTCTTCGGACAGTGCCGATACCGTAGTACCTCCAGCGAGCAGCAACCGGTGCCCTTGCTCCATACACTTTCTGACCTCCGGAAGGCACCTTGCAGCCTGCGCAATCAGCCGCTTGCTTTCGTTTCCCGTCAACGTAACCTGAATTTTCTTTGGCATACTACCTCCTTTCAGACGAGATCTTTAGTTTTGTACCGCCATTTCCTTTGCGCGCGCGTGAAGTTTTTGATCCGCCTGTGCCCAGTTCGCCGTGTGTTCCAGCAGGCGTTTCTTAAGTTCTCTGCTTTTCTCTTCCTGGTGTAACAGCATTTTCTGAACTTCAATGGGTGCTGTCGCGCCCTGACAATTTCGACGTTCCACCGAGACTCGGAAGTCTTTCGCCTGCTCAACCTGCTCTTTGCTCAGCGGCAAAGGTACGCCATTGATATCCCTGCAATATTCATCCAGCAGTTCCCAGGTCAACGCCTCTTGTCCCATACCCTTTTCAAACAATTCACTGACAGCACCTCCGACCAGTTTATGCGCTTGCCTAAATGACAAGCCCCCCTGCCGCACAAGGCTATCGGCCAGTTCCGTCGAGTTTGCAAAATTCCGCTTAAGTACATTTTCCATACGATTCCGATGGAAACGCAGCGAACGAGTATACTCCTCGCTGATTCGGCACATTCCTTCTGCCGTGCGCACGCAATCCAATACGTCTTCCCATGCCGCCGTCATATCACGGCTGGCCTGAAATTGTACGGAGCATGCATCGCAGATACCAGCATACCGTCCAGCAATCAACCGAGCCTGTGAGCGGACTGTGGCGCAAATGACAGGGTTTCTTTTTTGCGGCATAATACTGCTGGAATCGATCAGGTCGTCGGACAATTCTGCAAATCCCGCTTCATTTGTACACCAAAAGATAATATCTTCTGCAATACGCGCCAGTGTGTTCAAGCTCATGACCGCGATATTCGAAGCCTCAAGCATATAATCCGCGCTCGACACGGCATCTGCAGTATGCTCCCATACACCATCGAAGCCAAGTAGCTCGCCAGTACGCTTGCGATCAATTGGGTATTCCGTTCCAGACATAGCCGCAGCACCTAATGGATTGCGATTAAATCGGTCGATGCACTCCAAAATACGCTGCACATCCCGCAAGAGCGGTGCCGCAAGTCCGGTAAGGTGAAATCCCATAGTGATCGGCATAGCCTGCTGATGATAGGTATAGCCTGGGAATATCCAGTCAATGGTTTCCGCAGCACGTTTTTGCAACACCGATACCATGTCCAGTAAAGCATTTGCTAATGCTATCAGGCGATCCCGCAGTTCCATCCGCCACATAGCTGCCTCCACATCGTTGCGGCTGCGGGCAACTGGCAAATAGCTACAAATATCCTCACCAGCCTCTTTTGTCACAAGGTGTTCAAGATTTATGTACAGATCCTCCAGGCTGGGATCCAGCTCCGGCTGCAAATCACGCCACCCCTCCATCACGGAAAGTAGTTTTGAAGCCGCTTCTTTCGGGATGATTTTCTGCTCACCCAGCATGACTGCATGCGCCTCCATAACGGTAACGAGGTATCGGAATGATCCATCCGATCGCGCCATGCGCGGGCCATAGTAATATTTCACGACAACCGGATTTATTTTCCCCTGCGTCTGTTCAAAGAAACCGCCTTTCTTCTTTGTTTCCTCCATCTTTTCTCCTTTCTGGCGGCTTACGCCACCCTTTCGTTGCTCTCTTCAGTATAGTGTCGCCGCCACGATTTCTGTAACAGGCAGGTCATGTGCCCCGTCCAACACCATTTGCATCAGCTTTTCCGCCTTGACTTCCCCCAGCGTGGGAATCGTAAGCGACAGGAATTTTCTCTTCACATCCTCTGGCGTTAACGGATTGGCAATGGAGCCTTTCGGATGTTTCACAACAACAGCGGTCTGCGTTCCATCTTTCCAGTTTACTGTTACGCGGGCACCGCTCAAATGTTCTGTCTCTCGCAGATGATTAAATTCTTCACTTTCTATCACCTTTACTTTATCAGCAAGTCGGCGGACAATCGGATCCCCCAAGGCTTCCAGCGTATAGTCATCTCCCTGCCCGGAGCGTCCCAAAAGCCCAAGCGCAATTCCATATGGGATGCTAATTTGTGCCGATACGACGGAGTCTTCCTGATAATCGTGGCCCGCCATAGATAGGGCAGAATAATTGACCTCTGCGCATATTTGCGTAATATCCTCCGGCTTTCGTCCGGGGTTTTCACGATGAATGGCAAGTGCCGCTGTAATCGGTGAATGCACCGATTTACAAGATGCAAACCATTTGTATTCCACATTTTCAATCTCCAATCGATCATGTGGTTCTACAGTGCGCTCTATGCTCCATGTGGGAGAAAACAGACGGTAAAAGCCCCCATCTTCTGATTCCAAAACATAGTGCGGTCCGGTGACGTCCTCTTGCGCCAGATAAGCTGCCATCAGGCCATCCCTCGCCGCGAGACCGGGATGAAGTCTTTTGGACATGGACCCGTCCATTGCGAACGCCCATGTTCCACCCGTTCGGCTACCGGCAATCCCCAGTGCACTGCTCATCTGTACACGGTTTAATCCGAGCAGGGTTCCGACCGCTGCCGCCGCTCCAAAAGCACCACACGTGCCAGTGCCATGCCAGCCGCGCTCCCGGTGCTCCATATAATCCATACCGATCGAGACCCTGGCCATGATTTCCACGCCGCACACAACAGCCTGCATAAGCCGCCCAAGCGTTTGCCTTTCAAGCTGTGCTGCTGCAATGGCCGCCGGTACACATACGCACCCCGTATGTAATATTGCGTAATGAACATCGTCCAACTCACGCAAATGACACAGGCTGCCGCAAACCAGTGCTGCCGCACCAGCTTCCAGTTGTTCACCACTTCCCCACACGGGTATCGAACCACTGCCAAGCCGCTGTGCTGCCTTTACAAACATCCCCGCCTCCGGCTGTGTTGATCCATAGATTCCAACGCCCAATGTATCCAACAAGCACAACCGTACACTCTCTTCCTCTGCCGATGAAAGCGTGCGGGCATTGATTCTTTCCATCATTTCGGCCAGACGTTCTACGCCCGTTGGTTCTCTTTCTGCGCTTCTTTCCTGCATCGCTATCCTCCTTTCACAGGTGGTGATCTTTTCTGCTTTTTATGCAGATCGATGTCTTACCCCCATTGATGTTGTAATTCTATCTGAATATTCGTAGAAAAAGTTTTCGGAAGTTGTTTCGTTCTTACTCCAATTTTGCGAACCTCTCTTTTTTGTACAATATCGTATTGGTTCGCGTTAAAAATTTATATGTTATATATAAACTGTGGCTGTTTTTCATTTTCAAATCAGGTAGTGAATTTGCATGCTCGCGCTCAGTATCATTTTGTGTCAGTCCGTTTTTTCATCGGGCTTGATCTTTTTTGCGATTTTATGGATATTTTTTGCGATTTATCGTATGCACGATGCTTGCGTTTTCCTACGGAATTCGTTATACTCTGGAACAACATCCGTTCAACCATTCTAATCGTGTTCCGGGAGATGGATTTATGCAGATTCGGTTTTTCAGCAGAGAGGGTTGGCGTGAAAACAGATTCCACTTTCACGATCAGATCGACATTGTACTAACCATGTCTGATGGCGGGCACTTCTTTATCAACAACAAAGCCTATCCCATTACACGCGGCAGTTTGTATGTGCTAAGTCCGGACGATCTGCACCGAAGCTGTCCGCAGACAAGCTCTCTCTATCAGTTCTATTCCATCCGATTCTTCCCCGAGGATGTGCAGGCCCTTTCGTCACCCCATTTTAATATTTTGGGATGTTTCCAAAATCACGAGCATTTTTCTCATCGCATTCAACTCAGTGGAGATCAACTGGATCATCTGCTCCGCTTGATTAACCGCATGGAGTATTACTTAAACGATGAATGCACTGCCTACGGGAAAGAAATTTTGCTCAAGGCTATTCTCGCTGAAACGCTGGTATACATTAACTTCCTATATGACACACCGTCTCATTCAGCTGTGCCAAATCGGGACGACATATCACAGCTCCGCCCAGTCATTGCTTATATCAACGCGCACATTAGCGAAGAACTGACGCTTGACTTGCTGTCAAAACAGTCGTTTGTCAATAAATATTATCTGAGTCATCGCTTCAGTGAAGTCATGGGATTTACCCTAAGTGAGTACATCATCCATCGCAGGCTTTTTCGTGCAAAACAACTTCTCCGAAACGGTGTGTCTGTGACTCTATCTGGCGAACGCTCCGGCTTTAACAGCAATACACACTTTATCCGAACCTTTGTAAAGTATGTGGGAATTACCCCCAAGCAATATACCAAGCAATACGCCCAACTCAACACATATGATTCCGACTGGTCCTATATCACCTTTTCCCAAACTCAAGGAGAACAAACAGCGGATACCGAACTGTGAGGATACCTTATGAGAACAATCAACGCCAATACGATCCGCGACACCGTGTCGCAGCTTTGCATTCAGGCAAACACCCATCTCCCGGCCGATGTCGTCGCCGCACTGAAAAAGAGCCAACAGACCGAGCCGTGGCCGTTGGCACAAAGCACGCTCGGACTACTGCAGGATAATCTTGCGGCTGCGCAGAGCCGGTCTCTCCCAATCTGTCAGGATACCGGCATGGCCTGCGTCTTTCTTGAGTTGGGGCAGGACGTGCACATCGACGGCGATCTAGAATACGCCATTCACGAGGGTGTGCGCCGCGGCTACCGCGACGGCTATCTGCGCAAATCCATCGTCGCCGACCCCTTGCGCCGCGTCAACACGAACGACAACACACCGGCGGCAATCACGCTGCGCCTGACGCCCGGCGAGCACTGCCGCATTACCGTCATGCCAAAAGGCTTCGGCTCGGAGAACATGAGCCGTCTCGCCATGCTCAAGCCGGCAGATGGAGTGGAGGGCGTCCGTCAGTTCGTTCTGGACACCGTGCGCCGGGCCGGGCCGAATCCCTGTCCGCCCGTGATCCTCGGCATCGGCATCGGCGGCTCGTTCGACAAGGTCGCCCAGCTCGCCAAGCACGCGCTGCTACGCCCGCTGAATCAGCCCAACGCCGATTCCTATTACGCCACCATGGAGCACGAGCTGCTTCAGGCGATCAACGCGCTCGGCATCGGGCCGCAGGGCTTCGGCGGGCAGACGACCTGTCTGGGGCTCGCCATTGAAACAGCGCCCACGCACGTCGCCGGGCTGCCGGTGGCAGTCAATGTGAGCTGTCATGTCACACGCCGCGCCGCGGCAGAGTTGTAAAGGAGGTCACCCATGCAATACCGTCTTACCACGCCTGTCACACGAGACGACCTCGCTCCACTCCGGGCGGGAGATGAAGTGCTGCTCTCCGGCACGGTCTACACGGCCCGCGACGCCGCGCACAAACGCATGATTGAGCTTTTGGAGCGCGGCGAGCCGCTCCCGTTCCCTGTGGATGGTTCCGCGCTGTATTATGTCGGCCCGACACCGGAACGGCCAGGGCAGGTCATCGGCTCGGCCGGTCCGACCACGAGCGGCCGCGTGGACCGCTACTCTCCGCGTCTGCTCGATCTGGGACAGGCCATCATGATCGGCAAGGGCGCACGAAACCAGGACGTAAAGGATGCCGTGCGGCGCAGCGGCGCAGTCTACCTCGCCGCGCTTGGTGGTGCCGGAGCTCTCATGAGTAAAAGCATCATCTCAGCCGAGGTGGTTTGTTGGGAGGATCTCGGCTGCGAGGCCCTGCGCCGTCTGACTGTTAGGGACATGCCGCTTGTCGTGATTCTCGACGCTCACGGCGGCAATCTCTATGAAAGCGGTCCAGCGGACTATCTGCGCTCTGCCCGTAAATAGCACACATTGTTTTCATTTTCAAATGAGGCATCGTAAGATACACTGACATCTTTGCCGGTTGGTCTTTTCCACTTGACAATCTTTCTTCATCTGTTTTATAGTAATAACAGGCTAAAGCCTAATCTCGCAGCTTTCCGGTGAGGTCCACACCGTAAGTGTGGCCTCAGGCATTCATGGGCCCCGTAGGGCATTATGACCACCCTGTACGCAGGAAGTTCCATGAAGGTCGACAGTTTTTGGCGCTGTACCGGCAGCGCGGGTGTGTACCCTTCCGTTGAAAGCGGAAAGGACACAAAATGAACGACTCTGTCGTTATCGTCTACAATGGTGAGCAAGTATCGGTGCCAAAGGAGGTCGCGGACTTCCTTGAGCAGGATCGGAAACGGCAGCAGGCGCAGGACAAACAGGACGCAAGGCACCTGAGTAAAAGTGAGTTTGAAACGGTGCTGTCCGGTTCGAATTGCGTCAAGCGTCCCGTGGAGGATGCAGTGCTCAGGAACCTCCGGCTTGAAAATCTGCGGAAGGCCATTGCGGAACTGGACGTGCAAGGTCAAAACCTGCTCTCCCTCCGTTACAGCGGTGAGCTGACGATGGAGGAGATTGGTCAGATCTACGGCATCTCCAGAATGGCGGTATCAAAGCGACTGAAAAAGCTACATGAAAAGCTGGGAAGCTCTGTCTCATGACAGGGCTTCCCAGCTTTTTTGAAAAAATTTCTGTTCTCTGGTTTACAAACACGCTCTGAGTGTCCTTATCAGTGAGAGACAAATTTTCCGACTGGGTTGGCCGCAGTCACGATCGTCTCACCTGAACACAAGGAGCGTGTATGACCATGAATCCATTTGAACAAAGCAGGCAGCAACTGCTGCACTATTTGACCTCCAACGCTGAACAGGAGGTCATTGACTACATCCGCCAGGAGATGCAGCACGACGCACCGGACAGTATTCCGACCGAAGAAGAACTGTTCGCCTTCTTCCAATCGCCGGACGAACCGACCAAATTGGACGCCTACCAACAGATGCTGGCGACCGATAAGCTGCTGGAATACGCGGAGATCAGTCTGCGCACCGTCTGCGACCTGATCCGCTACCAGCAGCTCAAAGAATTGGGCATCGTCCATTCCGCAAAGGAGTTCATTCAATTCTTCCATCCCGACGAACAGGAGGACACACCATGAATCAATTTCCCAGCAAAAACTATTTTACACTGCCGAACGAAATTTTTTCTCTTGGGCTGGACGCAAGCGAGATCGCAGTGTATGCCTATCTTCGCTGCCTTGAAAACCGCAGCACCTACCAGTGCTGGCCGAGCTATGCCACGATCGGCAAGGCCGTTGGACGCGCAAAGAATACAGTCATGCGGTACGTCGATGCACTCGCGGAGAAAGGTCTCATCTCCACAGAGCCAACCTCTGTCCTGATGCGTTCCGGCATCAAAAAGAACGGCAACCTGCGCTACACCATCCGGCCGATCCGTGAAGCCATAGAAATTTTTCACGCGCGCCAGCTATCTGCGGTCGAACGCGCAGCAGAACGGCAGCAGATCCAGCGCAAGCTGTCCGCGATGAATCTGCTGCCCGGTGCATGAGGAGAAAGGGAAATGAAGCATTCCACCTACACAAGCTATGATGATCTGCCGCTGATGCTTTCCGTTGCAGAAGTCGCTGCTGTGCTCGGGATCTCCCGCGCCGGTGCTTACGAGCTGGCACGAAGCAGCGGCTTCCCCGCGCTCAAAATCGGCAGTCGGATCGTCGTTCCAAAGGATAAGTTTCTCTCATGGATCGACGCAAACAGCGGTCCCAAAAACGCACCGCTGTAACTAAAGAACAGCCGCTCAATTTTCTGCGCGCCAACGATGCGGCTGACCAAAACCGCGAGGCCCTTCGGTACGGTGAAAGAAACAGCCATGAGATCACGCAGCCCAGCGGGGCCGCGACGCCTCGGGACAGCGACGCGCATGAGCGCATCGCTGTCCCGCAGGCTCTCTGCACTCTTCGCTGAAACGCCCCGTGTTTCGCCGTGTAAGCCGCTGTGTGCGATCCTGTTGGCGAAGGCAAGTGTGTACCCGCCGCAGCCCCTTGAAACGAACGTTGCGGCGTTTGTGCCGGAGGTGTTGAAGGCCGTGCGACCAATGTGTTGGAAACGTTGATATGACTGCGTTTCTTGCGTTTTTTACAGCTTTTCCGAAGACGAAAAAGAAAGCAGGATAAAGGGCTGGCGTCGTAACCGACGCTCCGCCCGTTCACTTCTGCCCGCAGTGCGGGCAGTTGACAGGGGGTCAGCGCAGGCGATTGTGGCACCTTTTGAGAGAACTTTTGGAGCGGCTGGCGTCTTAGTTCCCGCAAGACCAGGTGTTTCAACGAAAACAAGCGTGCCTTACAGCAGATTGGAGGGAATTATGAGCAAAAATGAAAACAGGCTGAACTTCCGCATGACGGATGAAACAGCCGCCCAAATAGAGCGGTGGTATCAAGAAGATAACTGCCGCAGCAAGAATGAGTTCATCGAAAAGGCGGTGAACTGCTACGCGGATATGCTCGCCGCAGGCCAAAGCACCACGCTGCCCCGTGCGGTGCAGTCTGCCATCGACGCGCGGCTGAAGCTCTTCGAGGATCGCATTGCGTCGCTGCTCTACAAGCAGGCGGTGGAGATGGACATGGCAATGTCCATCCTCCTGCAAAGTCTCAATGTGAGCGAGGAAGTGCTGCGGCAGGAACGGGCCAAGAGCATCGCCGCCGTCAAGCGCACCAACGGTCAACTGCGGTTAGAGCAGAAGCTCCGTGAGTTGGAGAGCGAAGCATGGCAAGGCTGATCGTCAAAAGCCCGTACATCAAGTGCGGCGGCGGTCAAAAGGCCAGCGGGTATCTGCAATATATCGCCACCCGTGAGCGTGTGGAGATCGTTCCGGATGACCGTCCGCCCACCAACAAGCAGGAGCAGCTCGTCGCAAAGCTGGTGAAGGATTTCCCTGACGCCAAAGAGCTGATGGAGTACGAGGACTACCTCTCACACCCGACAAAAGCGACGGCGTCCGCGCTCATCACACTGGCACTGGAATCGAATTGGGACAGGCTCTCGTCGATGGAGGGCTACGCCAAGTACATCGCCCTGCGGCCCAGAGCGGAGCGGCTGGGGGAACACGGCCTGTTCGGTGATGACGATGCCGTTGACCTCGCCGCTGTTGCAGACGAATTGGATCACTACACCGGCAACGTGTGGACGCACATCATCTCCCTCCATCGTGAAGATGCGGAGCGGCTTGGCTACAACCACGCGGAGGCATGGCGCACATTGCTGCGTACCCACCGCAATGACATCGCCGCGGCGATGAAAATACCGTCGGAGGATTTCCACTGGTACGCTGCGTTCCACGATGAGGGCAACCATCCCCACATCCACATGATGGCGTGGTCGGTGAAACCCAATCAGGCGTACCTGTCCAAAGACGGTATCCGCCAAATCAAATCCACGCTCACCAACCAAATTTTTCATCAGGAGCTGCTGCACGTCTACGAACAGAAAAGTAAGTCGCGAGACGAGTTGGTGTCAGAAGCACGAAAAGCCATGCTGGAATTGGCGAAGGCCATGCAGGAAATGACCTGCATCCACCCGGAGGCGGAGCAGATGATCTGGGATCTGTCGCGGCAGCTCGGTCAGGTCGGCGGCAAGAAAACCTACGGCTATCTGCCGAAGCCAATGAAAAAGCTGGTGGATGAGATCGTCGACCAAATGGCGCGGCTGCCTACCGTGGATGCGTGCTACCAGACATGGTGGGAGCTGCAATGTCAGGTGGAGGACTACTACTCCGAGGGGAAAAAACGGCTGCGTCCGCCGCTGTCTCAGCAGAAGGAATTTCGCCAGATCAAGAACGCCGTGATCAAAGAGGCGGAGCATATTCGCATGAACAAATTTTCCTTTGAGGACGAGGAATTGCAGGATGGCGGCGAACAGATCAGTACCTACGCCATGAGCTACGAGTGTCAGAATCTGCAAAGCGTGGCGAACGATGAGAGCTTTCCGTTGGTGGAACGGGATGAAGCGGCGGAGCAGTTGGAGCAGCTTGCGGATGCAGGCGATGCTCACGCCCAGTACATCATCGGCACGGCGTACCGTGACGGTGGGTTGCTGATCCCCGACACAGTTAAAGCACAAAAGCTGTTAGAACGCGCAGCCGAACAGGAAATCGACGCGGCGCAGTATGCCCTTGGCAAGCTGTATCTCTCCGACGATGCTGACGTTCACGATCCCGCCAAGGGCATCTACTGGCTGAAACGCTCTGCTGACAACGGCAACGACCACGCCGCCTACTGGCTGGGAAAGGAATATCTCAGCGGTGAAAATACGATAAAAGATGCCGAAACAGCAGCATCATATCTGCGGCAGGCCGCGGATAACGGCAGCGCCTACGCCCAATACCTCTTGGGAAAGCTGACCCTCATGGGCGAGGGTATTCCCAAAGACATGGACGCCGCCTACGAATGGTTCGCGGCGGCGCGGGATAACGGCCACGGCTATGCGGAATTTTTTATGAAACGCATGGAGCGTGGCGAACAGGAGCCGCCACCCGTCCTGTTGTCCGCCACCCGGCTGCTCTACCACATGGGCAATATCTTTCGGGACAACGCCCCGGCTCTCGCTGCCAACGGCATCCAAATCGACCGCAAGCGGCTGGCGCAGCTACGGCAAAAGCGCGTCGCCCTCGGCCACAAGCCGGATGACCATGAGTTGGAACAGCAACAGGGATTTTCGATGAAATTCCATATGTAAAGTGGGCCGAGGTGTTCATTTTTTGCGCCGCAATAGTCAAAGAAACATTTCAGAAAACAGTAGCTTTGTGAGCGGAGTTGTGGTATGTGTGTTGGCTACCAAAGGAGGGGTCACCATGTACGACTACATGAAAGCCTTGCAGGAACGATTCGACGAAAAGCAGCCGGAGCACCTCGTCTACGCCGTCCAATCCGCCCGTGAGGGCCTGCGCGATGGCATAGATGCCGAAAGCCGCAGAAAACTGCTTCGGCTGCTGGACGCACAGAACGCATTGTTGACTGAATCCAAGCTGATGAGCTTCACGGCGGGCTTCAAGCTGGCGGCCGGTATCGCCGGAGAGCTGGGAACGCCCTACTCCTTCGATGCCGACGAGGAAGAAAAAGCAAAGGAGATGATCACGAATGGCTAAAAAACGCGCCAACGGAGAGGGCAGCATTCGCAAGCGGTCCGATGGACGCTGGGAAGGTCGCTACACCGCGGGCTACCATCCCGAGACAGGTAAGCGGATCATTAAAAATGTTCTCGGCAAGACACAAGCAGAATGCAAGACGAAATTGAGTGCCGCGCTGGAATCGGTCAAGGGTATTGACGTCAGCCGTGCCGATGAGTATACCGTCGCCACATGGCTACGAAGCTGGTACGACATTTACGCCAAGCCAAACATAAGAGTTGCCACGGCAGACCGCTACCATCTGATGGTCGAGCAATACACGATTCCCCGCATCGGCAATATCAAGCTCACCAAGCTGACTGCCCATGATCTGCAAAAGCTCTACAAGGAGCTGATGGAAAACGGTCGTATCGACCGCAAGAGCGGTCATGGCAATCCGGGGCTCAGCAGCACGACCGTCCGCAGCCTACATCTGATGCTGCACAACGCCTTCGAGCGAGCGGTCAAGGAGCGCCTGATCCTGCGTAATCCGACTGAAGACTGCATCGCTCCCAAAATTCAGAAATTCGAGATGCAGATCCTCCAGCCGGAACATATCAAAGAATATCTCAATGCAGCAAATGCCCGCGGACTCCTTCCCATGTTTTA
>UMJL01009783.1_pt1 | contig 14038 bp, 6 predicted proteins | sample 1966071 | NCBI WGS metagenome assembly UMJL01 (sample SAMEA4836148, study PRJEB28245) | human gut metagenome | biome: gut microbiome; material: fecal sample | place: Denmark | collected 2008
GAATAAAGAGTTCATCCCCCTGCCGGACAGCCATCTCATATTGCCCGGCACGAACCAGGCCGCTTCCCCGGTAGACAATCACCACCCGAAAATCCCCTTCGGACGGCAACGTTGCCGATGTGGGAATGCACAGTTCCGAGAGGCTGAAACAGTCGGTATGACGACGGTCGATGAGGTGTTTCAGGGTCGAACCGTCGGCCAGAATCTCTTCGCGGGGCTCGATCTTCCACCGGCGAAGCGTCTCGTCGAGCGACAACGAATCGTAGTGGAAACAGTCGAGCATCCGCTCCTCACCTACCCCCTGGTGAACCAGCATGCCGCTCAGTGTCGCCCCGCGGGGCGTCGTCTTCTCGACACGCATCGTGTAGTCGGTCGGCTCCTGCAGTTCGAGCAGGAAACAGCCGCTGCCGATAGCATGGGGAACCCCGCCGTTGATAATAAACACATCGCCCGGTTTGACACGAACCTTGTGCAACGCACCGATCATCCCCGAGATATCCTGCCGAAGGAAGAGATCGCACCACTTCGCACGGTCGACCCCCTCCTTGAAACCGAAGGGCACATAACTCTCCTCGCCGTCAACCGGACGTGTTCCCAGTACATACCACCCTTCGGTCTTGCCGAAACGGGAATGCAGGAAATCGGCAGCAAACCGCTTGTCGGGATGAACCTGAATGGTCAGCCGCTCGCACGAATCGAGCAGTTTGGTCAACAGCGGCACGTCGCCATACGTCCGGGCGATCCGCTCGCCGAGAAACGCCTCCCTGTCATCGGCAATCAGCTCCGTCAGCGGGACGACACGGCCATCGGGCAATGCAAACTTCGATATGCCCTCATCCACCGGCCGGTTGTCTCCCCGGGCCACCACGGTCGAAGCGACCCACTCCTCGGGCATCGCTCCGTCCTCACAAACGGATTCGTTCTTCCACCGGTCGATCATCGCGCCGCCGCAATAGGAGCGCCAGACCCGGTTGGGAAGCTGTCTGAGCGGAATTTCCGCATATTTCCGATACTGTCCCATCGCTATTCAGTTTCTGTTTTACGACCAATATGCCCCGCCAGCAGAAATACGGACAACAACGCCAGCGGAATCAACAACACCCCGACCACAAACAACGGAATCCAATGGCCGCCGGCCGTCAGACGGGGTACCAGATACATCATGATAACCGTTCCCAACACCGCCGCGGCACCTCCCAGTCCGGCCAGCGAGCCGACGGTCTTTCCGGCGTGCAGGTCACTGGGCAGCGTCTGGATGTTGACAATGGCGAACTGGAAACCTCCCAGGACCGGAATCAGCACCACCGATGCCGCCAGGGCCGATTGCGCGAAGGCCGCCCCGATCATGCCGGGGATCATCATGAGGCACCCGACGGCAATCGTCATCCGGCGGGCATAGTTCAACGTATGCCCCCGATCGATCAGCCAGCCGGAGAGCCATCCGCCGGCAATGCCGCCCACGGCTGCCCCGAGGAAGGGGATCCAGGCCGTAGCGGCGATCTGTTCGAGGCCGAGGCCATAGACCTCCTTCAGATAGATCGGCAGCCAGGTCATGAAGATCCACCAGACCGGATCGAGGAAAAACCGGCTCAGGATGACGGCATAGCTGCTTCGCATCGTCAACAGGCGTCCGAGCGGCAGCGTACGGTCGTCGGCAACAGGTTCACGAGGCTGTCCCGCAAGGATATACTGCCGCTCCTCGTCGGTGATCCACGGATGCTCCCCGGGGCCGCAGCGTACCACCACCCACCAGGGAATGATCCACAACAGGCAGACGATGCCCAACGCCAGGAACGATACCTTCCAGCCAAAGTTCAGGAACAGCAGCGAGATGAGGATCGGCGAGATGATATTGCCCACGGCGCTCGCCGCCCCGAAGGCACCCTGAGCCGTAGCCCGCTCCTTGAGGGGGAACCATTCGGCATTCACCTTCACGGTTCCGGGCCAGGGACCCGCCTCGCCGATTCCAAGCATGACACGGAAAAAGGTCAGCGACCGCAACCCCCGGGCAAAGGCCGTCAGCGTGATGGCCCAGCCCCAGACAAAGGCCGAGAGGGCAAATCCCCGACGGATCCCGATCCGGTCGAACAGTTTGCCAAAGAGGATCTGACTCAGACCGTAGGCGATCATGAAGAAGATGTAGGTATAGGCCAGGATCTCCTTCGACGCGTCGGCCCGATATGCAGCCAAAATCGCCTGCTGCCGCTCCTCGGGCAGGAGCCGCTCCTCGGCGGTGAGCGTGCGGTCGGAAACCAGCCCCAGATCGGTGGCAATCCCCGGCTGGAGAACGACGCCCGTCGACGGATCGATCTCGTCGTTCCACATATAGTTCAACGTACTGCGGTCGAGGATGTTGATCACCGTCACCAGAGTCGTCAGGGCCATCACCCACCACCGCAAGCCTCGAATCTTCATGGCTAACTTCGTTTGAATTTTCAGAATTATCTCCGGACGGGACAACTGCCGCGCGGCGTATTCCACCCCTCGACCCGCAGCGTATAGTCCCGTGCCTGCTCCGCAGCATCAAACGAGATGGTCACCTCACGCGACTCGCCGGGGACGAGCGACAGGTAGTTATCCTCGTAGATGGCCGGCAGGATGCGTTCACCCGTCTGCCGATCGACCAGCAGCAGGCGCAGCATCAGCACCACACGGTCGGTCCGGTTGTCGAGCGATACGGTCACCACCTCGCGGTCGCCCATCCGCCGATGCACGGCCGAAACCCTCGGCGAGGCCTTCACCATACCGGTCAGATCGCGATAATCGAGGTACTGCACACCCCGCCAGTAGAAATTCGACGACAGACGCTGCCCCCTGGAATCACACAGAGTCAGCCGGATGAAATGCACGGAGGAGATCTCCGCGGGATAGGTCATCGTCCGCACGTCGTTCACGCTGTTCGACGGAGCATCGACCGTCGCATCGAACCGTTCGACTCTCCGGCCGGACAGATCGTACACCTCGCATGCCACCTTCAGCCCCGTGAGATCCTCCCGCGTATTGTTGACAACCTGCACCTTCTCGTTGTCGGCGCGCCACATCACATGGACCGGTTCGCATGCCGTCCGGAAGGCAAAGTAGGCAGCCGTCGGCTCGTAATAGTAGTCGTAGGTCTGGCAGATGAGCGACGGCCAGGCCGGATGGGACATCCAGACCATGACGCCCGGACCGCGGTTGCTTTGCCACGCCTCCATCAACGCCTTCGGCCCCTCCATGTTGAGCATCTGGGCCTTGCGGCAGAAATCCTCGGCACTCCGCGGTTCACCGTAACTGCGCGTCATGTCGTCGGTAAAGATCTGCACGCGGGGCTGCGTCCAGTCGTGGAGGCCCCACATATCGTTGATCGGCCACAGCGACCCGGCCGGCATCATGGCCCGCAGACTCTCGATGTTGGGTGGCGTCACAATTCCCTGCTCGCTGTGGAACGTCGTACCCCGATTGGCGAAATACCACCTGGGATCCTTCGTCTCGTAGGGGCCGAGTCCCGTCACCGGGGCATGGGCCGAACTCGACAGGTAATAGCGCGTTCCGTCGAGCAGTCCGGTCGTATAGCGCATCGCCGAATCGAGCTCGGCAGGCGGATATCCCTCGTTGCGCCCCGTCCAGACCGCGACGGAAGCGTGATTGCGGAAATGACGGATCTTGTCGCGCACGTTGCGCATGAACATTGCGTTGTCCGTCGGATGGGGGCCGTCGACGGGATTGGCCAGCCAGAAGTCGTCCCAGATCATGATGCCGCAACGATCGCACGCCTCGTAGAACTCGTCGTCACCCTCCATGCCGATCCAGTTGCGGATCATATTCAGATTCATCTCCCGATGCAGCCGCACATAGGTGTCGTAACGTTCTGCATCGCAATGCAGCAAGGCATCGGCCATGCCCCAGTTGCCGCCCCGTACGATGATGGGAAAACCGTTCACCCAGATCCGGAAATTGTTGTTTACGACCGTATAGGCATACTGACGGATTCCGAAGACCACCCGCTCCGTATCGGAGATCCGGTCACCCTGCCGAAAGGCCAGATCCAGCGTGTAGAGAGGCTGGTCGCCATAACCGTTGGGCCACCAGAGCCGCGGATGGTTGAAGCGCAGCTGCGGGAACTCCGCCGGTGTGAGCCGCACCGTCCGACGCTCGGAGGCCGAGAGCTCGACCGGCATCGAGAAGCTCACCTCCCCGATCTTTCCCTCGATCCTGCCCCGGACCGGACGGTCGGCCCGGTTTTCGAGACCGACTTCGATCTCCAGATCCGCACGCGACGTATCGGGCAGCGGGAGGATCGTCTTCACGAAGGGGTCCGAAAGGACAACATCGTCCGTTGCCGCAAGATAGACATCGTTCCAGATGCCGGTATTGCGCCCGCGGATGGTCGGCATCCAGTTCCAGCCGATGCTGGCCAGAAAGGTCGGGCTGTCGAGTCCGATGATGCCGCCGTTGTCGTCCGGATCGTTCAGATGCTGCTCGGTAACGGCTCCGGGATGGTCGTTGCGGTGCACGAGCACGGCCACAACGTTCCGTTCTCCGGCCCGCACCAGCTCCGTCACGTCGAACGACGAGCGGATGAAAGCCCCCTCGATGCGTCCGGCCCGACGGCCGTTGACAAAGACATCGGCCTTCCAGTTCACCCCGTCGAAATGGAGCCAGATCCGCCGGCCGGAGAACTCCGCCGGGAGCTCAAACTCATTGCGGTACCAGAAGTCCGACGTGAAGAACTCGTCGGAGATCATCAGCTGCTGTGCCCCGTAATTCGGATCGGGCAGCGCTCCGATTGCCAGATAGCTGCCGAGCACCGTCCCGGGAACCTGGGCCGGGATCCACCCTTCGGTGTTGAACCCCGGCGAGGAGACCCGCTCCCCATCCCCGTCGACATAGGAGCTGCGCTGCAGCGACCAGTCGTTGTTGCGCAGCAGATAGCGTCCTTCGATCAGCGCATTCCGCTCGGGAAGCGACTCCACGACACAACGTTCGGGACCGTAAACCGAGAATTCGCGGATCTCGAGATTTTCACGATCCGGGTTCTCGCACCGGATCCGCACGTAGCGGGCTTCACGGCTTCCGAATGTCACCTCGTCCATTCCGCCCGCAAAGTCCGCCCGCCGGGCCACGCGCCGCCACCCCTCCGGAGAGGAGGGGATCCCCGCATCGGCAGCCTCGATCGTGTAGTCCGCAGCATGGTGTTCGCCCCAGGCGACCACCACCCTGTCGAACGACAACTCGGCTCCCAGATCGACATAGATCCAGGGCGACGGTTCGTCGGAACTCAGCCAGAAGGTATCCTCATGGCCATCGGTCGTCAGGTGAGCCGTATGGTCGTAGTCGGCCGCAGCGGACTGGTAACAGGCCCGATTCAGAGCGATATTGAAGGTGGAATCTGCCGGCTCGGCATAGCCGACGCCCGCAATGGCCAGGGCACACAGGGTCAGACAATTCGTTTTCATACACTTCCCTACATTACGGTTTGTCTTCAAAGACTCAGCAGCTCCACCCGGTCGAAATTATACCCCTCGGCCGAGAGAAACGCGTCGTCCTCCGCGGAGAACTCCGCCTCGACGATCCGCCGCTCACCGGGCAGCAGATGGATATACCCCTCCGAAATGTAGGCCGGCAGAATGGCCTCGCCATTGGCGGCTCTGCGGATGTTAAACTTGACGGACAAGGCAGTTGTCGAGGTCGTATTGGTCACCTCGACCTGCACCCGGCGAACGCCCGCTTCGTCGTGCGACGCAATCAGCCGCGCCCGGAAAGACGGCATCGCCACCTCGTTCAGCGCCGTGAAGTCTCGATCCGTACTGCGCAGATAGTCGTTGACCGACACGCGTTTCCCGCCGACGAAGAGCTCCAGACGCAGCAGATGGTCCGGATCGCCCTCGAGCGGCTGCAGTTTCATGACCGGCGTCACCCCGTTGGCCGCAATTGCAGCGACATTCACCGTCTGACGATCCAGCCGTTTCCCGGCGAAGGTATATCGTGAAACAACAACCCGTGCCCGCCGGTAATCGCTGCGGGTGGTATTGACGACGAGTACCTGCCCGTCGTGGGGATTGGCCTGCACGTGGAGCGGTTCACAGGCCTTGCGGCAGCCGTAGAACGAACCGTGGGTCTCGAAATCCCACGTGTAGGTCTGCCACTCGAGGCTCGGCCAGGCCGGATGGCTCATCCACAACAGAACTCCCGACGTGGAGTTCCACATGCGGCTGTTCCACCCTTCGAGCATCGCCCGGTGGCTGTCGTAGTTGATCAACTGCACCTTGCGGCAGAAGTCGTCGAGCGATTCGGCCTTGCCGTAGAGCTTGTCCACCGCCTGGCAGTACTCCGGCAATCCGAAATGCAGGTCATGATAGTACCACGTGTCGCTGATGGGCCACTGCTCCGACTCGGGAATGAACTTGCGCATCGACTCCGCCGTGGGGACCGACGGCGAACCCAACTCGGTCGTAAAGCCGTAGGCCTGTCGGGTAAAGTACTCCTTCTCGTCGATATAGTGCCACGGGCCGCTCGTGCGGAGGTTCATGTAGCGTGAATTGGGACTGTAGAAACGGGTGCCGTCCTCGCGGGCGATCAACCGTTCGAGCCGCGGTGCCATCGTCGGCGTAGCGTAGCCCTCGTTGCGCGGGCACCAGACCGCAAGCGACGGATGGTTACGGAATCGCTTGACCGTCTGCACGGCGTTTTCGAGGAAGAGATCTTCGTCGTTGACATTCAGATTGCTGCCCTCGGTCGAGATCCAGAAGTCGTTCCAGACCAGCATGCCGTACTCGTCGCAGAGCGTATAGAAGAGCTCCTCGGTCGATTCGCCGGTCCAGTTGCGCACCATGTTGAATCCCTCCTCGCGATGGAGCCGGAAGGCCGGTTCGAGCCGCTCGCGCGAAACCCGTTTCATGCCGTCGTCCATACCCCAGTTGCCGCCGCGGCAGAAGATCCGCACGCCGTTGCAGCGAAGCACCAGATAGGGCGATGTCGCATCCTTTTCGATCCGGCGGAGACGGGCCACATCGACCCCTTCGCGCAGTGCCGGAACCACCACCTCGTGCTGCACGACACGGCGATGGAACGTATTGAACAGCGGTTCGCCGTCACGAACGTCGTTCGTGGGCTGGAACTCGAAACGGATCTCCTCACCCTGCGGCGTATCGGCCGTCAGTTCATAGGAGAACTCACGCACGCCGAAACGAACCTGCTCCCCGTCCGACTCGACACCGTCGCTCGACACCCGCAGATCGAGGTCGTACATCGCCTGATCGCCGTAGCCGTTCGGCCACCACAACTGCGGATGATCGAGGTGCAGTGCCGGAATCTCCTCGGGCGAAAGGCTCACCGTACGGCTCTCGCCGGCAGCCAGATCGAACGGGTACTCGAACTCGGCAACCCCGTCGATACGGCCCGTCAGCACCACACGACGTGCCTCTGTCGCATGGTTGGTCACCCCCGCACGGATCGTCACATCGGCCGACGAGGTATCGGGCAGCGGCAGATCGGTCACCACCTGCGGATAGGCCAGCGTGACGTCGCCCGTATATTCAACCGAGACATCCTGCCAGATGCCGATGTTGCGGTCGCGGATGCCGGGAATCCAGTCCCACCCTTCGGAGCTGATGAAGGTCGGACCGTCCAGACACAGCTGGCCGCCGTTGGGGCCCCGTCCGGCCGCCTTCGACTGCTCGTGCGGAATTCCAGGATTGTAGGGCGGATAGATCTTCACGACCAGCACGTTGTGATCGGCAAAGCACTCCGTCACGTCGAAACGTCCCTCGACGAAGGCACCGCGGATATCACCGAGTTTACAACCGTTCAACCAGACATCGGCCCGGTAGTTGATGCCTTCGAAGTTCAGCCACACGCGGCGGCCGGCGGCATCGGCCGGCTTGTCGAAACAGATCCGATACCACCACTCCTGCCGGCAGAGGCTCTCGGGAATGGCCAGGTTGTTCAGTCCGTAGTAGGGATCTGGATAGATGCCGGCCTCAACCAGCGTGGTGAGCACCGTTCCCGGCACCACCGCATTGTACCACTCCGAAGTATCATACGCCGGATTGAAGAGCGATCCGCCCCGGGCCACGACCCGGTCGGCATCGGTCATCTCCCAACCGTCGGCAAGCCGCCACGTGGCGTCACCCGACTTCTCGAGTCGCACCTCGACAGGCCGTTTGGCCTTGGGAATGGCCTGCTGGGGCGGAGTCTGGGATTTCGGGAGTTCCGATTTGGGCTGCGGAACGACCAGTCCGAAGTTGGTCGGCGGAAGCGGTCGGGCCTCCTTCTGGGCCTGCGCACCATCGGCGAAGGCCAGCAACGACAGCGAAAGCATGGCAAATCCGATATTCAAACGCATGGCTTACTGTTTTTCAGGGGTGAATTGATAGATTCTTTCGCCGTAGGGTTCGACCTCGAGGGCATCGATCCGCACCTCGCCGGAGCGTCCCGTGACGGGCTCCGCCCACTCGAACTTCTGCGGGTCGAGGCATTCAACCGTATAGGTTCCGTCGATGGCGGATGCCACCTTCAGGTCAGCCCCCTTGACCGCCTTGGCGGAGTTGTTGTAGAGGTAGACGAAGAGCGTCCGGCCGCACTTGACACTCATGGCCTCCAGCGGTGCGCACTCGGCCTTCACCTCCTCGAAGGCGCCGTTGCCGGCTGCCAGCATCCGGTCGGAGACCGCACGCACTCCCCGGAAATAGGTCATCATGCCGCGGTTCTCAAAATACTCCCACCACCAGCTCATCGGCGTGACGGGCGTCGGCGAGAAGAGTCCGTACCAGAGCCCGCGTCGGAAGTCACGATCCATATCCTCGGCAAAGTCGTCGAAATTCAGCGACCAGTCCCACTCGTAACTGAACTCACCGATGATGTAGGGTTTGCCGAAACGCTCCTCATAGCTGTGGATCGTCGAGGGAATGACCGCCGTATTGCGATAGATGTGCTTCTGGTTGATATCCAGCCAGGGCACCGAATTCAGTCCCTCCAGATCGCGGTGCGAAATCGAGGTCGTGACGGGGTGCTTGAAGGGGTCGATGCTCTTCAGGTACTGCCCCATGCGGGCATGCCAGGCCACGATCTCCTCGGCGGGAATCACCCCTCCGGGATTGCGGTGCTGGATGTTGTCGATCTCGTTGAAGAACTCCCACATGCCGATCGCCGGGCTGTATCCCCAGCGGGCCACGATATAGCGCAGGCGGTTCATGTAACGCTGCGCCTGCTCCTCTCCGGTGAAGAATGCCCGGTCGGCCGGCACGGCACCCTGCCCCATACAGAGCATGACGTGAATGCCCAGCTGCTCGGCCAGTTCGACAAAGTGATCCAGCCGCTCGACGGCACTCGGATTGAAATAGGCATCGGAGGGCTTGTAACGCAGGTTGTTGAAGTTGTCGTGCTGATCGATCGGGAAGTTGAACGAGCACATCCACACGCGGATGAAGTTTCCGCCGTTGCGGGCAAAAAGCGGCAGCATGTAGTCGTAGTTGTAGCGGTCGTGCTGTTCATGCAGCTCCTTGAAGAACTTCGAGTCGTCGTTCTCGCGCGACTCCCAGCAGATGTTCTCACCCACACCGCGGAAGGGAGTCCCGTCGTCGTAGACCAGCGTCCAGTTGTCACGCACGTGGAGAATACCGCGATGTCCCTCCTCGGCAGGCTGTACGTCGAGTTTGACGGGCCGCGAAAGTGCGACCTCCTCGCCCCGTTCGCTCAGACGGAAACGGCAGCGATAACGCCCCAGCTCCTGAGGCGTGAAACGGGCCTCCCAGCGCGATTCGGCACCGGAATCACCCTCGACCCAGAAGCACGGCAACAGAAGCTCCTCGCCCGAAGGGGTCTCAATCAGCATATCCAGCGCCACCTCTTCCTGCAGATAGGCATTCTGATAGTTGGCGGTCAACAACACCGTAAAGTCCGTGCGTTCGTAAAGTTTCGGGGAGTGCGTCGAGGGCTCCACCGAATGGAACCGCCCGCCGCAACTGCTCAGCACCAGAATGCTGAAAAGGAGTGAAAGAATTCTCATACGTAAAGGTCTGATTCACGGAAACGATATGCCTCCCGTTGTGGAGGCATATCATTCCCGAAGGTTAATAGTTCGGTTTGGGTTCAGAGGGTATCGATGACCTGGTTCAGTTCATCGACATTGACGATCACCGCGGTACGGGTTCCCGTATCGGAGAGTTCGTAGGCCGTCGGATCGGCAATCCCGACCGAGAGGACATACTTCTTTCCCGCATGGGCCGGATCCTCGAGCTTGCTGCGGGGAATCTCCAGATAGAAGGTCTCGCCCGACTTGCCGGCAGCGACCGTAACCGTCTGCGGCAGCGGCTCGTAGAAGTCAGCAGGCATCACCTCGCCACCAAACTGCGACGCCGAGGCTGCCGACTCCTCCTCCGAGGTATAGACCGTCACCGAGAAGCCTTTCGCATCGGAGATCTTGCCCGAACGCATCACACCCAGGATGATCTTTACCCGACTCTCCGTCACCCGGAAGTTGTAGGTGTATTCGCCGCCTCCCGAAGGGACGGTATAGGAGTTGTTCAGGCCGCCCGTGGAGAGTGCCTGGGGCATGTATATCTTGCCAAAGCCGTAATCGGCATCACCATCCCCCTCGCAGCCCGCAAAGGTCAGCATCATGCACACCGATGCCAGGAACAGCACAAATTTCTTGCTCATATTCATAGTCGTTCACTTTTAGGATTTCTCATCGACTCTGTAAAATACACTAATATCCGGGATTCTGTTCGAGCGTATGGTTCGAATTCTCGACCTCCGAACGCGAGAAGGGCATGTAGTAGTTCCGCTCAAGGAAGGTGCGTTTTGCTACCTCCACCTTCTCATACGACCAGCTGTTCTCCCCGTTTTTGGTGATCTTCACACCGTAAACCGGCTGGTTAAGCACCTCCATGGCATCCTTCCAACGCAGCAGATCCCAGTAGCGGTGGTCCTCGAAAGCCAGTTCGATCCGGCGTTCGCGCTTAATGACCTTGCGGAACGCGTCCCGATCACCCGGCTTGGCTTCGATCTCGGTCTCGGGGAGTTGCATGCTGGCCCGGTCGCGGACCATCTGCAGGGCCTCGCGGGCCGTCAGCGTATAGCCATGGTTGTCGTCGGGACCGTAGGCCTCGTTCATCGCCTCGGCATAGTTGAGCAGGATCTCGGCATAGCGGAACACCACCCAGTTGTGCTGCGTCGTGGCACCCTGCGTCAAATTCAGGTTGTCGGTCAGGAACTTCTTGAGGTAGTAGCCCGTCCGGCTGGCATTGGGCTGGGCCATATCGTCCGAAGCTCCCGCCGACTGGTCGATCGTACGGCCGTTCCACGTACTGCCGTTGGTCACGATACTCGCCTCCAGACGGGGATCACGGTTGGCATAGGGATTGGCGGGATCCTCCGCTCCGATCCATTCATAAGCGTCGACCAAATTCTGCGTCGGCGTCACGCCCGAGGCTCCGCCCTGCGTGGCGATCGGATAGTTGTTCTTCTCCATGTCGTTCGACTTCTCGCGGCGAACCACGTAGATCGTCTCCGAACTGCTCAGGCTGCGGTTGTCGCGGAAATAGGCACCGTAATCGCTGTCGAGCGAGTAGCTGAGCTGGCCGTTGCTGATCAGCTCATAGGCCGCCGCCGCGGCAGCCTCCCACTTGGCCGGATCCTGCGTGGGGTTGTTCAGCGGCGAAGCCGCATAGAGCAGCGCCCGCGACTTGATGGCCAGAGCGGCACCCAGCGTGAAACGGCCGTTGCGCTCGGTGTATTCATCCCAGTTGACGGCCAGTTTGTCCTTGTACTGGTCGATCTCGCTGACGATATAGTCGACCACCTCGTCGTACGACGAACGCGCCACGAAACGATCCTTCGCATACTGACTCTCGACGATGGGCACTCCGCCATACTGCTTGAGCAGTTCGGTGTAGTAGAAGGCCCGCGCGATGTGGGCTTCGGCCTGGTAGTAATGCAGCGAAGCCAGATCCCGTTCGTACGAGGGGCGGTCCTTGATCGTATCGCGGTTCATGCCGACCATATAGTCACCCTTGCCGTTGGCCGTGTAGTCCAGGAAGAAGTTGGCGGCGCGAATGCCCTCGTAATAGTTCGTATAGAGGTTCGAGATGGGATTCAGGTTGGCATTGATGACCCCCTGGTTGAAGTAGTTGGCGTCACACTGGGCCTTGGTCTGCTGCGCCTCGTCCGTGGCGGCGGCAAAGAGGTTCGAATCGAGCACCGTGTAGCCGTTGGTCAGCGGCGTATAGAAGGCATTGCCCAGTTTCCACAGCGTACCGAGCGTCGTCTCGATCGTCTCCCCGGTTTCGTTCCGATCGAGGCTCGTGTCGAGGAAATCGCTGCAGCCCGCGACCGTGCCGGCACACAGCGTTGCGAGAATGGATCTGAATATCAGGTTTTTCATATTGTACTCCATGATTGGTTAGAAAGTAATGCTGACTCCGATGTTGTACGACTTGAGAATCGGATAACGATACGAAAGCAGTTCGGGATCGAGATCGTAGTCCGACATCAGCTTGCTGATGGTGAAAGGGTTGGTCACGTTCAGATAGATCCGGAACTCACCGATGCCCGCCTCGCGGAACTTGGGGTGATCCTTGAAGCTGTAGCCGAGCTCGATGTTGCGCACGCGCAGGAAATCCCGATCCTTCACCCAGAAGGAGCTCAGACGATAGTTGTTGTCGTTGCTCTGGGTCGTCAGACGCGGATAGGTGGCCGTCTTCCGGGTATCGATCCCCTGCTCGGGATAGTAGGCCCAGGCGCCGCGAGCCAGCGGATAGACGTTGCCGTTGTCGACGAAGGCCATCGTCTGCACCGAGTTGTCGAGCAGATTGTACGACGCACCGGCGATACCGTCAAGCAGGAAGCTGAAATCCAGCCCCTTGTAGTGGAACATCGCACCGACGGAGTAGGTCCACTCCGGATAGGGCGACTTGCCGATCTTCGTCACGTCGTTCTGATCGACATAACCGCTGCGATCCAGATCGAGATACTTGATATCACCCGGCTGCACCGACCCGAACATCGGCTGCGGGAGCCCCTCCTTGAGCGAGCCGTCGTCGTTGAAGTCGGTCACGTCGTAGAAACCGTCGGCCACCAGTCCGATCAGCGTCCCGTAGGGGCGTCCGGTCTGGGCATTGTAGCTGTAGGCGGGAGCCACCTCGGCCATATAGTCGATCGTGTTGCGGTTGAACGAAACCGCGGCGTTGACCGAATAGCCCCACTCCTTGCGCTGGTCCGACCACAGGGCCGAAACCTCGAATCCGCGGTTGGTCATCTTGCCGATATTGCTGAAGTAGTAGTTCTTGCCGTAATAGAGCGGAATCGCGTTGTCCAGCGTCAGCACATCGGTCCGCTTGTCGAGGAAGGCATCGGCCGTCAGGAAGAGCTTGCCCCAGAAACCGGCATCGATACCGATGTTGTACTTGTTGCTGCGCTCGGAATGTGCATCGGCATTGGGGATGAACATGTGCACCAGAGAACTTTGCCAGACACCCTCGGCGGCACCCGTGTAGAAGGAGCCGATGTAGGAGTTCGTGTAATAGTCCTTGAAGAGGAAGCGTCCGTTCGACGAATAGTCGGAGAGAACGCTCGTCGCCTGCGAGTCGGCAAAGCCGCTGCGTCCCCACGAAAGGCGAAGTTTCAGCAGATCAACCACCTTCGAATCCCGGAGGAAGGACTCGTTCGAGAGCACCCACGCTGCGGAGACCGAGGGATAGAACGACCAGCGGTTGCCGGCGGCAAAGGCGTCGTTGCCGAAGTAGGAGTATCCGAATTCGGCCACGTAGCGGTCGTCATAGCTGTAGTTGACCCGGCCGTTGTAGTTCAGGTAGTGATACTGGTAGGAGAAGAAGCCGTCGCCGTTGTAGGCCGAGATGTGGAGGTTGGCCGCGGCGCTCAAGGCATGCTTGCCGAACTGACGGTCGTAACCGAGCGAGATCTGCCCCTGCTTCCAGTCCTCCATGCCGTCCGAACCGTAGCCGCTGGCCTGCAGCGAGGTATCCTCGTCGGTGGTGGTGCGTACGCCGTTGTGATAGCGGGCGTAGTTGCGGGTCTTCGAATAACCGCTCGTCGTGTA
>UMJL01027316.1_pt1 | contig 14018 bp, 18 predicted proteins | sample 1966071 | NCBI WGS metagenome assembly UMJL01 (sample SAMEA4836148, study PRJEB28245) | human gut metagenome | biome: gut microbiome; material: fecal sample | place: Denmark | collected 2008
GCCAACACTTTAGAGACAGTCTTTTGACTGTCTCTTTTTTTACCACACGTATATCTCGCCTTAGACAGTGATATGTTGAAAACGAGCACGGATGTACAGTTTAAAAGCTGCCATTTAGAAGGCAAAAAGTGAAACATTAGCAATAACAGCGAGAAAAGGAGAAGCACATGCGGTATGGAACTGTGGTGCCGGGGCGATTTATGAACCGGCCGAACCGTTTTATTGCGCAAGTGGAGATACCGGAGGGAATCGAAACTGTCCATGTGAAAAATACAGGTCGCTGCCGGGAGGTGTTGATCCCGGGGGCAACCGTGTATTTGGAGCAGGCCAGAAATCCGGCCCGTAAAACCCGGTATGACCTGATCGCGGTGGAAAAGGGAAAGCGCCTGATTAATATGGATGCGCAGGCCCCTAATCGGGTATTTGGCGAATGGGCTGCAACCGGTGCTTTTTTGCCTGAGGTGACCGCAATTCGCCCGGAATTTTCCTGGGGGGAATCCCGCTTGGATTTCTGCCTGGAGACGCCTCATGGAATGCATTTGGTGGAGGTCAAGGGTGTGACGCTGGAGGATGGTGGGGCTGCCCGCTTTCCAGATGCTCCCACAGAGCGAGGAGTCAAGCATCTCCGGGAATTACAGCATGCTGTGGAACAGGGGCTTGACGCGACCCTGTTTTTTGTGGTACAAATGGAAGGTATTTGCTCAGTGTCGCCAAATGATGACACCCATCCGGCATTTGGACAGGCGCTGCGGGCCGCAGCTGCTGCCGGCGTGAATATCTGCGCGTATGACTGCACGGTAAGGCCGGATGAATTGGAGATCCGCCAGCCGGTACCGGTGATTTTATAAAGGACGAGGAGCGTTTCCGTATGGGTTTGTTGGAATTACTGCTGGTAGGCATTGGCCTTTCTATGGATGCCTTTGCCGTGTCGATCTGCCAGGGTCTTTGTATGCCAAAGCTCAACTGGCGGCACGCAGCGGTGATTGCGCTGTTTTTCGGCGGATTTCAGGCGCTGATGCCGTTGGCCGGCTGGTTTTTGGGCTCCCGATTTGCGGGATATATTCAAAATTTTGACCATTGGGTGGCATTTGTCCTGCTGGTTATTATTGGCGGCAATATGCTACGGGAGGCATTTGGACCCGAGGACGACGAGGATGAGGCTGCCTGTGCTGTAGATGCGAAGCTGGATCTGAAGCAGCTGTTTTTGATGGCAGTAGCGACCAGTATTGATGCTCTGGCAGTGGGAGTGACCTTTGCCTTTTTGGAGGTAAAGATTGTACCGGCAATTTCTATTATTGGAACCACAACCTTTTGCCTATCGCTGGTTGGTGTAGCGGTGGGAAATTTCTTTGGAACACGGTATAAGAAACGCGCAGAGGCCGCAGGCGGAATCATTCTGATTTTACTGGGCATCAAGATCTTGCTGGAGCATCTGGGAATCCTGTAAGCGGGCTCTGCGCGGCCAGTCAGATGGGGCAGCTTAAATCGCTGTGACAGGCACTGTGAGACGCTTTGCACTCTAACCGGATATTTTTTATACCCCCGATGGCCTTCCCTGGCTGAGGGCATGCAAAACGCCCCGGAGCGAAAGCTCCGGGGCGTTTGGTTGAAACAACCTATGAAAGATCAGCAGCAGGGATTGGGATTGCAGCCGCAGTTGTTGTTGCAACCACAATTGCAGCCGCAGCCGGAACCACCCATGCTGTTATTGCCGCAGCAGCACCAAATGATGATCAGCAGGACGATGATCCAGCAGCAATTTCCCCCACCAAAACCGTTATTGCACATATCCGAACCTCCTATGAAGACGTAGACCACTGAAGCGGTCTCAAGCCATCATATGCGGTGGGTTCAGCGGGGTGCAGAAAATTTTTACCAAATGCGGCTGCTGGGGACCATGGACTGGGCAGATGTAAGTTCTGCGGTGGTGAATACACCCTTGCCCTGCAGAACCTGACTGAGGAGCTGTCCGCTGGAGGCTTCCACAGCGTCCAGTGCGTAATAAGAGATGTACACCAGATCTGCACGCAAAAAGGTCCCGGATGCCAGCTGGGTACGCTCTCCGGCAGTAAGGACACCGTAGAGTACGGCATTATCAAAAGTGGTGGTCAGGTTCGTGTTGGCGTTGGAACTGTATCCAAGTGCCCGCAGCATGAATTCCACGTACTGCTGCGCTGTGATGGTCTGTGCGGGGCGAAACGTCGTAGCAGTAAATCCATTGGTATATCCCTTTTCATAGGCATAGCCAACATATTGCGCAGCCTGTGTGCCGGCGGCAATATCTGTAAAAGGCGTACTCCCGGACCAGGCCAGGGCAGCATCCTCTTCACCCAGCACCCGGATGAACATGATCAGAGCTTGCAGGCGGGTAGGAGCCACTTCCAAATCGTATCCCTGCCCATATCCGGTAAAGCTGCCTTTGAAAAGATGCAGTGTTTTCAAAGCGCCGGCCATGGCGTTGTAGTCGACTGCGTCAGAATACGTAAAGCTGTAGGGTCCCTGATAATCCACCACGGCGGTTTTGGATGTGACGGTGAAAACCGCTGTGGTATTCTCCGCTGTCAGATAGCGGTGATTGACGGTAAGGGCAGTACCGCTGGCAACGGCAGAACCGGTGGTGATGTCCACTACCGCACCAGAGCCAAAGGAGACTGAGCCGCTGCCAGCCAGTAATAAGACGCTGGTGCCGGTTTGGCCAACCAGAGTGTCTCCGGATTTCAGGCGGATCTCGGCCCAGTCAGTAGCAGAGGAGCCGCCGGTGGAGGACGTACCAGATCCAGAAAGTAAAGCGGCATCAGAAGCATTCAGCTTTTCATCCACTTTGGAGTTCACCGTGCTGGTAAAAGTGCCGTTCAGGTAGGAAAGAGAGGCCAGCGGATCAGACGCATCACCGGCAGCCAGCGCATATGCGGCAACGGAGAACAGCAGGCAAAGAGATAGTAAGAGCGCAATTTTTTTCTTCATAGGCAGGAAAAATCCTTTCGTCGGCCTGGCGGCAAAGCCACGGCAGTGTTCAGCGGTTGGCTATGCGGTAGCTGAGGGTCAGCAGGCTGTCGGCAAAATGGATGTTTTCAAATTTGACATCATCTGTGGGACTGCTCAGTTCCACATTGGTAAAATTCCAGAAACCGCGGATGCCCAGTTCAATGAGGTGGGTGGCGGTATCCTGTGCCACGGACTGTGGAATCGTCAACACCACCACGTCGACATGGTGCTGCTGAACAAAGGAATCCAGTTCCTGCATGGAGTAAACGGGAATTCCGTTTACTGAGGAGCCGACAACAGCAGAGGAGATATCGAAGGCTGCGTCAACGGTAAAACCGGCCTGGGAAAAATGAAAATTGTGTAGCAGAGCCCGACCCAGGTTGCCCACGCCGATCATAATGAGGTGATGGTCGTTGTCCACTCCTAGAATATGGCCGATTTCAGACCGGAGTTCTTCCACATTGTAGCCGTAGCCCTGCTGACCAAACTCGCCAAAACAACTGAAGTCCTGCCGGATCTGGGAGGCAGTGATATTCATCTCCTGCCCAAGGGAATGCGAGGAAATGCGAACGATACCGCGGCCGCATAAATCCGTCAGCTGCCGGTAATAACGGGGAAGGCGCCGGATAACGGCGTCGGATATGTTCTCCTTTTTCAAGATGATCACTCCTGCTCTTCGGGTTTCGTTCTGTTTACCCTGTTAGTGTATCTTAAAACACTAAGATTGTCAATTTTTTTAACAATCTTTTTTGAGAAAAATTTATCAGAAGGGCTTTACAGCGGAGAAAAAATCTGCTATACTACTCTAGCACGTAAGAGAAAACGTGCTTTATATGCGCCCGTAGCTCAGTTGGATAGAGTGACAGACTCCGACTCTGTAGGCCACTGGTTCGAATCCAGCCGGGCGTACCAAATGAACGAAGTCCGTTTTTCGATAAAAATGTTCGAAAAACGGACTTCGTATTTTTAGAAAGCCTTGAGGTATCAGGGCTTTCTTTTATGCTTTGTTAGGGATTCCTAAAAAAAGAAAATGATACATTGAGAGGAAACAGAGGCTTTTGAAGCGATTATGGGAATTGGAGGAGGGTTAGTCTTCTGTGATAAAAAGGTTTATACTGGGGGAAAGGTCTTTGAGATACCTGGCTTTCTTGTGATTTCCCGCAAATCTGGCTAAAACCCACAAAACCACTGGGCCCCAACGGTTACGCCGTTGACCGCCTGATCACTCCGACCACTATCCTAAGTCCAACTAAGCTATGGCATTCAAACCATTGCGGTGCAGCTACTTTAGAGTTTTGATCCTTTCGGAATATGAACCCGAATTTATCAGGCGTTACCAAGAAGATTGTCTTATATATTACAAGGGAGTTCCTACCATAAATTTACCAATACCAGACTGCCCGCTGTAAAAATACAGGGGATTTCTCCACCTATACTTTTTCATGAATGCAAAACTTACTTTCAAACGCTGCCCATGTAGTGGGGGTGTCGTCAAACCACTGCCAGGTGAGACCCACGCTCTCAATATTGCTCCAGGTCAGTCCGGAGATGATGAACTGCAGGTGAGCTGGCTTGATCTGCTCCACCATTTTTCGGACTTGGCTCACATCAATATCCGCCAAGGTGTTCTCTTCCCCCAGAAACTCCAGAGAGAAAGAATAGTTTGCCGAATGGACCATTATCCGGGCCTCATAGCCGGTCAGAGCCACGGCCAGCTGCCGGACCATTTCTGCCGTAGTGTTGCCGGCGGCCGTCATCTTGTCCCGTACGGCTGCCCGCCGGTCCGCCAGGGGTTTGGACTCATCCACCGGGATCCCATACTTGCTTTCCCAGAGATACAAGGACCAGGTGGCTGTCTCCACAAAGAATTGATCCAGCAGGTCATCTACTTGGGCTGCGGATGCATTGCTTTGTTTTTCCAGAGCCTCCAGAATAGCAATTGTCTGGGAATGCCGGTAATATCTGTCCGGGACGCGCTCCCGGACCGGAAGACTGCTCATATTACCGCCCTCCTTATGTCTCTGTGACATCCACGGTCCCGACCATCGGGACAGCCTCCGCAACGACCGATACGGCCGCGGTCCCGCCGTTTACCGTGAAGGAACTGTAATCCGCCACGCCGGAACACTGCAGCAGGCAGGCCAGAAAACGGCTGTACGGAATCGTGATGTCTTGCCCAAAGGTTTGGGCAGACAGCAACGCAGAAACCGCCGCCGTCAGCTGGTTGGTGACATCTTCGGTGGAATATCCCTCCAGCAAGGTCACAGCCGCCGCAACTGGCAGCTCCATCTTCTTCACGCTTACCACCGTCACTGTGGCGCCGATGGGCCGTTCTTCCTCGATGTGGGCAGCGCAAATGGCGCGAATTTCTTCATCCACAGGCCCTTTATCAGCGCCCGCGATCACCACCTTGACAGTGCCGTTTCCGTTCCAGAGGGGGATGCAGCTGGCATAGCTGACGCCAGCGGTCTCCTTGGCCCATTGGATATAGTGGTTGGAATTTCCGGACGTGATCGGAAGACTGAGCCGATCGTGGATGCGGGTATAGAGGTCTGTGTCGCTTTCCGGGTCCGATCCGCCGGATGCATCCTTCAGATTTGTCAAAGTGTTTACGCCCGGAAGATTGACCGCCATAGAGGAGATGGCCCCGGCCGGCACATTGTAGTCTGCGCCGATGCTTTCCGCTTCCACGTCGGCCACTGCGCTTCCATTGGAAATCGCCACCGCATCCAATGTCACATAGCGCAGGCCGCTGCTGGGCGCATAGAGGACCGTTCCCGCTGCGATCACGGTATCATTCGTCCCGGTGAAGGTCACCTCTGCTCGGGCTTTAGAGCCTGGCTGCCGTACCATGCCAAGCTGACGGGCGTGCTTGTCCAGGTATTCGCCGGATTCTGGGCTGGGGAATACGATCGGAAGCAGTCCTGCCAGCAGCTGAGAGTGTTTCCAGAGTGAATAGGAGATCTGGCTGATGAGCATGTTGGTATAACTGCCTTCTCGTGTGTCGATTTCTGTGCCGGATTCTTTTAGTGAAGCGAGAATTTCGGCTTTGATGACCTCCGGCGTGCGATTCTCAAATACCGAGGGCTGCGTCATGGACAATTACCTCCCCGTAAATGGTGTGCATTGTGAAACTGACGGTGAGCAGTGCTCCCTCAAATCGGGCGCTCACCTGATCTACGGCAGTGATGTATGGGTTTACCAGCAATGCCTCCCGGAGCTTTCGGATGGCCTCGGACTGGCGGACTTCGTCACCGTAGGGCTGTCCGATCAGGCCAGATAGATCCTGCCCATAATCCGAGGTAAAAACGTCGTGAGCGAACCGCTCCGTGTGGATGCAGTTCCAGGCCCACACCAGCACGGCATCCGCGCCGGTCATATAGACGGGGCGTCCGGAGCGCCAGATCGGCTGATCTTGTACAAAATCCCAGGCCACTTCCCGGGCCAAGGGCAGTGCGGCAGACATGGCGCTGGAATCCGGGGCGTCAATCAGAGGGAACAGGCTCATGATAGACCTTCACCAGCCTTTCGATCACATAGTAGGTCTGCCCGTCTGCCGAGCAGAGCAGCAGAACCTGATCGCCCGCATGCAGAAGGGCGCCATGGGTAGCCGGGGCTTCCTTTGCCGTCTTGCCCTCCACAGTCTCCTCCGTGCGGACTACCTGGCACGTACCGGAAGAGAGTTCACATTTACAGGTTCCTTGAAACATTTTCTGCGGGAGTTTTGCCGTCAAAGGCCAGGACAAGCCTGTCAGTTGCTCCTGCCATCCTGCCGTCAGATGCTCCGCAAGGTAGAGGTCCTCCAGGTCCAGATCCATGCCGTCGGCCCGGATTTTCAGCGGGGAGGTGCTGATCACCTTGCCCACCGCATACCAGGACGGCACAGCCTCTGAGGCCTTCCGCCCGAAATATTCATTCAGCCCCACATAGGGGTCTCTTGCATGTTCCTTCATTCCATCTCACTTCCTGCGCTGGCCGTCGCTGCCACGTTTCGGCAGTTCAGCGTCAGCATAGTATCGTAGTTGTGGTTCTTCCAGGTGTGAACATCTGCGTCGATCCAGAAGATGCCCTCCAGCCCGGTTTTGTGTTCCTGGACCACCACGGTCTCCCCGGTGATGAGAGCTAGGTCTCCCAGCACATGCACCGTCACGGTCCTCTGCTGCTTTCCCTCCTCCAACAGGCGGCTTGCCTGGTCGGTGACGTCAGAGTGGTCGTTCTGGGTGACGTGGGCCTCCATAACGCCCACCAGCTCCTGGGAGGCTGCGTCTCCCAGCCGCCGCAGAAAATTCCCGTTTTTGTCGTAGATAGCCACAGAGTTGACCACGCTGGTGGCGTCCTCTGTGGTGGTGGCGTCCATCAGGTTCCCGGCCGCTTTCAGTACCAGACTGGCGGCGCTGACCGTCCGCTCTTTGACCAGCAGCCCCGCTGGAGTGTACCGGATGGCGTATTGCTTTCCGTTTTTCTCTGCTGCCAGGGACCACACCGTGGTGATGGCCTGGTTGATCTTCACGCCGGAAAACTTCCGCCGCAGCGAAATGCCGGTAGTGGGCAGGGAAGCCACCGGGATTCCCTTGCCCGCGCAGAGAGACCGGGTGATCTCCTCCGGCGATGCGCCGGTGAATTTGGCCGTGCAGTCGTTTTTCTGTAAGTAGAAGCCGTAGTCGAAGCAGGTGGCAGATAAGGTGGTGCCCTCCGACCCCGCGGTTCTTCGCAGCACCACGCCGGCGAACAGGCGGTTGCCGGCGTCCTCCATGGTCACTAGATCCCCCACCTCCGGTACAGGCAGATCGCTCCCTTCCAAAAATGCGATCTCCATGTCCAGCTGCCGGGAGAGGGAGGCCTTGTCTCCGGACCAGGTCCAGCTGACAGCAAGGCTTGTGATCTCCCGGGTCGTGCCGTCCCGGTGCTTTGTCAGATAAAGTTCCATGTCACCCTCCCAGCAGTACGGACTCCGGCGGAATGGTGATGGTGGTGCCGGGATAAATGAGGTGCGGGTTTTGAATCCCGTTGTACCGGGACAGAGCGTTGTAGTAGGTGGCCGAGTACTTCCCGTAGTACCGCCGGCAGATGGCCGACAGCGTATCCCCCCGCACGATGGTATAGGACTGGCTGGCGCCGCTGCTCTCCGCCGGACGGGAGCCGTTGCCGGTCACGGATGCCGTATCTTCCGCTGCGGCCACCTCCCGCGCCTCCAGGTCCGTGTACTCCCGCAGCCATAAAGAGGCGTATACGTCTCCCGTCCCGTCCTGCTCCCGCCATTCCACGGATTCCAGATAAACCAGGGTGTTGATCTCCGTGCCGGAGACGATGTACCGCACCGGTTCCCCGGCCGCCGCCCAGGCGGTCAGAATGTCCAGATAGTACTGGGGGTTCGTCATCGCCCCGGGCTCCATCCAGGGGTAGTTCTGTGCCGGCAGCAGACATTCCAGCGCCTCGCCGGAAAACCGGGTCCGCCCGCCGGGCCGGTAGACGTCTCCCAGCTGGGAGATGTTGATGGTTTCCATAGTTCGCCCCACGCCCCAGGCATATCCCGCCGGTGTCACCGGCAGGGTCAGGGCGGTGCCGTCCTTGATAAAACAGATCTGCATGGATTATCCCCGCCTTTCCGCCAGCTCGATTTTCTGCAGCAGCGCGCTGGCCACCCGGTCCACGTCGGCGTCCTCCCGGATGCTGAAGGAGTTTCCGGTAATGGTGATCGCCGGGACCCGCTGCTGGCTTCGGGCTTCCACCGCCGTCTGCACCCGCTCGCCTTGGTGCAGCAGAGCGGGGAAGTTGTCGTAGGGCACATAGTCGATGCCCACCGCCCGTGGACGGGCCTTTTTCGCCGTGGAGGTCGTCGAGCTTGGGTCCAGATCGGCGTTGTAGCTCCAGTCGCCCGGGATATAGGTGTCCTCATCGGTGGAACCGTTTTCTCGTCCCTTGGTCAGGGCCTGACTGACGTCATAGTCCCCCCGCCAGCCTCGCAGTGCTGCGGTGTTCTCGTTGATGGAGGTAATGAGGTTCTTCTCCGCCTCCGCTACCCCCATGGCGGCCTCGCTGGAGTCGTACTGTGCCTCCGCCAGGGCCCGGGCTTCTTCCACATAGGTCTCCACCAGGGCGCCCGCCTCCGTGTTGCCTGCCTCGTAGTCGGCCATGGCCTCCTGATATAGCGTTCCCAGCTCCTGCAGCCGCTGCGCGTTTTCGTCCGACCATTGCAGGGAGGTCCCGCTTCCCGTCAAAACAGTGGAAAGAGCCTCCTGGGTGTAGCGGTCCGCCAGGTTTTCCATGGCCGCCCGCCCGGCGCCGATGGCGCGGTTTGCCTCCGCCAGAGCTTCGCCCAGCTCCCCGCCGTAAGCGACGATTTGGTCTGCAATGCCCTGGTTTCGTTCCGCGTAATACCCCTCGCCTCCGGCCGCGTCCAGCTTTCCCTGCACGGCGCTCAGCTCCGCCTCCGGCTGGCCCAGGGTCTCCTGGGCAAAGGAGCGTCCCGCCGTCAGCATCCGCTCCGTCTCGCTCCCCGCGTTTTCATAGAGCCCCTGGTACCAGTCCTTGTAGGCGTCGTCTCGCTTTTCGTATGTCTGTATGGCCCCGCTCAACACGCCCAGCAGTCCGCCGATGGTAGCACCGGCGGCAACTCCCACCGGTGTCAGAGAAAGGGAGCCGCCGATGGCCGCGCCGGTGAGCGCGGTAGATACCGCATTGGAGGCGATGCTTCCTGCGGAGTCTCCATGGGCGCTCCCGAAATACCCACCCACGAGATCTCCAAAGGTATTTGCAGCCATAGCTACGCCGCCCGTCTGGATCAGCTTCCCCAGTGTGCCGGACAGCCCAGCTCCTGCCGTGTCAGCCGCCGCGATCTGCCGGGTCACGGATTGCAGATTCCCTGCGGCCCGTTGGGCGCTGTCCTTTACATTCAGCGCCTTTTGAAGGGTGTCTCCCGTGTCCTTTGCGGTTTTGGAGAGGACCTGCGTCGCCTGGGTCATCCGCTTTACCTGCGTGGAATATCGGTCGTCCACCTTGTAAATAATCGAATAGCTTGGAATACGATCACCTGCTTTCTTGACACATGCTTTCTGTGTGTGCTATTATTAAGAAAAAATGGAGGGATGGAGAATGTCAAATCGTCTCTTTTTGATTTTGATTGGAATCTGCCTCATTGGGAGCCTTTTCTTTGCCCTCAAATTGCTCGGTACTGAGCTGCAGTATTATTGATGTGTCTTTTGCAGCCGTTTCCGCCCCTGCGGGAGCGGCTGTTTTTTATCCCTCTCCGCGCCGCCCCCTCCGCCCCCATGGAGCCCTTCCCGGGCAGCCCCTCACCTGCTTTCTTGACATATAATTTCCGCCTGTGCTATCATAAAGCAAAAGGAGGAGATGCCTCATGACAAATCGTCAGTTTTTGATTCTGCTTGGAATCTGCCTCATTGGATGCCTTTTCTTTGGCCTCAAATTGCTCGGAACTATGCTGCGGGCTTATTATTGATGTGTCTTTTTCAGCCGTTCCCGCCCCCGCGGGAGCGGCTGTTTTTAACATCGCTCTTTCAGGGGCAAAATGGCGCCTCCGTCCCCGTTTCTTGACATATAATTTCCGCCTGTGCTATCATGAAATAAAAGGAGGAGATACCTCATGTCAAATCGTACGTTTTTCACTTTGCTTGGCATTGGATTAGCTGGATGCCTTTTCTTTGCCCTCAAAATGATTGGAACAATGTTGCGCTAATTGCACGGATTTTCTGGCAGCCGTTTCCGCCCCTGCGGGAGCGGCTGTTTTTGATCTCCGGTTCCTTGGTCAAAGCAGCATTATTTTATGTGCCTGGTCCTGGGCGGGAAGCGCTTGCTGCGCTTCCCGCTCTTTTGTTCCGCTTCATAGGAGGCAAAGGCCCAGATCAGGTCCTTTTCGCCTTGGCTCCGCCGGTAGTAATCTCCCGGCAGGATCCCGTGGGCTGCGTACAGGTAGTATGCCAGGCCCAGCTCCGGGTCCTCTGCCTCCCTCAGCCGTTTTTTACTTCTTCAATGGTGGTCCGCCGGTAGCCGGACAGCTTCTCCACCGCGATGGCCAGGTCTGCGATCTCTCCCGGTAGCAGCATGGCCTTGACGGTCTCTGCCGGTGTCGCGCCCTGGAATTTCTCCTGCAGGGCAGCCGCCTTCAGGTCCGGCTCCGCACAGCCCGCCAGCAGGATCTGGATGTCCGATTCCTCCGTCAGGCGTTTGAGCTCCTGGACCCGGCCGTAGGGCAGGGCCCGCAGTGTGAACACCACCGGCGCGCCCGCGGCCTCGCTCAGCCGGGAGATCTCATACCGCGCAGTGGGCAGGTTCGCTTTTACGGACACAACGTCCGCCCCCAGCAGCAGCTCCAGGGTGGAGGGGGCGGCGCTCGCCGCCCCGTTGGTCAGTGTTTGCTCCATCTTGGCACCTCCTGTCAGCTGTCCAGAACGTCGAAGTCCTCAAAGGTGAAGGGGGCCTCGATCTGTCCCAGCTTGGCTGCCTCCCAGTCTGCCAGCGTCAGGTCGTCAAAACTGACGCCCGTCACGGAGATCCGCTGATTGCTGGGGTTGTCCGGGTCATCCAGGTTGGAGATCAGGGTGTGCCGCAGATCCTGTCCGTTTTTCAGCGCCTGGGCCTCCGCCTGGATCAGACGGGAGGTGGCGTTGTAGATCCGCACCGTGCCGGTGCCGGAAATGCCCGTCAGCTTTTTTCCCGTCACCAGCGTTCTGCAGCGGGCCACGTCCTCCTTGGTTTTGTTCAGCTTGATCTGGCAGCCGTAGCACTCCGCCACCTGCTCGCCGTCCAGCCACAAGCTGCCCCAGGTGCCGCTCCGTACCAGAGCTGCGTCCAAAATTTCAGCCATCTTGTATCCTCCTTACATTCACATCGCCAGGAGGCCGTTGGAGACCTCCAGTGTAACGGCAAAATCCTCCATGGCATCCAGCACATATCCGAAAAGCCGGATAAAGACATAGCTGCCGGTATCCTCCTTGACCACAGCCGCGTCATCCAGTGCCTTGATGCGGTTGGTTTCCTCCACATCTCCGGCTTTGGAGGCCTGGTCGATCAGGAAAGCCCGGATAGCCGCGGCGTCCAGCTCGGCGCCGGAGCTCTTTTCCAGAAGGACGCCGCCGTTTTCCAGCTCCTTCAGATAGCCGCGCAGGGCGGTCAGCAGGATGCACTTGTTGTCATAGGTGTTGGAGCACTTGCCCTGGTAGTTGTCCTCGATAGTGGTCAGCGCATAGTATCGGATCAGGTCCACGGCAGCTACCATCTTGATTTTCTTGAGAGCCTGTGCCTCGTCGTCCGCCACCGTGGCCTTGGAAGTCACGGCTCTGCCCAGCTTTACCTGCCGCCCGTCGTTGATGAGGATCAGCTTTCCGCTGTTGATGGCCCCATCGGGATCTTCCACGGCATCCACGCCCGTAACCTCAGGCAGCGGTGCGTAAGTGGCGCTGCAATCGGCGGGAGTTCCCGCCAGAATACCGGCGATCCGGGAGGCGTACATGCCCCCGGTTTCGTATGTGGTGGTGCCCACTTTGATGTTGGTGGCGGTAAAGTTGATAATGCCCTCGTGGTCAGAGTCCGTGTCGGGCAGCACGGCTTTCCCGATATACCGGCCCTTCCGCTGCTCCTTTACAAGGTCAGCCAGCGTCGTGGTATCGGGGGTGGTGATGTCCGGGGGGCCCACCAGATAATCATAGCTGTACTGTCCCAGAGCGGCGAATCCGTCGGAGACGGTTCCGCCGTCAGAAGATACCACGGAGAGGTAAATGCAGGTGGGGCGGTTGATATAGCCAACCAGTGCCCGCTTGATGTAAGCAATGTTGTCGGCGCCGAGGTCTGCGGGAATATCACTCTCCTGATAGATCACATGCACGCCGATGGCTTTGGTGTCCTTTAAAATCATGCCGATGACACCCTGGGCTGTGCGTGCGGCAGCCGTATCTGCCGCTTTTTTCAGTTCAAAGGTCAGCTGGGGAAGTCCCATAAGATCACTCCTGTCAATATTTTTTGATTTCCACGCGCACCTGCGCGGTGGTTGCTGCTGGTGGTTCGTCTCCCGGCTCTAATGTAGGCCTGGGGTCCAGCCAGGAAGCGTTGATTTGCACATACGCCCGGTCGGAATCCCGCGGCAATGCTTTTAATGTGAGCTGCAAATGCCGGTTGCCCACCTGCAAGGCCGGGAGCAGCAGTTCCATGACCTGCTCAAAATCCGATGTCAGTCGATACCAGGGCCCTTCATTTTGTTCATCCGGCGCATCATAAAGGATGAGCCGGATTTGAAGCTCCCGCCGAATCAAAAATCGATTGGCATCGCCCCAGTCATTTTTCTCCACCAGCAGGCAGATGGATGGGCGGTCAACATCAGCCGGGCAGGCATCCACATAGATGGTTCGATCTGGCCATTTGGCTGTCAATTTGGACTGGATAGCATTCAAAATATCCGACGTTTCCATTTGCTCCTCCGATTCTCAAGCGCGCTCTACGAATAGTGGGCATTCCGCAAAAAGTTGCACATTTCCGTGCAACTGAAACGGATTTTTTCTGTTTTAAGAGAAGATACAGCCCTCGCTCTGACTACTATTTGACTACTACCAAAGAAAGTCCCGGAGGCATTGCACTGCAATGCCTCCGGGACTTTGCTATCATTTTTTGCAAATCTGGCTAAAACTAACAGAAGTCTGCATCAAGGGGATGAACAGAGCCGGAGATCCTTTCTGCTGGCCCTGTTCCGGCCTACTTGCATTCTGTGTATGGCCTTGCGGATTGTGACGCATATCGCGCCACACATTCCGACTTCGGCCAGACTGCATTACGAATTCAGCAGTTCCTGGGCAATGGGGTCGTTGGCATCCATCACTACCACCCGGCGGTTTTTGGCTCCCTCGCTCTCTACGAACTTGCCGTTGGCGTCCCGGTCCTGGCCCCGGACGAAGGGGTCAGCTTCAAAACCCAGACCGATGGTCAGCAGCTGATCCTTCGGTACGCCGAAGGCACTGACCAGCAGCTCTTTCACTGCCGCTGCCCGGCGGTTGGACAGATCCACACGGGCTTGCTGGCTGCCGTCG
>UMJL01061223.1_pt1 | contig 13969 bp, 12 predicted proteins | sample 1966071 | NCBI WGS metagenome assembly UMJL01 (sample SAMEA4836148, study PRJEB28245) | human gut metagenome | biome: gut microbiome; material: fecal sample | place: Denmark | collected 2008
AGGGAATGTGTAGCTTTCCAGATTCAATTCCTCCAAGGCTTGGAGAGCCTGGTCATCGCTTCCATTGTTAGTGAACTTGGCATCAATCTTAGTAACCTTCGGCATTACCAGCTTTTCAATCTTGGTGGCTTGTGATGCGAATGCCCCTGCCGGAATCGAGGTCTCTACATTGTACTCAATCTTAGTCAGATTCTTGAAATCCTTACCGATAGTAGCCAATTGAGCATCTGTCAAATCAATGTTGCTAATGATGCGAGTGATGTTGTCTACGTCTACGGTCTTTTGATCTTCAGTACCATTGTTCCAATTCCAATTTACTTCGCCGGATTTATAAATCTTATTAAAATCAGCACCTTCATTCAGAATCAGCGTCAAGCCTGTAGCATCATAAGTTGTCGTTTTAGTAACCAACCACGGATAGTTGTTGATATCCAATGCCGGAACAGGAATGAATTTGCTAACTTCCCAATCATTGTCAGTTTCGTGAATTTCAGTAAACTCAATATTGGCAAATTTGTAGCTTACAGCTAGACCTTCGTTCCATGACTTTCCATCAACCTTACGGTCTACCGGTTTGATAATCATATAACCACGTGCTTTGTCGTTCCAGTCAAGACCCAGATTCAAAGTCACTTCGTTACTTGCACCTGAAACGTTGAAATTTTTGTCCTTTATTGCAGAAGTTCCATCTGCTTTGACCGAAATTGTAATAGTAGAACCACCGTCATAAGTCAGCATTGTTGGATTCTGTGGGTTTGTTGTTACAGCTTCACCATCTTTGTATTCACCCAATGTTTTGACTGTAATAGACTGAAGCTTACCAAATACATTGTCATTTTCTGTATAAGCATCTACGCCTTTGGTCTTGAATACCAATCCTGATAATACGCGGTTAAATTTCAAGGGAACGTTTTCACCGACTGCAACCTTGTTATCTGCTTCAGGATATCCTGTAGCTACTGCATATTTTGCATTCAGTTCGTAAATGCCTTTTCCCTCAGTATTAGTTTGTATCTGGGATGCAGACAATGCATTAGGGAAGTTGAATTTTACATCAAAGCCTTTCTCCCAATTTGGAGTAACAGCGTCTGCTAATTGAATGGTGTTAGGATATACAGCTACAAATGTTGCAGGAGTGTTGGCGGTTACATTGTCGTCAAAATCCAAGATGTCGATTTGGTTTGATGCTGTAAAGTAGGCATTTCTTTCAGAACGCGTAGCTTTGTATGAAGCATAGTTTTTGTCTAATAAACTTACATCAAAAGGAGTTGCACTACCTACTTTATCTTTAATAACATTTGTTGCAAAAACCTTAATCATGTCAGTTTCTGCACTCCAGAAAGGAAGCCATTCTACATTTTCACCTTCTCCTACTTCCTCAAATTCACCTCTTGTGGTTGTGTTTTGTGAATCAATAGCGGTGAATGTGATTCCTTTTGTTTGCTCTTGTTGTACAGAAAGTGTGTCTAAATCCTCTGTACAACTTGCAGCCAGGGCTAAAATACCTGCACAAAATAATAATCTTTTCATTGCAATGTTTTTTTTAAATGTTTTATAAACTTATTTGTTCATTACTTTTTTTGTGACTTCATTTAGAATTCACCCGGTTTGATAGGATCTTCGTCACCGCTGGCAACAAATCCTTTTTCCACTTCCACTTCCAAGATTTCCACCTCGGGAGCTACATAAAACTTTTCCATTTCCATAATTTTTAGTTTTTAATTGTTAGTAAAATAAATTGTTTATATCCAGTTAATTGTCATTTCCTGTATTGCCAATCGGGGAATGTCTTTATACCTTATTATATATAAGCCATTTTGAAGCCTTAGGCGTTTCCCCATTGATTACCTTCTCAAAATCCTTTCTACAGCATACCATAGGGCACATTTCAAGCTGCAAAGTAACAAACAAATTTCCTAAATAGATTTTAGTTATAACATAATGAAAATCAGATATATACAAATATACAGATTGATTAAGGTAAACAACATATTCCTTGAAAAAATCATGAATATGCATTCTATTTGTTTGGCTCTCTGTTTTTTATGAGAGATAAGAAAACATGGTAGTTTTCACTGAATCATTAGTGCCACCACATTCTGACACTTATAACGTATGCCATACCCTGTTGATATTTTGAACTTTGTAAAACCAGAAAACTATTGTCCTGGAATGTCTGGCACTTATAAATGGCACCTTTACTATGATTTTCAAAACAGCAACAGTAGTCCTTATCCTGCCTGTCCCTTTGCTGATGAGACAGGCAGGCAAGTCGTGTCCAATCTCAAAAATGGAATGTCTTTTTAATACACAGATGTTGACATCCGATGCTCCAAAAAATAACTCAAATGGCAATAGCCTTGTCTTTTTTCAACAATTGAAAAAAACGAGACATCATTTCTTTGGTTGAAGCACGCATATAGCGCTGAAAAGCCTGCATGGACCGGTGGCCGGAAAGGGTCATGATATAATTGACAGGATATCCTCGTTTATAGAGGTTGGTCACACAACTGCGCCGTGCAGTGTGAAAACTAATCAGACTATATTTAGGTGCGGTATGGATGATGACTGTTCCACCTCTGAATTCCCGATAGCTGATTCTGTCATCCAGTTGGCAACGTTCTGCCAATAGTTTAATAGTCTGATTGGCCTTTACCTTGTTCAAAACCGGGAAACCTGCCTGGTGATAATGAGTGATGAGCGGAGCGATTTCCTTTAAAATGGGTATGGTTACCTTTTCCTTCGTTTTTGTCTGATAGAGCGAAATCAACCCCTTGCTGATTTCGGCTTCATTCAGGTGTTGCAGGTCACTGAAACGAAGAGCTGTATAACAGGCAATGACAAAAAGGTCTCTTGTTTCCCGTTCCGATTCGTTTTGTGTATGGACAGCTGCCAGTTTCTTTATCTCATCTTCGCACAGATATACAGGTTCGCTCACATCTGCCGGCAACGATGTTTGCACCCGTTTGAAGTAATCATTGCCTGTCATTTCATTGTCATAAGCACGATGAAGTAAATTTTTGATAACCTTCAAGGTATTGACAACCGTATTTTGTGTGTAATTCTTTTCCAGATGTTTTCCGAATCGATATTTGTACAGATAATTTGTGAAATCTGCAAAGAATCCACGATCAAAGTCATTAAATGAAGTAATAGGTATCCTGCGTATCCTGTTGTAATCTTCCAGTCGGCCCAAAGCTGTCAAATAAGTGTTTTTAGAGTTCTCATTGCCCCGTTTCCCCCTTCTGTTTATATCCTTTGCATAGTCCTGCGCCAGTGTACGTAAATAGTGCAACGGATTTTCGGCAGTAGCTGACTGCTTTTTCACTTCTCCGACCACACGTCTCAATTCCATTTCCGTCAAATATTCTCCCCGGGCTGCCAGGCGTTCATCTGCATCCTTCAGCGCACGTTCGATTTGGGCAATATGGCGGTTGACTTCTTCCAAATACATCCGGTTCCTTTTATTGGATTTGCTGCACGCGATACACCGATAGCCAGTTCTGTCCCAGAAGCGGGGCTTGACCCGAAGCCCGGTATAAAGCCTGACCCGTTTACCATTTAACGTAACTACCAGCATGATCTGCGTCAAAGGGTCTTCTTCTCGCATTTGCTTTAAATTGAAGTGTATGCTCAACTCGTCATAGCACTTCATGTGCATTTTGTTTCCCTTCATATTTAGCAATTTTAAAAAAAATAATAATGAGTTGTGATATAATAGATGAATTCTACAACGAATTTGCCAAGGTGTTCAAACAGGTCTCTTGGGGGCAATCAAACGCAAAGCTTTGCATAGGGCAACGCAAAGCTTTACATCTGCCAACGCAAAGCTTTGCATCGGATGGTGTAAAGCTTTGCATGCGACGGATGTGAAAGGGCAAATAAAATGGTTTTAGAGAATGTTCTTATCCGGTTATAACAGCAATTAAAAGTAATATATACATTCTTGATACATTTTTGTAATGTACATACAGGTTTAAGACCTTACCATTGACTAGAATATCCCCAAAGGCAGGCTCGAAAACATTTTTTAGATTCTGAATAGAAAAAAGCAGATTTTTGTTTGCTATTAATGAGAAAAGCTCTATCTTTGACCCTGAAATAAGCTTAATTTTTTAACGAGACATCGAATAAAGGGAGTAAGAAACAAACATGAGGAAAGGGTATAAAGTGAAAACAAAATACTCAACAAGGCAGGTTTTGATGAAACCATCCGATATTGTAACGTTAAAAAACGGGACTTTTGAGATGGAAAGTACAAAAAAAAGGAATTTTATTTTGTATTTAGGAAATTTGTTTGTTACTTTGCAGCTTGAAATGTGCCCTATGGTATGCTGTAGCGGGGGTGTCTAAGGATTGTAGATAAAATCGCATATATAATATATAAGGTGTAGAAAGGGTGTTTCTCTGATAGTAGATGATAAAAAAGCTAAGTGTCAATTGAAATAAAAACATTTATTTACTAACAATTAAAAACTAAAAATTATGGAAATGGAAAAGTTTTATGTAGCTCCCGAGGTGGAAATCTTGGAAGTGGAGGTGGAAAAAGGGTTCGTTGCCAGTGGTGATGAAGATCCTGCAACAGGTAAACCCTTCTAAGGGAATGATTTATTATTAAAACGTTTTAAAAAATAGAACAAATGAAAAGATTATTATTTTGTGCGGGCATCTTAGCCCTTGCAGCAAGCTGTGCAGAGGACATGGATACGATGTCGGTACAGCAAACCAATGAAAAGGGTATCGTCTTCACTACAGGTGATGATGCTGTTATTACAAGAGGTGAATATCAGGAGGAAATCGAAGGCGAAACTCCTAAGTATTATCCTTTCTGGACAGCAGAAAAGGACTATATCAGCGTGTTTAGTACTAAAACATCTACTAGTCTCGGTGCCAATTCATGGAATGATTTAACTGGATTCAACGCCGGTAAAGTTACATACAAGGCTACCCGTTCTGAAAGAAATGCGTACTTTACTGGTATTCAACCGGATAACGTATTGGATTTTGACGCTGCGGCCACTCAAGATGAACCGGCTAAGTTTATCGCTCTGTATCCGCAGACTGCTACAGGTGCTGAATCTTATACAGTGTCTGGTGGAACAGAAACAGTGGTTTTTAGCCTTCCGGTAATACCAGCTGTTCAGACTCAGAATAATCTGGCTGGAAATGGCGTTTATGAAAAGATTGCCAAATATTCTGTTACCAATGGCTATGCTGCTGAAGACAACAAAGCTGCAGTTGGTGAGAATGTACAAATGAATTTTGTTCGTGTAAATCCTGCCGTTGTATATCAGACGAAGGGCTTGAATGCTTATAAGACAGAATTTGGTAAATTACAGACAATTGAGCTGGAGTCTAACGGTCAGGTTAAAGCTGATGGTACACTTGATAATACCAAAAAGTCGAATCTTGCTACGGCTGCAACTGACGTTGATTTGAAACTGACTTTAAAGAGCACCAATAAGGGCGTCTTTACTGATATCAAACATGAACTTTCTGGTAATGCCAGTGTCGCAGGTAGAATGACTTTGAAATTGGGTTCAGCTGGTTTGGATTGGTCTGACGAAGCTCGCGCATACATGGCTATTGCAAATGTAAATCGTGTAGGAGCAGACAATAAGGCATTTACTGAAGAAATGGCTGTGACTTATACTTTTGATAACATCAAAATTAAAGAAACTATACGTACCAGCGCTTCTTGGATGGCTCCCGATTTCTACAACTGCCAGTCATTGGATGTAGATTCTTATCCTTACTTGGTATTCAATAATACAAAGGATTATGACGGCGTTGCTCAAAATGGTGAATACACCGTATTGATTAATAAGGGAACTGTCGCTCAGATTTTCGACAATAATGGTAAAGTGAAATTGTTGGACGGAACGGTAATTGCAGCTACAGATGTAAAGAAATTCATCGCTAAAACAGACATGTCTGATGCCGACTTTGCAAGCATGGTGAAACTGACCGCTCTTGAGCAGGTAAATCTTGTAAACGAGACCAGTATTCCGGCCAATGCATTCAAGGGATTGAACGGTATTGTAAAATTGGAAATGCCGAAGGTTATCTCTATTGACAAAGGTTTTTTGGGTACGGGTAATCTCTCTTCTGTGAAATATCTGAACCTGGCTTCTTACAAATTTGACGGTAATGGCGACAATGAAACTGCCAAGGCTGTAAATCAGGGTGTATTTGCAGGTAAAGCTACTATGGAATATGTTGACATGTCTGCTTTGGAAGATATGACTCCGGTATTCGGTCTGCCTGAAGCACAGATTTCATTCCAGAATTGTGCAAACCTTGACTCTGTAAAAGTGAATAATCTGAAACTGAGAGCCAGCTCATTCGAGAATTGTACTTCATTGATTAAAGTAAATGGTAGTGTAAATGTAAGTGAAGGATATGCTGCTTTCAAGGGATGTGATGCTGCTGCCTTTACTACAATCAACCTCGTTTCTGATGAAATTGCTGAAGATGCATTCAACGGTTGTACTAACATCAAGAATGTGTTGAAGGGTGGTGTACAAGTTGCTCCTACAAAGATTGGTAACAAAGCATTCTATCAAGTTACTGCATTGAAATATATGGATTTGAGCAAGGCTACGGAAATTGGAACAAGTGCATTCGATGGCGCTGCCAATTTTGAAGCTACAAGTGCAACCAATGATATTGTTACGGTTATTGTTCCGTCGATCAGCGCCCGTGCATTTGCAGGTACTAACATTGCCAAGATTGAATTCACTGAGGCTACAACGCTGGGTTCGGACTTCTTGGCTGGTAATAATGCTGTTGTACACATCAAGTTTGTGAAACCTTTCACTGTGAACTTTACTCCGAGTGACAATTTGTTCGGTCCTAATGACTGTTCGGAAATCACGCTCTTCTATGCTGAAGGACAGAAGGGTCTGAGCGGTAGAACATTGACTTTGAATGGTACGCAATTTACTTTCAAGGATGTAGTGAAGAACTAAGCTATTAGCTGAGTGATAATATGGAGGAGGCCATTCCTTTTAGAGGGGAATGGCCTCTTTGTGTCTATACCTGATGCTGGAAATGTTTTCGTAATACAACTGACACAGACTTGTACACACAGCGCAACACACATGTAACCCCATCTCCTCATCTTTGCACCGGAAAAAAGAAACGTTTAAAAGATGAGTATGAAAACAGATTTGGGAAAAATTCTCTTCCTTATTTTGTTCCTTACCCTTTCTGCCATGACTGCCTTGGCAGGTAACATCAAAGGAACCATTACAGACAAACAGACAAAAGAACCGCTGACCGGAGCTACCGTACAGATAGCCGGAAGCACCCAAGGTGCCGTGGCCGACATTGACGGCAACTATACACTCAACGTGCCCGACGGCGTGTACGATCTCGTGGTGCGCTACGTGGGCTATGTGGATATCAACGCCAGCCAGGTAAAGGTAAAGGGCGAAACGGTTCTGAACTTCGAGATGGATACGGATGCCCAGACCTTGAGTGAGGTATCTGTCGTGGCCAAAAAGAATCTGGAAGGCGAACGTGCCCTGCAGGTCGAGCGACAGAAAGCTACACTGGCCATTGAGAATCTGGGTGCCAAAGAGATGAGTCTGAAGGGCATCGGCAACGTACAGGAGGGTGTGAAACAGATTACAGGTATCTCCATCGCCGAATCAGGACAGCTCATCGTCCGCGGATTGGGCGACCGCTACAGCTCCACCACGCTGAACGGACTTCCCATCGCCTCACCCAACCCCGACAATAAGCTCATTCCGCTCGATCTCTTCCCCTCGAGTACGGTACAGAACATCACCGTCAGCAAGGTCTATGATGCCAGTGCTTTTGCTGACTATAGCGGTGCACACATTGATATCAGTACGAAAGAAAACGTAACGGACGAATTCCTGACCGCCAGCTTCAACGTTGGAGGACGGTTCAATACCCTGGGACGCGACTTCTACCAGATGGACCGCGACGGTACGCTCTTCAAGACGCCCTCGCTCGACGAAAAGATATACGACATGCCACTGCTGGACTTCGACGAATATGTAACACAACACAACATCTTCCATACCACTTTCGATGTGGACAAGCGTACAGCTCTGCCCGAATTCGGAGGTAACCTGGGCTTCGGACGTAACTTCGCTGTGGGCGAACAGACCTTGAGTGTACTGGGTTCTTTCAGCCTCAGTAACGAAACCCAACGGATGGACGATGCCTTCTACAAGACACTCGAAGCCACAGGCAACGTACAGAACGACTTCACCTACGACGAATACACCTCTACACTGAAAATGGCAGCTCTGGCATCCGTGGGCTATACCCTGCGCCAGCACGACCGTATCGGCTATACCTTCTTCTATGCCCGCAATGCCAGCGACTCCTATCAGAACCGCGAAGGTGTGGACGCCGAAGGGCATAATCTGTGGGGCAGCAACGACATCACCCACATCTATACCCTGCAAAACCATCAGCTGAACGGTTATCATGAACTGGGCAGCCAATGGGAACTGAACTGGGCAGGCTCCTATGGCAAGACGGGCAGTGAAGAACCCGACCGCCGACAGGTGATGTTCACCAAGGACGATGACGGCAACCTGCAGCTCTTCAAGCTGAACCGCCAGGAAACCATGCGCTACTTCGGCGAACTGAACGAAGAGGAATGGGTGGGTAACCTCGACCTGAAGTACAACTGGACGGAACAGAACTTTGTCAAGATGGGTATGGCCTACAAGAACAAGGACCGCGACTACATGGGTACCCGTTTCTACTACAACGTGAACAAGCTGAACCCCACCATCGACAACATCTACGACACCGACGGCTTCCTCAATCAGGAGAATGTGGAGAACGGCAGCATCGTCATCGAACGCAAGATGCAGCCCCACGACACCTACCGCGCCGGTATGGACATCTATGCGGGCTACATCCAGACGGACTTCTATCCGCTCAGCTCCCTGCTCGTCAACGTGGGCCTGCGCTATGAGCTGACCAAACAATGGGTGGAATACGCCATCGAAGGCGACCAGAAGTACCAGCGGCGCCGCGACCTGAACAAGAACGACTTCTTCCCCACCGTCAATCTGAAATACACCATGAACGAGCGGAACAACCTGCGTATGTCGCTCTCGCGCACCGTGACCCGCCCTTCGTTCATCGAGATGGCTCCCTTCCTCTATCAGGAATCCTACGGTTCGGCACAGATCCGCGGTAACGAGGAGCTGCAGAACGGCTACAACTACAACTTCGACCTGCGCTACGAACGCTTCGGCCAGAATGGCGACATGCTTTCGGCCACGGTTTACTACAAATTCCTCGACAACCCCATCGAACGTATCCAGAAGCTGCAAGGCGGAGCCACCATGCACTCTTTCCAGAATGCCGACCAGGGTATGGCGACGGGCGTGGAGCTCGAATTCCGCAAACAGCTGATACGCGACATGCGCTTGGGTGCCAACGTCTCCTATATGTACACCAACGTGAAACTGCCCGAAGGCGGTGCCTACACCAACAAGGACCGTTCGCTGCAAGGCGCCTCGCCTATCCTGCTGAATGCCGACCTCACCTACTCACCCCGCTTCGATGAAGAACGTCAGCTCAACCTGTCGCTCCTCTACAATCTGCAGGGCAAGCGCATCCATGCGGTCGGCGTGTCACAGCTGGGCGATATCGACCAGATGGCTGTCCATACGCTGAACTTCAATGCCAGCTACAGCTTCAACCGTCATTTCAGCGCCCGCCTCCAGGTAAGCGATCTGCTGAACCGGGCAGTGGTCTTCAAACAGGAAGTACCCAAGACTGGCGAATACGTCGAAGTGGAACGTTTCAAGGAAGGCACGGCCTTCGAAGTAGGCGTCAGCTATAATTTTTAATGAAACAACGACTGTAACAGCAGTTTACTACGGATAAACCGACAGTTTAGTACGGATAAACTGGTAGTTTAATACGGGTAAACTGGCAGTTTAATGCCGATAAACTGAGAGTTTATTCTCGGTAAACTAAAAATAAACTGGTATACTGCTGTCCTTCAGCTATTTGAATGTAACATTATCAGTAAACATAAAACTTAAAAAACTTAACCATTTAAAACTTTCAATTATGAACAGAAAATTGTTTTCAATGGCCCTTTTGGCCGGGATGACCCTTTTTGCTGCCTGCAGCGACGACGAGACAAACAACAACGGTGACAACGGTATTGCCGACGGTACAACCTTGAGCGGTACCATTACGGAAGATGTTACCTTGAAAGCCGGCAATACATACAAGCTGAGCGGTGCTTATACCGTAGAAGAAGGCGTAACACTGAACATCGAACAAGGCGTAAAGATCGTTTCGGTTTACGACGACAATGTGGACTACATCCTCATCAAACAGGGAGGTAAAATCAATGCCAAAGGTACGGCAAACGCTCCCATCGTGATGACATCCGAAAAAGAAGAAGCCGGTGCCTGGGGTGGCATCCACATCTGTGGCCGCGCCCATACCAATGCCGAAGGCGGTAAGGGAAGCTCTGAAATCGGCGGTGCCGAATATGGTGGCAACGACGACAAGGACAACTCGGGTACCCTGCAATACGTACGCCTGGAATATACCGGCTATGCTTTCGATGAAGAACACGAAGCCAACGGCATCAGCTTCTATGGCGTGGGCAACGGTACGACGGTCGATCACTGTGTAGCCTACAAAGGTTCGGACGACGGTTTCGAATTCTTCGGCGGTTCGGTCAATGTCAGCAACATGGTTGTCATCAGCTGCAGCGACGACTCGTTCGACTGGACGGAAGGATGGAACGGAACAGCTACCGACCTCGTGGCCTATCAGGAAGCAGAAGCTACACTGGGTTATGACTGCGACTGTCTGATTGAGGCCGACAACAACGAAAACAACTACAGCGCAGCTCCCATCGCTCATCCTACGTTGAAGAACCTTATCCTGGTGGGTAACGGCGGTTCCAAACAGGGGGTACGTCTGCGCCGCGGCACACAGGTAACGATGGACAATGCTCAAATCTGCGGCAAAGGCAAGGCACTGACTGTAGAAAGCACGGAAACAGAAACTGCCTTGACCGACGGAACTTCCAGCATCATCAATACGACCATTGCCAACAATGTGGACAGCGAAAAGGGTATCTACACCAACGATGTCTTTGCCGCAGGCGAAGGCAACGAAGTGGATGCCAACCTGAGCTATGCTTCGCTGGCTGCCATCAAGGACGTATGCGTCTGGATGCAGGGCAACTGGGTAAAATAATGATTCTTACTCTTTGAAATAACACACACTTTTTTCCTGAAGAGGCGTCTCAAAAAGAGACCGTACTCAAGCTTTGTCATTCTGAGCAAAGCGAAGAATCTCGGAAACAGCTATTGGTGTATTGAGATCCTTCACTTCGTTCAGGATGACATTGCATTATAAGACTTCTGCAATTAAGTTCCGGATTTAATATTTATCTGGAAGTTAAGAAGTTAAGTCGATAGTCCCATAAAGGGAAGCGGGTCATACACTTGTGCTATTGGCTTTAACTCCTTAGCCCTCTTTGCGGGTGATAACTTCTTCTAACTTCTTTAACTCCTTCTGTCACTTCTCTGCTAACTTCTGGAAATCGGCTCCCGTCGGCGACTGGAAGACGCGGAGATCGAACTCAGGTATAATGGCCAGCACATGGTCGAATATATCGGCCTGCACGCCCTCATAAGGTATCCAGTCTTTGATGGTCGAAAAGAAATAAAGTTCCACAGGCAGGCCGTGGTCGGTGGGTTGCAGGTGGCGCACCATGCAGTTCAGGTCCTTGTTCACCACAGGCAGGCTTTTGAGGTAGGCGGTGAGATAGGCGCGGAATACACCCAGATTGGTCTGCCGGCGGCCGTTTACCAGCACCTCGTTGTCGATGCCGTTTTCCTTGTTGTACGCATGTACCACGGCTTCCGTCTCGTCGATATAGTCTTTCAGCAATTGAATCTTGCGATACTTCTCCAGCATCTCGGGCGTACAGAAGCGTACGCTGGTCATGTCGATGTTGATGCTGCGCTTCACGCGCCGGCCGCCACTCTCGCGCATGCCGCGCCAGTTTTGGAAGGAATCACTTACCAGCAGGTAGGGCGGGATGGTGGTGATGGTGTTGTCGAAGTTGCGCACCTTTACCGTGTTCAGCGTCACTTCGATAACCGTACCGTCCGCACCATACTTGGGCATCGTAATCCAGTCGCCCACCTTCAGCATGTCGTTGGCCGAGAGCTGCACACCGCTGACGAACCCCATGATGCTGTCCTTGAATACCAGCATCAGGATAGCGGCCGAAGCACCCAGTCCGGCCAGCAGCGACAGCGGCGACTTGCCCAGCAGCTCAGCCACCACTACGATAATCCCGATGGTCCACAACGATACCTGCAACGTCTGGAGCAGACCTTTCAGCGGGCGGTCGCGCATGGATTCCTTCTCGCTATAGACCGCATAGGCCGCTTTCAGGAAGGCGTTGATGAAAAACAGGAACGAGAAGATGATAATGATGTAACACAGCCGTCGGATGAAGCCCAGTGTCGCCGAGTCGGTGTCGGCAAAGACTAGCGGTATGAACAGGTAGATGATGACCGGTGCCACCATGTGGCTGAGGTAAATCATCACGCTGCGGTCGAACAGGATGTCGTCCCATGAAGCCTTGGTCTTCTGTACCAGGCGGGCAATGGCCCGCAGCAGCACCCTGCGGCAGATGAAGTCGCCGGCAAAGGCTACGATCAGCACCAATATAAAAGCGATGAGCTGGTCGAGCCAGTCGGCTGTAGTGGGACTCATGCCCCAATCTGTCAGTATTGTGTTAATTTGTTTCAGCAGTTCCATAAATCAAGTCCTTTATTTCATATCCAAAATATGTTTCACCGCTTCGCGCATCCATTGGTAGAGGTAGAGCCCCTTGTAGCCGTCGTTCTTCTTCAGCATCAGCTGGACGGCCGCCAGACTGTTCTCGTAGCTGGTCAGTTCGTTGTGAAACTGTTCGTCGTGCACGGCCAGGCGACGTATTTCCTTTTCGCGTTCGCGGCGTAGCTGGGTGCAGACGGGGTTGAGCAACTTCATCACCACACAGTCCATCAGGTGATGTCCCTGTATATAGAGGTAAGTCGTGTCGGGCGTCAGGCCCAGCTGCGTCAGTTCCTCGCCCAGGGCATCGATGTGTTCGATGGTCTGCGGGAAACGTGTGCGCAGTTCAGACAGCTTCTTCTCCACTCGCCGCTGCATGTCGTCCAGGCATCGGTAAGGATGGTTCAGGCTGACGTCCTGAAGGCGGACGCAGGTGTTGAACTCATACATGGGGAAAGTATTGTTGTCGTGCTGGCGGTAGAACCAGATGTTCCACAAGAAGAGCGGATAGGCGATGCGCGAGTAGCGGCGCATGAATTCGGGAAAGTCCAGCAGATGGCGGTCGTTCAGCGTGGCCTGTACGCACACCTCGTGCAGGCTTTTGGCATAGCACAGGTAATTCTCGATGGCATAGGCATAGGTTTGCAGCACGTATGGGTTCTGGTTGATGCGGCGCGACAGAACAGTGTTGCCCTGCATCAGGAAGTCGTAGTCACTGTCCACGCAGGCAATGAGGCTGCGTCCCAGTTCGTCGGCGTTCAGCGTGTTGAGCAAGACCGTTTTCTTTCCCTTCGACAGTGAAGTCTGCGAGGGGAGCATCACCTGGAAATAATATTCGTCTGTCTCGAACTCGGAGAGCAGCGTGCGCCAGAAGGCCACGTCGTCGTAGCTTTCCACGTAGGCCACGATGCGGCGGCGCTTCTTGCGGGGCGACAGGCGGTTGGCGGCATCCAGGTAGGCCGATGTCAGGTTTTGGCGTAAGGTGAGAGACATAATTTAATGGAGAATTGAGAATTGAAAATTGAGAATCGGAAACGGAGAATTAATTTTCCATTCTCCATTTTCCATTCTCCATTTCCTTTGTTATTTCGCTCACCTCCGTCACCGCGTCGAGCCAGCCTTCCATGATGACGGCGGG
>UMJL01061872.1_pt1 | contig 13910 bp, 8 predicted proteins | sample 1966071 | NCBI WGS metagenome assembly UMJL01 (sample SAMEA4836148, study PRJEB28245) | human gut metagenome | biome: gut microbiome; material: fecal sample | place: Denmark | collected 2008
CGCGCTCGCGCTCCTCGGCGGCGCCCTCGGCGCGGGCGCGGGAGACCTCCTCTTCCTTCTGCTTCTCCGCCTGCTTCATGGCCTTGTCGAGCCTGCGCCGGCTGGAGCGCTTCTCCATGCCGTGCACGACGCGCAGCACGAGGAAGAGCAGCACGAGACCCACGCCGAACCAGCTCCAGAAGCCGAGGGTGATGAGCGTTTTGAGCGTCCACAGCTCGGCCTGGATGCCGAGGAAGCAGCACACCACCGACGCGGCGAGCGCCGCGCCGAAGAGAATGACCCACAGCACCGACTTGACCGCGGAGGTCTTGCGCACGCGCAGGTGCGCGATCAGAAACAGCACCGCGAGCAGGAACAGCGCGGGATACTGCGAAAACAGAATGGTACGAAGGTTCATGGAAGCGTTCCTCTTTTCTTCTCTTGTTTTGCTCAGAGGGTGCAGAGCCCGCGGCGGAGGTATTGACCCTCGGGGCCGCCGACGATCCTGCCGTCCTCGACCATCAGGCTGCCGCGCAGGTAGACCTTAGCGATGCCGCCCTCGGTGCGCAGACCCTCAAAGGGCGTGTAGCCGGCCTTTGTGACCATGTCGCGCGCGGAGAGGATGTGGCTGGCCCTGGGATCATAGACCACGATGTCCGCGTCGGAGCCCGCGGCGATGACGCCCTTGCGGGGATAGAGCCCGTAGAGCTTCGCGGGATTTTCGCACAGGGCGCGGCACATTCCGGCGACGGTCATTCTGCCCGCGGCGACGCCGCGGGTGTAGACGACCTCGCCGCGCGTCTCCACGCCGGGCAGACCGCCGGGGATCTTCGTGAAGTCCTCGCGGCCCATGTCCTTCTGCGCGAGGGTGAACGAGCAGTGGTCGGTGGAGATGGTCTGGATCTCGCCGCGGCGCAGACCGCGCCAGAGCGCGCGCTGATTTTCCTCGGCGCGGATGGGCGGCGCGCAGACATAGCGCGCGGCCATGGACCAGTTGGCGTCGTAGTACACGCCGTCGTCGAGGGCAAGGTACTGCGGGCAGGTCTCGACATAGACCCTCTGCCCGCGGGCGCGGGCAAAGGCGACCTCGTCGAGCGCCTCGCGGTTGGTCAGGTGGACGATGACCACCGGCGCGTCCGCCGCCTCGGCGATGCGCAGCAGCCGCGCGACCGCCTCGGCCTCGAGATAGTCGGGCCTTGCCTCGGGGTGGGCGGAAACGTCCGCCGCGCGTCCGGCGGCCTTGAGCTCGGCGATGCGCGCGTCGATCACGCCCGCGTTCTCGCAGTGGACGCCCGCGATGCCGCCGCGCTTTTTCAGCGCCTTGAGCGCGGAATACACCGCGCCGTCGCCGATCATCATGGCGGGGGAGGGGGGGTACATCTTAAAGGACGTGATGCCTGCGGCGAACATATCGTCCAGCTCGCCCTCGATGCCCTCGTTCCAGTCGTCGATGGTCATGTGGAAGCCGTAGTCGCACGAGCATTTGCCGTCGGCCTTTTTGTGCCAGAGATCAAGACCGTAGGCAAGCGTCTCGCCCTTGTTGGGGCAGGCGAAGTCGATGATGGTGGTCGTGCCGCCGCGGATGGCGCTGCGGGTGCCGGACGCGAAATCGTCGGCGGTGGTCGTGTTGCACACGTCGAGATCAAAGTGCGTGTGCGCGTCGATGAAGCCGGGGAAGAGGTAGCAGCCGGAAACGTCCGTCACCTCGGCGCTTTTTGCCTCGGCGGGGGAGATGTGGCCGACCTGCGCGATCTTCTCGCCGTCGAGCAGGACGTCCGCGCGGCGGGAGCCGCGGGGCGTGACGACAAAGCCGCCCCTGAGCAGTTTTTTCATATCCATTCAGCTCCTTTGTCTGAAAAATATTCATACACCTTTACCATAGCACGTTTTTGCCGCGATTTCCACAGGAAAAGAGAAATCGGCAAAAGCGACAAGAAAGCGCGGTGAAAATCTGTGATTATGGCGAGAGAATGCGGCTTGTGAAAAAGCGGAAAAGAAGATACAATAAACATATCCTGCCGAAGCTGTGCGCCCGATCCGGACAAGCGCTCCGGCAAAAATTTTCAGGAGGAAAAAAGCTATGCGCAAGTTTTTGTCCCTGCTGCTGACGATGGCGATGGTCCTTTCCCTTGCCGTGACGGTCAATGCCGCCGCCCCCAAGGAAGACATCACCATTCTGCACACCAACGATGTTCACTGCGACTACGAGAAGTATGCCAAGGTCGCAACGCTGCACAAGAGCGCGGATCTGCTCGTGGATGCGGGCGACCACGTTCAGGGCGATGTCATCGGCACGCTCTCCAAGGGCGAGTACATCGTCGACATCATGAACTACCTCAAGTACGATGCGGCCGTTCCCGGCAACCATGAGTTCGATTACGGCATGGATCAGTTCCTGCACATTGCCAAGGATCTGGCCAAGTACCCGTATCTCTCCGCCAACTTCACCGGCAAGGACGGCAAGCCCTACTTCGACGCCTATAAGATCTTCGAGGTCAAGGGCGTGAAGGTCGCGTTCGTCGGCATCTGCACGCCGGAGACCTTTACCAAGTCCACCCCGACCTACTTCCAGGATGCCAACGGCAATTACATCTATGGCTTCTGCGAGGGCAACAACGGCGCTGACCTCTACAAGGCGGTGCAGAAGGCCATCGACGCGGCCAAGGCCGCGGGCGCCGATTATGTCATCGGTCTCGGCCATCTCGGCATCGACGAGCAGTCCTCCCCCTGGATGAGCAAGGAAGTCATTGCCAACACCACCGGCTTTGACGCCTTCATCGACGGTCACTCCCACTCCACCTTCTCCGAAACGATCAAGGATAAGTCCGGCAAGGAGGTCGTCTTTGAGCAGACCGGCACCAAGCTCGCCAACGTCGGCAAGATCATCATTAAGGCCGACGGTACCATCACCCACGAGAATGTTGATCTGAACACGGTCGAGCCCGACGCCGAGGCGGCGGCCTATATCCAGACCATCACCGATAAGTTCGACGCCCTGCAGAAGCAGGTCGTTGCCAAGACCAGCGTGGAGCTGACCATCAACGGCGCGGACGGCAAGCGCGCGGTCCGCAATGCCGAGACCAACCTCGGCGACCTGTGCGCGGACGCCTACCGCATCCTGCTGGGCGCTGACATCGCCTTCGTCAACGGCGGCGGTGTGCGCGACAACATCAAGGTCGGCGACATCACCTACGGCGATATCATCAAGGTCCATCCCTTCGGCAACGAGGCCTGCCTCGTTGAGGTCACCGGTCAGCAGATCAAGGACGCTCTGGAGCTCGGCTCCGCGGCCTATCCCGGCGAGAGCGGCGGCTTCCTGCAGGTTTCCGGCCTGACCTACACCATCAATGCGGACATTCCCAGCTCCGTGGTGAAGAACGATAAGTCCGAGTTCGTCAAGGTCGACGGCGCGTACCGTGTGTCCGACATCATGGTCGGCGGTCAGCCCCTCGACGTCAACAAGACCTACACCCTCGCCTCCCATAACTACATGCTCAAGGATGCCGGCGACGGCTACACCATGTTCGGCACCAAGAACGTCAAGCTCCTCAAGGACGGCGTGATGATCGACAATCAGGTCCTCATCAACTACATCGTTGAGAAGCTCGGAGGCGTGGTCGGCGAGCAGTATGCCGCCCCGCAGGGCCGCATCACCATCAAGACTGCTGCTTCCGATGTCCCGACGAACGAAAGCGATAAGGTCATCGCCGGCCGCGATACCACCGTGACCGAGGGCGATACCTACACCGTCGTCGCGGGCGACTGCCTGTGGAATATCGCCTACAAGCTCTACGGCACCGGCACGCTCTACACCAAGCTGGCCGAGGCCAACAAGCTCGCCGATCCGTACATCATCTACATCGGCCAGATCCTGACCGTCCCCGCCAAGTAAAAAACCGCACAATTAGGAAAGCCGCCCGTTTGGGCGGCTTTCTTCTGCGCTTTTTTGCTTTTTACGAGTCCTATATTACCACATTTCGGGCAATTTTTCAAGTCTTGTCTTTTCCTTGCCGGGGGTGTAGATAACATGGCGAGGTGAAAAAGAGATGGATGAATTGATGTTATTCGGCGCGCTGTCCGCGCAGCGGACCGAGGCGGCGCTGCTGCGCGGGAACGCCGTGACGGAACGCTTCGGCCTGACGCTCACGCCGGAACAATGCGGACGTCTGCTGGAGCGCCGCGCTTCGGCCTTGCGGGAGACGGAGCGCATCGAGCTGGGCGAGGGCATCCTGCCGAAGCTGGCGGTCGCGCTGTGCGACTCGCCCTGCGTTGGACCGGAGAACTGGGAGGAAACGCTCGGCGGGCTGACGGAGCTGTTCTACCACTTCAAGGGCGCGTGCGGCGAACGTCTCGGCGACGACGAGCTGCTCGCCGCGCTGGTGCGGCTATACAACGGCTGGGCGGGCGGCTGCGCGGACCGCATCGCCGATCTCGATGGCCGCGCGATGCTGCGCTTTGCGCGCACGGGAAGGGTGGGGGACGATGATGAATGAGCTGACGCGCCCCTTGACGGGCGCCGAAGAGAGGCTGTGGCAGGAAAAGCTTGCCGCGCTGCTCGTGCGGCAGATCGCGCTCTACACCGCGAATGAAAGCAGCTCCGTGCCGGCTGCCGCCGCGCGGGAGCTGCTGCGCGGCGTGCTGTTTTTCCTTGCTGTGCCGGAGGAGGCGGACGGCGGAGGCGAAGCGGATCGCGCGGCGCGTATCCGTACACTTCTCTCGTGCGACCTTGCGGACGAGCTGGCGCGCGGGCAACGCCGTGCGCAGCGGGATGCCGCGCTGACGATCGCGCTCTGGCGAAAGGTCGTTGAGACGCTGCCGCCGCTGGAGAACCGCTCGCTCCGCGATACGCTGCGGAGCATCGGCAGGGGCTTCCGCTGCTATGACACGCGCTTTTTCCCGCAGCGGTTTGATTGTGACATTGACTATCAGCTTTCCCAAAGCGTGTCGGAGAGCCTGCTGGGGATAAATTATGTCAACCAATATCTGGCCCGTCTGGCGGCGGAAAATAGTCTGCTCACGCGATTGCCGCAGGGCGAGGTCCGCGCGGTGCTGGAGCGCTCCTGCCCGGATTGGCGCGGGCTGCTGGTGAATCTCTACGCACCGGCCGCGGCGAACGTGCTCGCCCGCACGCTCCTCGGCGGGGAGGGGCTGACGCTCTCAGATGGCGAGATCGGCGCGCTCCGCGAGCGCTGGGAGCACGTGCGGCCCGAGCGGATCGAGAACGACCTGCTCACGGCGGCGGATGCGCTCGCGGAGCGGCTCGCCCTCCCACGCGGCGCTGGAAAATATCTGAGCAGCTGCGCCCGCGAGGTCGCCGTCCGCGCCGAAAGCCTGCGCGACTGCGGCGGCCTGCGGGGACTGTTCGTATGAAAGAAAAGGGGAGCGGCTGCTGAAAAGCAGCCGCTCCTGCATTTTGTAAGAAAGTCTGCGCTTACGCGAACAGATAGCTGTACTTGTCGCGGATGGTGAAGATCAGCGCCTCGATGTCCACCGGCAGATCGTTGTCGGAGGTGGTGAGATCGTAGTCGCGCTCCTCCGCCATGCGGACGCGGACGTGGTCGGCGTCGAGGAAGAGGACGCCGGGGTTCTTGCTCTCCGCCATATCCTCCGCCGTCTGGAAGAGGGTGAACTTGTCGTGGCAGGGCTCGCTGGCATAGGGGCAGAACTGCGTGCAGTTGCCGCACTCGTTGCACATCTTGTCGACGTGGATGATCTGGTGGCTCTCGTCGGGCATGACGACGGCGACGTTCGCGCGGTTCGGGCAGGAGTCCACACAGTTCTCGCAGACGGTGGAGCACTGCAGGCAGCGCTCGCCCTCGCACTTGCCGGACATCTTGAGGATGCCGTGCTTGGCGATGGCGTCGGACTCGGTGATGAAGGCCTGCGCGGGGATCTCATACTCGTAGGGCGCGCCGACCACGGCTTCGGCGAAGCGCGCGGCGTCGGCAATGCCCTCGACCACGGTCGCGGGGCCGCGGTGCGCGTCACCCGCGCAGTACACGCCCTCGACATTGGTCTCAAACGCGGGGCCCTTGCGCTCCATCTCGATGCCGTTTGCGGCCATGAGGTCGGAATCGACCTGCTCGCCGACGGCGGAGAGCACGAGGTCGCAGGGGATGGAGAACTGCTCGCCGGACTTCACGGGGCTGCGGCGGCCGGAAGTGTCCGGCTCACCGAGCACCATCTTGTCGCACAGCAGCATACCCTTGGCCTGCTTGACGGGAGCGGCCAGCTCGATGAACTCCACGCCCTCGTCGATGGCGAGCTGCAGCTCGTGCTCGTCGGCGGGCATGAACTTCTTGGTGCGGCGGTAGAGAATGGTGGCGTGCGCGCCCATGCGCTTGGCGACGCGGGCGGCGTCCATGGCGGTGTTGCCCGCGCCGACGACCACGATGTTGCCGGAGAGGTTGGGCTTGACCTGCTTCTTTTCCTTCTTCATCCACTCGATGACGCCCTGCACGTTGCCCTCGATGTCGAGTTTGCCGGCCTTCCACGCGCCGGTGGCGAGAAGAATATGGGTGTAGCCCATTTCCTTCAGCTCCGCGACGGAGGGGGCGCTCTTGCCGCACTTGACCTCAACGCCATAGCGCAGCATCAGGGCGATGTCCTTGTCGATGGCCTCGTCGGAAATGCGGAAGGCGGGAATGACGTAGCGCGGCACGCCGCCGAGCTTGCGCTCACGCTCGAAGATGGTGGTCTCGATACCGGCGCGGCCGCAGAAGTACGCCGCGGCGATACCGGTCGGGCCGCCGCCGATGATGGCGACGCGCTTGCCCTCGACGCGCTCGGGCAGCTTGATGGACGCCATCAGGGCATTGTAGCCCTTCTGCGCGGCGAGGAGCTTGGTGTCGCGGATATGGACGCTCTCCTCATAGAAATTGCGGGAGCACTTGCCCTGGCAGCGGTGCGCACAGATGGTGCCGGTGATGAAGGGCAGGGCGTTCTTTTCGGTGATGAGCTTGAGCGCAGGGCCGTAAAGACCCTTGCGGCACAGCTCGAGGTACTCGGGAATGTCCTGCTCGATGGGGCAGCCGCCCTTGCAGGGGGCGATGAAGCAGTCGAGCCAGGGCACCTGCTCGGTGGACTTGCGGCTGGGCAGGGGCTTGATGGGCTTGAGGTGATGGTAATTCGTGCGGGCGGAGGCGGCGAGGTCGGAGATGGCGGCGGAGTCGGTGCCGGCGAAGGCGCGGTACTCCATCGGCTCGACCTTCTCGACCATCTGGAGCAGGCGGTTGTAGCCGCCCGGCTTGAGAATGGTGGTGGCGACGGTGATGGGCCAGATGCCCGCGGCAAAGAGCTTATCGCAGTTGAAGTATTCCGCGCCGCCGGCGAAGGAGATACGCATCTTGCCGCCGAACGCGCGGGAGATGCGATTGCACATCTCAATGGTCAGCGGGAAGAGGCTGCGGCCGGACATATACATCTCGTCGTTCGGCAGCTCGCCGCGCGTGGTGTCCACGGGGAAGGTGTTGGAGAGCTTGAGACCGAACTCCAGACCCTCCTTGTCCGCGAGCTTCTGCAGACGCTCGAACATGGGCACCGCGTCCTCCCACTGGAGATCCTCGTTGAAGTGATGCTCGTCGAACACGATGTAGTCATAGCCCATGGAGTCGAGAATGCTGCGGGCGGTCTTGTAGCCGAGGATGGTGGGGTTGCACTTGACGAAGGTGTGCAGGTGCTTCTTTGTGAGCAGATAGCTTGCGATGCGCTCGATCTCCTGCGGCGGGCAGCCGTGGAGCGTGGAGACGGTGACGGAGCGCGAAACGCGCGGGGAGATGTGCGCGATGAAATCGCGCTCGGCGGGGAACAGCTCGGCGAGGACCTTCTTGCATTCCTTGAACTGCGCGGTCCTGCTCGCGTCCATCATGTTGTCGATGTAGCTGTTGACCTTGCGGCCCTTGATGCCCTCGAGGTCGTAGCCGACGGACATATTGAACACGAACCCGTCGGGATCGCCGAGACCGTAGACCTTGCTGATGACCTTGAGCGCGCACCACGCCTTGATGTACTCGTCCTGCGCCTGCGCCACGGTCAGCTCGGTGGACCACTCCTGATTGTAGCCCTCGTCGGCGGCGAGGATGCAGGGGCGGGGAACGCAGGCGGCGAGGTCCGCGCCGTCCATCTTCTGTACGGTCTTGACCTCGAAGAAGCGCGCGCCCGCGAAGTAGGCGGCGATGATGTTCTGCGCGAGCTGGCTGTTGGGGCCGGCGGCGGGGCCGAATGGGGTCTCGATGCGCTCGCCGAAGATGGGCAGGCTCTTGCCCGTGGCCTCATATTTCTTGTGGACGCCGAAGATGTCGCCGCTCTGGGCGTACTCGGTCACGACCCAGTTCATCAGGGACGCGAACGGAATGGGATACATTTTCTCAGACATCGTTGTTCCTCCTATGTAATGTTTCCTTAATACTCGCAGTGATTGAGGCTGCCCCAGAGCTTCTTCGCGGCCTCCAGGATGTGGGCGTTCTCGGCCTCCTCGTCGATGCCGACGAGCTGACGGTCGAGCATGAGCGTCTTGCCGGCGGCGATGGTGGTCTGGCACTGGCGGCCCGTCATGCCGAAGATCATGTGGCCGTCGATGTTCGCGTCGGAGAACGGGGTGAACGGCTTATAGTCCATCACGATGATGTCCGCCGCGGCGCCGGCCTTGAGTACGCCGAGCTGGTCGGGGAAGTACTTCGCGCCGATCTTCGCGTTGTTCTTGAAGAGCATATCGGTGACCTCGCACCAGCCGACGTTCGGCAGGCAGTTCTGGCTGCGCTGGGAGCAGAGGGCGACCTTAAGGGATTCGAGCATATCGTTGGTGTAGGCGTCGGTACCCATGCCGAGGAGGATGCCGCGCTTGTAGAGCTGGAGGACGGGGCAGATGCCGATGGCGTTGCCCATGTTGGATTCCGGATTGTTCACGACCATCGTACCCGTTTCCTTGATGATCTCCATCTCGGCGGTGTTGACATGGATGCAGTGACCGAGGATGGTCTTGGGGCCGAGGATGCCGTGATCCTGAAGGCGCTGGACGGGACGGCGGCCGTAGTTCTGGAGGGAATCGTACACGTCGTTCATGCCCTCGGAGACGTGGATGTGATAGCCGGTGCGGCCGTTGTTGGCCTCGACCATGCGGTCGAAGGTCTTATCGGAGATGGTGAAGAGCGCGTGACCGCCGAACATCGCCGCGAGCATGGGATCCTTGCGCTGCTCGCATTCCGAGATGAAGTCGGCATTTTCCTTGATGGCCTGCAGGCACTTCTCCTCGCCGTCGCGGTCGGAGACCTCATAGCACAGGCAGGAGCGCAGGCCGAGACGCTTGCTCTCCTCGGCGATGGTGTGCAGCGTGCCGGGGATCTCGCCATAGCTGGCGTGATGGTCGAAGACGGTGGTGACGCCCTGCTTGATGGAGTCGATGTAGAGCGCGGTGGCGCTGGCCTTGGTGCCGTCCATCATCAGGTGGCGGTCGATGGCCCACCACGTTCCGTCGAGGACCTCGTAGAAGTTTGTCGGGTTGTTGCCGACGATGGACAGGCCGCGCGCGAGCGCGGAATAGATGTGGGTGTGCGCGTTGATGAAGGCGGGCATGATGACGCCGCCCTTGGCGTCGACGATCTCGGCGTCGGGGTACTTCGCGCGCAGGGCGGCCTCCTCGCCGACCTCGGCGATCTTCGCGCCCTCGTAGGCGACCGCGCCGTGCTCGTAGTAGCCGCGGCCCTCTGCGTCGCGGGTGATGAGACGTCCGTTGGTGATGAGCTTCATAAGTGGTTTCCTCCTGTTAAATGGTTTCAACTGACGAACCCTTCAGGCAAAAAGAAAAGACGCTCCAAGCGAGTCACTCGCCCGAAACGTCAGCGTTTCTGCCGGAGTGATAGTTTCAGCCCGTGCGCGCAGCACTTCGTTACAGCTATCAGTCATAGATTGTAGATTTATTTTACACGAAGGCGGGAACAATTTCAATGGAAATTTCGTCAAAATCCGTGAAAAGAGCCTTGATAAAACAGAGAAATCGCCTTTTGATTTTTGTGCAAAGCGATGAAGGAGCAAAAAAGTTACCCCGCGTTGGCCGTGTAGACCCCGCCAAACCTGCACATGAATTGCAGGTGGGTCGCCTCTGTCCGGTTTTACTGCTTCCAACGTCCGGCCGCAAAAGGCGGCCGGGAGGCCTGCAAACCACCGGAGCGTACCGGCGTCCCGTATGACGAAATGTGGGTTTATAAAGAGCCTATCACGAACCACGCAGGGTAATTGCCATTGTAAGCGGAGCGGCGGGAAAAATCCGTCGGAAGCGAGGTTATTCCTCCTCGTCCTCCATCATCTGCTCCATGAAGAGGTCGTAGACCTCGTTGATCTCGTCCTCGTCGACGACGTTGGCGAGCATCTCCTCGCCGTCCACCGTCTCGCTTTTGAGAATGATGAGGCCGTACTCGTCCTCATTCTCCTCCTCGCCCTCCTCCACAACGGGGAAGAAAGCCATATAGGTCGTGCCGTTGTGCTCGAGCGCGTCGATGTATTCCAGCTCGATGTCGTTGCCCTCCTCGTCCGTCAGCGTGACGAAATTCGGGCCGTATTCTTCGCTCATGGGGGTGTCCTCCTCCAACAGTCGGTATTTGAGATGGAGATAGTATAGCGCATTTCCAAGCGCAATGCAAGTTTGACATCTGCGCGATTTTGTATTACAATAAATTACCTATTGTCAAAAGACAGCGAAGCGGAGCTCCGCTTTTTCAATTCGCAAAAGGAGGTAGCGCAATGGAAGGGAAACACGAAGCCGCCCGTGCGCCTCGAAAAAACCACAGAAGGAGCGGCGCCGGCATGACGGCGCTGAAGGTGCTCGGCACGCTCCTGGCCATCGGCGTCTGCACGGCGCTGATGTTCTTCGGCATTTTTATGAAGTATGTCCACACCACGCTCGAGCCGGTGCTGGATGTGGATATGAGCGCCATCACGCTCAACCAGAGCTCGGTCATCTATTATCAGGACAAGAGCACGGGCGAGTGGAAGGAGCTGCAGAAGATCCACGGCACCGAGGACCGCACGAACATTGAATTTTCCGACATCCCCGACCATGTCTGGCAGGCTCTGGTGTCCATCGAGGACCAGCGCTTCTTCCAGCATCACGGCGTGGACTGGAAATCGACCGGCAAGGCGGTGTTCACCATGCTCACCGGCGGCGGAACGCAGCGCGGCGGCTCGACCATCACCCAGCAGGTCATCAAGAACGCCACCGGCAACAATCAGCCGACCATCAAGCGCAAGGTGACGGAGATCTTCCAGGCGCTGCGCTTCTATAAGAATTACTCGCGTGAGGAGACGCTGACGTTCTATCTGAACCTCGTCTACTTTGGCAACCATTCCTACGGCATTCAGGCGGCCGCCGAGAACTACTTCGGCAAGGACGCCAAGGACCTGACCGTCGCCGAGGGCGCGGCCATTGTCGGCATCACGCAGTACCCCTACCTCTACGACCCCTCCCGTCAGGGCACGCTCGACAGCGGCAAGACCTTCCGTGAGAAGAACAAGGAGCGGCAGGAGACGGTGCTCGACAAGATGCACGAGCTCGGCTATCTGGACGACGCGGAATACGAGGCGGCGGTCAACGAGCCGCTGGTGTTCGTGTGGGACGACAACTATGTGCCCTCCGACAGCTCGAAGGAGAAGGTGGCGGAGACCGTCGCGGAGGAGTTCGATCCGTATCTCGTCGAGCAGGTCTTCAACGACGTGGTCGACGCGCTGCACCGCGAGAAGAACTATTCCGAGGAGATCGCCAAGAAGCTGCTCTACACCGGAGGCTATCAGATCTACGCGACCATCGACCCCGAGCTGCAGAGCATCGTGGAGAAGGTCTACGCCGATACGAGCAATCTGCCCTACACCTCGTCCAAGGGCGAGCAGCTGCAGTCCGGCATGACTGTCATCGACAACGCCACGGGCAACATCGTGGCGATGGCGGGCCGCGTCGGCGAGCGCGAGGGCCGCTTCCTCTTCAACTACGCGACCGCCACCCGCCCCTGCGGCAGTGCCATCAAGCCCATCGCGGTCTATGCGCCCGCGCTGGATACCGGCGTCATCACGCCGGCGACGGTGCTCGACGACTATCCCGTGCGCCTGCAGGCGAACGAGAACGGCACGGAAAAAGCGTGGCCGAAGAACTCCTACAGCGGCTACAAGGGTCTTATCACGCTTCAGACCGCGCTGCGCGTGTCCACCAATACCACGGCGGTGCGCGTGCTCGAGGCGCTCTCTCCGTCCGTGTCCTACGACTTCATGACGCAGAACCTCGGCTTCACCACGCTGGTCAACAGCGATCTCAACTCCGCAGCGCTCGGCCTCGGCGGCCTGACCTACGGCGTGAACACGGTCGAGATGGCGGCGGCGTACTCCGCCTTTGCCAACAACGGCGTGTATACAAGGCCGCGCACCTACATCGAGGTGCGCGACAACAAGGGCAACCTTGTGCTGGAGAACAAGCAGGAGTCGTGGGTGGCGATGAAGGAGTCTACCGCGTACTCGATCAATGAGCTGCTCAAGGGCGTGGTGCGCAGCGGCACCGGCACCGAGGCGGCCTTCTCCGGCATGACCATCGCCGGCAAGACCGGTACGACCTCCAGCAACTATGACCGCTACTTCGTCGGCTATACGCCGTACTACACCGCGGCGGTGTGGATCGGCTACGACCAGAATGCCAGCATCCGCGCGAACGGCAATCCCGCCGCGCAGCTGTGGAAGAAGGTCATGAGCGAGGCGCACGAGAACCTGCCCAATCAGAATTTCAATGGGAGTACCGCCGACATGACGCAGGTGACGGTCTGCACCCGCACGGGGCTTCTGCAGGGCCCGGGCTGCACCGATGTGCAGACGGTCTGGGTGGCGGCGAGCAACGCGCCCGCGCTGGTGTGCGACGGCCATGTGGCGGTGAACCTCTGCACCGAGAGCGGCAAGCTCGCGACCGAGTATTGTCCCGCCGAGTGCGTGCAGAGCGTGAATGCGATCGACTTCACGACCGAGAATCTGACGGCGGCGTGGGGCTATGAGCGCACGACGATCCTCCTGCCGCTGAGCGCGGCGGAGTACGAGGCGTATGCCGCGCAGCAGGCCGCCGATCCGACGTTTGTGATCCCTGCGGGCAAGCCCGTTCAGGCGAACGACAGCGGCAGCGTGTTCAGTGATCTGATGATGCTCGGCCCCTGCACGCTCCACCAGTACGTCGAGCCGGAGCCGATGCCGGGCGAGGGCTATTACGACGAGAACGGCAACTGGGTTCCGGCCGGCGAGACCGACCCGACCGATCCGGAGGGATTGGAGGAGGTGTCGCCGGAGCAGGGAACGGATTTCCTCAACTGGCTGCTCAACACCGCGGCGTAAAATTGAATGGAAAAAGGAAGGCTCACATCGAGCCTTCCTTTTTTGTACGCAGCATTTGGGCGGCGAGCAGCAGGAGCAATGGGAAGAGCACCATGCCCGCTACGCCGAAGGCGCGGGCGCCGAGGTACATCGCCATGAGCGAGGCGATGGGCGGCAGCCCCGCCTGCGCGGCGACGAGCTTCGGCTCGGTGATGCTGCGCACGGTGAGTGTGCAGAGGTAGAGGATGACGAGCGCGGCCCCGCGGGGAACCGAGCCGAGCAGCAGCTCGGCGAGCGCCCAGGGAATAAGCACCGTTCCTGTGCCGAACACCGGCAGCGCGTCCACGAGCGTGATGAGAAAGGCGGCGAGCAGGGAGTAGCGCTCGCCCAGCAGCCAGAAGCCGGCGAGGAGCTGGCAGAAGGTGAGGGAGCAGAGAATCGCCTGCGCACGCAGCCAGCGCGTGAGCGAGTGCGTCACGCCGTCGCGCCAGAAGCGCAGCCGCTGCTGCGCGCGGGGGCTCAGGCGGCGTTTCGCCGCCGCGCAGAGCGTGGGATAGGAGGCGGCGAGGAAGAAGACGGCAAGCAGCGTTGTTGCGGCGAAGAGC
>UMJL01020682.1_pt1 | contig 13883 bp, 14 predicted proteins | sample 1966071 | NCBI WGS metagenome assembly UMJL01 (sample SAMEA4836148, study PRJEB28245) | human gut metagenome | biome: gut microbiome; material: fecal sample | place: Denmark | collected 2008
ACTGGCTCTAGCCCGTCCTGGAAGGTGAGTCGCGCGGGGCGCTCGCCTATGCCCGTCCTTCTCACCTTGCGCCGGTCCATCTGGCCTGGTCTGCCGTAAGGCCGATCGGGCGGCGCGCCGCTGCAGGTACGCCGCCCGATCGGCCGGAATCGCGTCTGGACCTAGTCGTGATACTCGCCGCGGCCCCACTTCTCGAGGAACTCGTCGAAGAAGTGCGGATCCGCCTGAGCCTCGGCGTCGCAGCCCGCCTCGATGGCGTCGATCTTGGCGACGAGGGCGTCGCGCTCGGGAGTGGGCTGATAGCTCGCGGCGAGGAAGGCGTCGACGATGTCGGCGATGAGGAACTCGCCGGTAATCTTGCCGCCAAAGCCGATGACGTTGGCGTTCAGGCACTCGCGGGCGTGCACGGCGGTGGACATGTCGCGGACGAGCGCGCAGCGGGCGCCCGGGACCTTGTTCACGGCGTTGGTGATGCCCACGCCCGTGCCGCACATGACAACGCCGGCGTCTGCCTCGCCAGAGGCGACCTTCTCGCCCACGGCCTTGCCGTAGATGGGGTAGTGGGTGCGCGCGTGGTCGTAGGTGCCGCAGTCGATGACGGTGTGGCCGCAGGCCTTGAGATGGTCGGAGATGGCCATCTTCTCGTTGGTGACGATGTGATCGCAGCCAATCGCGATGATCATGGTGTCCTCCTTGGGTGTCGGGTTCCGGCGCTGGCGCTAGGCCATCTTGTTGAGCATGTCCACGCGAATCTGGTGACGTCCGCCGGCATAGGGCTCCGAGAGGAACTCGCGCACGATCCCGCGGGCGATCTCGTCGCCCACGACGGCCGACCCCATGGTGATGAGGCGCGCGTTGTTGTGCTGGCGCGTCATGAAGGCGGAGCGCTCGTCGGAGCACTCGCAGGCGACCATGCCCTTGACCTTGCAGGCGGCCATGTATGAGCCGTCGCCGTAGCGGTCGAAGGCAAAGCCGAGGCTGTCGGGGTTCTCAAGGAGGTCGCGCGCGACGGCGAGAGTGGAGTCCACAAGATCTGCCGCGGGCTCCTCGCTCTTGTCCACGACTTCGTGCCCGAGCTCGACGAGGTAGGCCTTGACCGTCTCCTTGAGCGGCATGCCCTCAGCGTCAGATCCGATGACGATTCTCATAGTTGTCCTTTCCCCAGGGTGGCCTGCAAAGGTGAACCTGCGAGAAGTGTACTCGATTTGGGGGAATTCAAACAGATTCGAACAAATTGGCACAATGCGCGTACGAGCCCCCGCGCAAGTGGTGTCGCGACGCCCCCGCACGGCGGCCCTGCGGGGGTCTGGCGACGGACGCGCCCTTCTCGTCATGCGTGGGTGCTAGAGCAACACCCGCGCGTACGTGCGGAGGTCCTTGAGCTCCTCGGGGTCAACGCCGTCATCGCAGATCACGGTGTCATTGGGCTTCAGCGAGTAGAAGGAGTAGAACCCGCGGGAGCCGATCTTGCTGCTGTCGGCGAGCACGAAGCACTCCGTGGCGTGGTCGAAGACGGTGCTGTAGAGCCGGCCCGCGTCGAGCGTGCTCGTGAAGAGCTGCCCGTCGCGCAGGGCGTCGACGCCGATGAAGGCCTTGTCGAAACCAAGGGATGAGAGCGCGTTCTCGGTGATGGGCCCCATGAAGGTGCCCGATCTCGGGCGATAGGTGCCGCCGAGCATGATGATCTCGCGGATGTCCCCGTCGACGAAGAGGTTGAAGATCGGCAGGCTGTTGGTCACGATGCGCAGCGGAATGACGGGCAGGAACTGTGCCGCCATCTCGACCGTGGTGCTCGAGCCGAGAAAGATCGTGTCGCCCTCGCTCACGAGGGACGCCGCGATCTTGGCGATCTTGGTCTTCTCCTCAATGTGGAGGAGCTGGCGCTCGAGATGGGCGGACTCGCGGATGAGCGCGCGGTCGCGCACGCCCTCGGACGTCTTGGCCCCGCCCCTGAGGCGCTCGATGCGCCCCTCGTCGGAGAGCTCCTCGAGGTCGCGTCGAACGGTCATGTCCGAGACGCCGAGCGTGGTGGCAATCTCGTGCACCGAGACGGTGCCGCGCACGCGACACATCTCAACGATTCGGTCCTGTCGCTCGGCCTTGAGCATGGTTCACCGTCCTCCGCATCGGCTGTTCAATGAACACTATACCCGGCGAATCGCACATCCTCGGGGCAGGGTGATAACTCTTGATAACTTGCAACGTTTCTTACCGAACCACATGTCATGGCGACGGTCACCGACATTTCTCTACCGCCGGCCCCCATTCTTTCAGAGAAACAGTAACTCACGCACACATTTTCCGAACAATTGGCTAGTATTGTTTCGAACAGAAACGAACAAATTGAATCCAATTCTGTTCTGTTATGAAAAATAGCGGCTGATGCGGCTGCGCCAAGGGAGAGGAATCACCATGAGGGTAGGCGTCATCGTTGCGAGCCACGGCGAGTTTGCGAGGGCGGCACTCGGAAGCGTTGAGATGGTTGCCGGTCCTCAGCAGGACGTGCGTGCGCTCGCGCTGACGGCCGACAAGTCGGCCGAGACGTTCGAGGCGGAGTTCGCCCAGGCGTACGCGGAGCTCAAGTCCGAGTGCGACCTCATCGTCACCATCTGCGACATCCACGGCGGCACCCCGTTCAACGTCATCTCGCGCAGCATCCTCAAGGGCATGGACATGGTCGCCTTCACCGGCCTCAGCCTGCCCGTCCTTATCGAGCTTCTGCTCTCCCGCGACCAGGCCTCCAGCGCCGACGAGATCCGCGAGCTCATCGAGGCGGCCCACGCCCAGACCCTCGCCGAGATCAAGGTCGAGATGGCCCAGGGGAGCTCGGACGAGGATGACCTCGACCTCTAGACCTCGGTCAGCTGCCCGCGCGCGGGGATGGGACCGCCCGCGGGCTTCAAGCACGGCACGTTAGGCACAGAGAAAGGGAGAAGAACATGGCACTCAAGCTCGTTGACATCGACGACCGCCTCATCCACGGCCAGCTGGCGTCCACCTGGATTCCGGACAACGGCATCGAGTCCGTGATCATCGTCGATGACAAGGTCGCCAACGACCCGGTGCAGAAGTCCGTCGCCGGCCTCGCCGTCCCCAAGGTCAAGGTCTCGGTCTTCGGCGTCGACAAGTTCATCGACGTCCTCAAGAAGACCACCCTCAAGAAGGTGACGATGGTCCTGTTCACCAACCCCGTCGACGCCCTCAAGATGCACGAGAACGGCCTGCCGTTCGACTACCTCAACGTCTCCGGCATGCGCTACAACGACCAGCGCACGCGCCTGCACAAGAACATGTCCGTGACCCCCGAGGAGCGCGAGGCGTTCGAGAAGCTCATCGCCATGGGCGTCGAGTGCTGGATGCAGCCCACCACGCGCGACCCCAAGGTCTCCGTCTCCGAGCTGCTCTCCGGCGCGCACGCAGAGGCGTAACCAGGCAACGTCGGCGCGGAGAGGGCGCGCCGTCAGCACAAGCGACGACTGTCGTCAGAAGGAGGAGAAATGATCCAAGCACTGCTGCTTGCCATCTGGGCGGGTCTTTGTACCTAGGACCAGTTTGGCCCGCACCTCGGATTCAGAAAGCCGCTGCTCGCCTCGGTGGGCGTCGGCATCATCCTTGGTGACATGCCCACGGCCATCATGATCGGCGCCACGATGGAGCTCATGTGGCTCGGCGTCAACAACATCGGCGCCTACGTGCCGCCCGACGTCATCTCCGGCACGATCGTGGGCGCCGCCCTCGGCATCATGTCCGGCGGCGACACCGCGAGCGCCATCGCCCTGGCCGTTGCCATCGGCATCCCCACCGCCACGCTCGTCCAGCAGCTCAACATCCTCGTGATGACCACCAACATCACGTTCCTGCACGGCGCCGACAAGGCGGCCGAGAGCGGCGAGTTCAAGTCCGTCAACAAGTACTTCTGGGCCGGCGCCGCCTGCTTCTTCCTGACCCGCGCCATCCCGGTGTTCATCGCCACGGGCATCGGCTCGGTCGTGGTCGAGAGCATCATGAGCTTCCTGCAGAACCAGGTGCCCTGGGTCCTCTCTGCCTTCTCGACCGCGGGCGGCATGATGCCCGCCGTCGGCCTCGCGATGCTGCTCACCATGATGATGAAGAAGAACATGTGGATCTTCCTCATCTGCGGCTTTGTGCTCGCGGCCTTCCTCAAGGTCCCGACGATCGGCATCGCCCTCGTGGCCGCCGCTGCCGCGGGCTTCTATGACTTCGTCGTCGAGGGAACCAAGAAGTCCCAGGCCACCGCAGCCGTCGACGCCCCTGCCAGCGACGAGGACGAGGAGTATGATCTCTAATGGGTAAGATTTCCAAGAAGACGCTCAACCGGGTTCTCCTGAGGACCCAGGGCTGCCAGTTCGCCCACAACTACGAGCGCATGCAGTCTCTCTCGCTCACCTACTGCGTCTCCCCGGTCCTCGAGGAGCTCTACAAGGACGCCCCCAAGGAGCAGCGCGTCAAGGCGATGCAGCGCTACCTCGAGTACTTCAACACGCACCCCATCGCGATTCCGTTCATCCTCGGCATCGCCACGGCGGTTGAGGAGAACACCGACGAGGACCACAAGGACACCGTCACCGCGATCAAGACCTCGCTCATGGGCCCCTTCGCCGGCATCGGCGACTCGCTGCTCAACCTCACGTGGTTCCCGATCGCGGGCTCCATCGGCGCCTCCCTGTGCGTCGACAACGGCAGCCTCATCGGCCCGCTCGTGATGTTCCTGCTCATCAACCTCCTGTACTGGCCGCTCAAGTACTTCGGCCTGCACAAGGGCTACGAGTCCGGCATGGCGCTCGTCGACAAGTTCGGCGTCGAGGTCTTCGACCGCCTCGGCGACGCCGCCAACGTCCTCGGCGTCATGGTCACCGGCGGCCTCATCGCCACGACGGTCAAGCTCAAGACCGCCATCGAGTTCTCCTTCGGCGAGGGCGACCCGCTCGTGCTCCAGACCCAGCTCGACTCCGTCCTGCCGTGCCTGCTGCCGATCATCGTGACCTTCATCTGCTACCGGCTCCTGAAGAAGGGGCAGGGCAAGAACTCCGCCCAGATCATCCTCGGCATCATCGCCGTGTGCCTGGTGCTCTTCGCCCTCAACTACTACATCCCCGGCTTCCCGAAGATCTTCTCGTAGGAAGCGCCCTTTCTCGGTGCCCCGCCCACCCCTCTGGGCGGGGCACCTCATATCAATTTTCGGAGGACTCATGAGAACCGTACTCGTCCTGATGGATACGCTGCGCCGGGACGCGCTCGGGTGCTACAACCCCGGGGGCAGCGCGCGAACCCCGAACCTCGACGCCTTCTCGAGCGAGGCGGTCACCTTCGACAACCACTGGATCGGCTCGGCGCCCTGCATGCCGGCCCGACGCGACATCATGTGCGGGCGCTACAACTTCCTCGAGCGCCCCTGGGGCCCGATCGAGCCCTTCGACGTGACGCTCGTGGACTGCCTGCGCGCCGGGGGCGTCCGCACGCACATCTCCACGGACCACTGTCACTACGCGCGCACCGGCGGCGAGGGCTACCTGCAGCTCTTCAACACCTTCGAGTTCTTCCGCGGCCAAGAGGGCGACCCGTGGGTGAGCCGCATCGACGAGCCGGACAACATGCCCGAGACCTTCTATGGCCGCGTGCGCGAGCAGTACCAGAAGAACCGCCTCAGGTGGCCCAGCGAGGAGGACATGCCCTCCCCGAGGACCTTCCGCTCCGCGTGCGAGTTCATCGACCAGAACGAGGGGAAGGACGACTTCTTCCTCATGGTCGAGGCCTTCGACCCGCATGAGCCCTTCGACGTGCCCGACCGCTACATGGACGAGTACGGCGGCTCCGAGGGGCTTGACCGCGACTACTTTGAGATCCCGCCCTACAAGCGTGTCTCCGACACCGACATCCCCGAGAGCGCCGTCGACTACGTGCAGCGCCGCTACAAGGCGCTCGTCACGATGACCGACCACTGGTTCGGAACCCTCGTCGACAAGCTCAAGGAGAAGGGCATGTACGAGGGAACGACCGTCATCGTGACCACGGACCACGGCTACTTCCTCGGGAGCCGCGACTACCTGGGCAAGAACTACATGCACATGTACAACGAGATGGCCCATCTGCCGCTGATCGTGAAGTTCCCCCACGGGGAGCGCGCGGGCGAGCGGGCCCACCAGCTCACCCAGGCCATCGACATCATGCCCACCGTGCTCGAGGCCCACGGACGCCCCGTGCCCGAGACCGTCATGGGAACCTCGCTCATGCCGCTCGCCACGGACGGCGCCGCACCGACCCGCGAGTACGCCCTCTACGGCGTCCACGCCATGACGGTCAACGTGACCGACGGCCGCCACACCTACTTCCGCGCGCCCGTGCCGGGCAACCAGCCCTGCTACGAGTACGCGGCGATTCCCCACACCATCCGCAAGAAGATGGGCGTCGACTGCGTGGACCAGATCGAGATGGGCCGCTTCCTCTCGTGGACGGACTATCCCGTCTACAGGTTCCCGTGCCGCAAGCCCGCCAACATCGACCAGCGCGAGGACTGCCTCGAGGAGGTCCATGACTCGATGCTGTTCGACCTGAAGGAGGACTACGGCCAGACCCACAATCTCGTGGGGGAGGACGCCGACGCGGAGGCGCGCATGGTCGGGCTGCTCAGGCGCGGCCTCGAGGAGCACGGCGCCCCCGCAGAGCAGTTCGCCCGCCTCGGCCTTGCGTAAACCTGACAAAGGTGACAGGGTGTTTTGTCAGGTTTTCTAGTCCGCGGACGGGACGGGGAGAGACGTGAAGTACATCAGCTTCCTCATAAAGCCGGCGTCGAGCGCATGCGACATGCGCTGCTCGTACTGCTTCTACCGTGACGTCGCGGACCATCGCGCGCACGCGGTGAGGGAGCTCATGTCGGAGGAGACCGTGCGCGCGCTCGTGGACCGGGCCCTCGGGCTCGGTTCCGACGCGCAGGTGACCTTCGCCTTCCAGGGCGGCGAGCCCACGCTCGCGGGGCTCGACTTCTTCCGCTCGTTTACCGCCTACGTTGACGAGCGCCGCACCGGACAGACCGTGAGCTACGCGCTTCAGACCAACGGCCACTCCCTCACGCCCGAGTGGGCGGCCTTCTTCCGGGAGCACGGCTTTCTCGTGGGGGTCTCCGTCGACGCCTACCGAGAGCTCCACGACAGCCTCCGCGGCGACATTAGGCTGGAGCCAACGCACGCGCGCGTCATGGAGTCCGTCCGGATGCTCCGCGAGGCGGGCGTCGAGTTCAACGTGCTCACGGTGCTCTCGGCGCAGCTCGCCCGGCACCCGCAGCGGGTGTTCAAGTTCTACCAGCGCGAGAAGATCGACTACGTGCAGCTCATCCCGTGCCTGGCGGGCTTCGACGGGGAGGGGGAGGAGTACGCCCTCACCCCGCGCGCGTTCTTCTCGTTCTACCGCACGTTCTTCGACCTTTGGCTGCGCGAGGCACGCGCCGGGCGCGCCTTCTCGGTGGGGCTCTTCGACAACGTGATGCAGCTCTCGCTGGGCCAGTGGCCCCAGGCCTGCGGGATGCTCGGCCGATGCGCCCCCCAGTTCGTCGTTGAGAGCAACGGCGACGTCTATCCCTGCGACTTCTATGCCCTCGACGAGTATCGCTGCGGCAACATCAGGGAGGACTCGCTCGAGGAGATGGCCTCCTGCGCGGTCATGCGCGGGTTTCTGGCAGAGCCGCGCCGGGAGTGCGCGGCCTGCGCCGACTGCCCGTTCGAGGGGATCTGCCATCGGAACTGCAAGCGCCTCAACGCCTCGTACTATGACGAGACGTATTGCGGCTACCGGGAGTTTCTCGAGCACGCGTACAAGCCTCTCGCCGAGATGGCCCGCGCGCTCGTGCGCCAGCGAATTGGGGACAGTCCCCAATTCACATAAAACGTTTCTGCAAATCGGGGACTGTCCCCAATTCACACCCAATTCACAGACAGGGAGGACTGATGGCAGGCATTTCTGATGACGGCCTCGAGAGCCGTCGTCCCAACGTCGTCCTGATCATGTGCGACCAGTTCAGGGGGGACTGCCTCGGCTTTGACGGCCACCCCGACGTGAAGACGCCCTATCTGGACACGCTCGCCGCGCAGGGAACCTACTTCGAGAACGCGCATGCCGCGTGCCCGAGCTGCATCCCGGCGCGCGCGTCGCTGCTCACGGGCACCACACCCGCGACCAACGGCCGCGTGGGCTACCAGGACGGCATCCCCTGGCGCTACGAGCACATGATGCCGGAGGAGTTCTCGGCCGCCGGGTACCAGACGGCACTGGTGGGCAAGATGCACGTGCACCCGCCGCGCCTGGCCTGCGGCTTCCAGCACCTGCGCCTGCACGACGGCTACATAGGTCACTACCGCAAGGCAAACCTCCCGCACTGGATGCATCAGGACGTCTCTGACGACTACCTGCGCTTCCTCCGCTCCGAGCTGGGCCCCGAGGCGGATGTCAACGGCACGGGCGTGGAGAACAACTCCTGGATCGCGCGTCCGTGGGTCTACGAGGAGCGCCTCCACCCCACCAACTGGGTCGTCGACGAGTCCATCCGCTTCCTCGAGACGCGCGACCGCACCCGCCCGTTCTTCCTCATGGCGAGCTTCGTCCGCCCGCACCCGCCCTTCGACGCCCCCGCGGCCTACTACCAGCCGTACCTCGACCGCGAGCTGCGCGAGCCGGCGCATGGGGACTGGGAGGACGCGGAGGCGACCGCGCGCGACGGCATGGTCATCGACAGCGCGCACGGCTGCCGTGACGCCACGCTGCGCCACGAGGCCATGGCGGGCTACTACGGCTGCATCACGCATCTCGACCACCAGATCGGCCGGCTCATCACGGCGCTCGAGAACGACGAGACCTACGAGAACACCGTGGTGCTCTTCACCGCGGACCACGGCGAGATGCTCTTCGACCACAGCTCGTTCCGCAAGGTGCTGCCCTACGAGGGGAGCACGCGCATCCCCTTCATCGTGCGCGTGGGCTCCAAGGTGCTGCCCGACGGACGGCCCCGGCCCCGACGCTCGGACGCGGTGGTGGAGCTCATGGACGTCATGCCCACCCTGCTCGACCTCGTGGGCGCCGAGGTGCCCGAGACCGTCGAGGGCTCGTCTCTCAGGGGGGAGATCACGGGCGAGAAGAACCTCGAGCGCGCGTACCTCCACGGCGAGCACTCCGGAAGCCACGAGCAGTCCAACCAGTGGATCTTGACCGGTCACGACAAGTACGTCTGGTTCACCCAGACGGGCGTGGAGCGCTACTTCGACCTCGATGCCGATCCGCGCGAGGAGCATGACCTCGCCCACGACCCGGCCCATGCCGAGCGCGTCGCGGAGCTCCGTGCCATACTCATGGACGAGCTGCGCGGCCGCGAGGAGGGCTACGTCGAGAACGGCGAGCTCGTCGTGGGCAGGACGCCCAGGACCGTGCTGGGGAGAGACTAGGGGCGCCTGACGGCGTCGGGAGGAGAGGCGCATGGACCTCAGGCTGATAGGAATCATCGTGGTGGCGCTCTGCGTCATTTCGCTCGTCTATACCGAGGTCCAGAAGCGCCTCATCTTCTCGAGATACGAGAAGCTCTTCGAGAAGGGTGACTTCGAGGGCTGCATCCGACTTCTCGACGGCCCGGTCGCGAAGATCATCTACCCGCGCTACAACCAGCTCTATATGCGCCTCAACGCGCAGATGTGTCTCGCGGACGCGGACGCCTCGCGGCGCACCATCGAAGAGATGCTCGAGCTGCGGTCGAGCGACAAGCAGCGGCTCGTGCTGCTCCTGCGAGCCTTCAACTTCTTCGTCGAGCAGGAGGACTACGAGCGCGCGGGCGAGCTGCTCGAGGAGCTGCGCGAGAAGGCCTCGCCCGAGCAGCTCGCCGGGTGCGAGCGCACCTATGCGATCTTCGCGGAGAAGAGCGCTGCCTACGTCGACCAGATGGAGGCCGAGCTCAAGGACGCCACGGGGCCGGAGCGCACCACGCTGCTCTACCTGCTCTCCGTCCAGTATGAGAACAAGGGTGACGTCAAGCGTGCGAACGAGTATCTTGAGCAGGTCAGAAACGTCTTCGAGGCCGCGGTCGGCCCCGATGCGGGCACGGACGACGGGGGAAGGGGCTAGGCGGCTCCCGTCGTCCGCATTCCCGTCCCAAGGAGGGCTTCCATGCAGCTGCTCGTTCTTCTCGTCAGTTTCTTCGCATGCACCGTCGGTGCCATCTGCGGCATCGGCGGCGGCATCATCATCAAGCCGGTGCTCGACGCCACGGGCGTGGCCGACGTCGCCACGATCAACTTCCTCTCGGGCTGCACGGTGCTCTCGATGACGCTCTACTCCGTCCTCAAGGCCAAGCTCTCCGGGACCTCCACGATCGATCCCAAGACCGATACGCCGCTCGCCATCGGCGCCGCGGTGGGCGGCCTTGCGGGCAAGGAGCTCTTCTCCCTTGTGGCTGGGCTCTTCCCCGACCCCAACACCGCGGGGGCCGTCCAGGCAGGGGCGCTGCTGCTGATTACGATGGGGACGCTCGTCTACACCATCTACAAGGAGAAGATCCCCACCCTGCAGGTGACCTCCGCCGTGGCGTGCCTCGCGATCGGCTTCGTCCTGGGCGTGTGCTCCTCGTTCCTGGGCATCGGAGGCGGCCCCATCAACCTGGTGGTGCTCTTCTACTTCTTCACCATGGCGACCAAGCGCGCTGCCTCGAGCTCGCTCTACATCATCCTGTTCTCCCAGGCCACGAGCACCGCGAGCTCCATCGTCACCGGGGGCTACGTGGGCGTGGACCTCGTGCTGCTGGCGGCGATGGTGGTCTGCGGCATCTTGGGCGGCATCGTGGGCCGCAAGGTCAACGCCAAGATCGACGACAAGACCGTGGACAAGCTCTTCATGGGCCTCATGGTGCTTATCATCCTCATCAACGCGTACAACATCTGGAAGTTCGCGCTGGCTTAGCGCGCCCCGCGACGCGCGAGAGCTCGACGTTTGCGCCGCGCCGCCCACCGTGCGACGATACATCTGCGGCGTCATCCTGGGCGACGTCACGGCGGGCGTGCTGTGCGGCGTTGCCGTGCAGGCCATCTTCATCGGCCAGATCACCCCGGGAGGCGCGGTCCCCTCTGACCTCAACCTCGCGGCCTACATCGGCATCCCGCTCGCCATCGTTGCCGGCGGCAGCGCCGAGATGGCCGTCGCGCTGGCCATTCCCGTGGGCGCCCTCGGCGTGGCGCTTCACAACTTCACGATGACCTTCAACGCCATCTGGCCCCACCGTGCCGACAAGTGCGCCGTCGCCGGCGACGCTCGCGGCATCCGCGTGGCCAACCTCTGCGGCCAGCTCATCGAGTTCGCCGAGCGTTTCTTCATCGTGACCTTGGCCTGCTACCTCGGCTCGGGCTTCGCTGAGGGTCTCTTCGCCGCCCTGCCGCAGGTGGTCATCGACTAGCTCGCCATCGGCGGCAAGATGCTGCCCGCGCTGGGCTTCGCCATCCTGCTTAACCAGATCGTCCAGGAGAAGTGGAGGATCGCCCTGTTCGTCCTGGGCTGGGTGCTCGTCTCGTCCTTCTCCCTCACCACGACCTCGCTTGTGTTCATTGCCCTGGCGTTCGCCCTCATCTACGTGATGGCGCGCTACAACGGTGGCGGCGCCCAGGCGGCGTCCGCGCTCGAGGCGACGACGATCATTGAGGACGAAGACGGAAACTACGAGGAGCGATAACATGACCGAGCAGACTCATTCCGGTGCCGCGGGCGTCAAGCACGAGGTCCACCTCAGCAAGCGTGACGTCTCCACGGCCGCATGGCGCTGGGCGTTCTTCTGCCTTGCGTCCCAGAACTACGAGCGCATGATGGGCACGCCCTTCTGCCACAGCCTCTCCGGCTCGCTCGAGAAGCTCTACGAGGGCGACAGGGAGGGCCTGTCCCGCGCGCTGCAGCGCAACATGACCTTCTTCAACACCGAGCCGCAGCTCGGCGCCATCATCCCGGGCATCTGCCTGGCCCTCGAGGAGGAGAAGGCCAACGACCCCTCCTTCGACGACGAGATTATCCAGAGCACCAAGAACGCCCTTATGGGGCCCTTCGCCGGCATCGGCGACTCCATCCTGGTGGGCACGATCAACCCGATCCTGCTCTCCATCGGCATCGGCCTCTCCGCCGGCGGCAACCCCCTCGGCCCGATCGTCTTTCTCGCCCTGTGGTGCGGCATCGTCATCCCGCTCAAGTACTTCCTCTTCGTCAAGGGCTACGACCTCGGCGCGGACGCGGTGAAGCTGCTCACCAACGTGGAGCTCAAGGACAAGATTACCACCGCCCTCACCATCATCGGCCTGATCGTCATCGGCGGCGTGGCGGCGACCACCATCAGCGCCCCCCGTGGCGTTCACCTACACCTCGGGAGACATGGTCATCAACCTCCAGGAGATTCTGGACAAGATCATGCCCAACCTCGTGCCGCTGGTGATCGCGCTCGTGAGCTACCTGCTCGTCTCCAAGAAGGGGTGGTCCGCCAACAAGCTGATCGTCGCCATCCTGATCTTCGCCGCGGTCATGGTCGTCACCGGAATCATGTAGGGGGCGCGATGAACTACAAGAGCTACATCACCGACCTCCACCTCAACCTCCACCCCGGCCAGATCGAGCTCCCGGCTCGCTACCAGGAGCTCGTCGAGACCTACCGCGGTCAGGACGCAATCGGGATTCCGCACCACCTCGCGTACTCGCTGGGCAACCGCGGCAAGAACTGGGACACCCACGACGAGTCCTTCTCGCCCGTGGCCGAAATCTTCTCCCACCACGGCAGCTCGGAGCGCGATGCCACCTCCGTTCCCATGGAGCGTCACATCCACATGGGCCCGCGCGTGGACGGGACGAGCGTCGTCGCCGGGCTCAAGCGCGGCAAGCACTTCGGCCTCATATGCTCGGGCGACAACCACGAGGTCCCCGCCATGGTCAAGTACGGCCGCGCGGGAGTCTGGGCGGACGAGTACGGCAAGGACGCCATCTGGGACGCGCTGACCTCGCGCCGCACGTTCGGGTTCACGGGCTCGCGCATCGACGTGTGGACGGAGGCGGAGGGCCACCCGCTGGGGTCGGTCTTCTCGACCACATCCGACGAGGTCGAGCTCAAGGTTCGCGCGCACGCCAACTCCAAGGTCGAGCGCATCGAGCTCTACCGCGACGGCGACCTCGACGACGTGCACGTGGTCCGCTGGCGCGCGCCCGAGCCGTCCTCGGACGGCACCGTTCGCTTCAAGTTCCGCGTGGAGTTCGGCTGGGGCCCCAACGTCAGGTACTTCCCCGAGGCGACCGAGAGGACCTGGGAGGGCACGCTCTCCACGACGGGCTCGGTGGTCTCCGTGGAGCCGGTCTTCAGCAGCTTCGACAACCGCCACGAGATCGTCGACGAGAAGAGCGTGAGCTTCGTGGCCAAGTCGCAGAAGGTCGGAGGAACGCGCTGGGTGCGCGACAGCTCCATGCGTACCGAGGGCTACGTCTTTGAGATCCAGGCGCCGCTCGACGGCACCGTGACCATGGAGGTCTGCGGAGAGCGCTTCGTATGGCCGGTCGAGAAGATCCTCGCGGGCAGCTTCCTCGAGGTCTTCGAGGACGAGGCCAAGGAGCTGATCCGAGGGACGGCAGGAATCGAGGAGTACTACCGCAGCGACGCGTGGTACCACAACGCCTACAAGGTGAAGGTGTACCAGGGCTTTGCCTCAGACCTCTATGAGGTGGAGGACTCCTTCGCGGTCCGGCCGGGAGCCGAGGAGGCGAGCTGGTTCGTGAAGGTCGTCCAGGCGGACGGCCAGACGGCCTGGGCATCCCCGATCTGGATCTCGCGCGCATAGGCGGGCGGGCTCAGCCCTCATGTCGCGGCGGGGCGTCACCCAGCG
>UMJL01039059.1_pt1 | contig 13875 bp, 15 predicted proteins | sample 1966071 | NCBI WGS metagenome assembly UMJL01 (sample SAMEA4836148, study PRJEB28245) | human gut metagenome | biome: gut microbiome; material: fecal sample | place: Denmark | collected 2008
CCGTGTGCAAACCACCCGTTGGACGGGTGGTCATGATTTTTTTATTTACAAGGGGAAAAAACTAGTGTATAATGAATATATGAACAATAGTTCATACATTCATATGATTTAGAAGGGATATGACTATGAAAACAGTTAATGATAAGGCAGAAAAGATTGATGTAGACGATACAATAGAAGCATGCCAGGCCCATATTGTTCACCAAAATCTCGTGGACAAGGCTATAAAGGACAAGCCATCAGATGAGATGATAGATGACTTATCAAACCTATTCAAGGTTTTGGGTGACCAGACTAGGATTAAGATTATATATTCGCTAATTGAAAACGAGATGTGTGTATGTGATATAGCTGAAACTATATCCATGACCCAATCTGCTGTGTCCCACCAGTTGAGGGTACTCAAGCAAGCTAGGCTTGTCAAGTTTAGAAAAGAGGGCAAGACAGTATTTTATAGTCTTGACGATGAGCATGTAAATAAGATATTTGATTTCGGATTAAGCCATATAAAGGAGATGTATTATTAGGATTATTTTGAATGAATTTTTAATCTAAGTTTAAGACTGTAGACTAGATGTGAGTTTAAAATTATAGATTACTTGTATTTAGTGACTTTAGTCAAGGTATCAGATATGTAAGATAGAATTGAAATGTGAGAGGTAGTTTATGAAGAGAGTAGAGATTATGCTCGGGGGTTTAAACTGTGCAAACTGTGCAGCCAAAATCAACGACAAGGTAAATGCAAAAGAAGAAATAGATAGTGCAAGGCTGAGTATGGTGAGCAAAATTATGGTGGCAAATATTAAAGACTCTTGTGACTATAATAAGGTTATAGATGACATAATATATATAATTGATGATACTGAGCCAGGTTTGGATATAAGTGTCATGAAGATTAGAGATAGTCTTGGTAAACATTATTCCTATACAAGTGGCGATGATAGTAGACATATAAATTTTTCAAATAGCACTATTGGTTGCGAGTGTGATTGTATGGACTCTTGTAATAAGGGAACTTATAGTCATGAAGAAGAACATAGACATAGTCATGAAGAAGAACATAGCCATAGTCATGTGCATAGCCACAATCATGGACATAGCCATAGTCATGATAGACTAGGACCAGGCTTATTCAATATGAATGATTTTCAGGAGATGTGCCTTGCAATTGGTCTATATATTGTGGCTATGATAGGTAGTAAATTTGGTCTATTTGAACCACTGGTATATATTATGATGTTTGCAGCTTATATTATAGCTGGTAGGGATGTCCTGTTTAAGGCTTTTAGGAACATAGTCAAGGGTAGGGTATTTGATGAAAACTTCTTAATGACAGTTGCTACTGTAGGTGCTGTCTTAATAGGTGAATATCCAGAGGCTGTAGGTGTTATGATATTCTTTATGGTTGGAGAATACCTTGAGGACAAGGCAGTAAATAAGTCGAGAAAGAATATAGAAGCCCTTATGGATATAATGCCAAACAAGGCCATCCTAGTAGATGGGAATACAACACGAGAGGTTGATCCTCACGACGTTAGAGTAGGAGATAGGATACTTGTTAGAGTAGGAGACAGGGTTGCCCTAGATGGAAAGATAGTAAAGGGTGAGAGTAGGTTTGATACTTCTGCAATTACAGGTGAATCTGTATTGAGACACTTTGAAGAAGGAGATTCAATCAATTCTGGTCTTATCAACAAGACAAAGGCAGTTGAGCTGGAAGTTGAAAGGATATTTGAAGATTCAACTGTTTCAAGAATAATGGATATGGTTGAGAACGCATCTTCTAAAAAAGCAAGGACAGAGAACTTTATATCTGTATTTGCAAAATACTATACTCCTATTGTAGTAGTATTGGCTCTTTTATTGGCAATTGTTCCTCCTCTTGTTACAGGTCAGGAATTTTCTAAATGGTTATATAGGGGATTGGTCTTCTTGGTTGTTTCATGCCCATGTGCCCTTGTTTTATCTATACCTCTTACATATTTTTCAGGTATAGGCGTGTTATCTAGCAGGGGTATATTGGTCAAGGGTAGTAATTATATAGATATATTAAAAAAGCTTGACACAATTGTTTTTGACAAGACTGGAACCCTTACTAAGGGAGTGTTTGAAGTAAGTAAGATAAATATAGCAGATAGGATAAAGGATAAGATAGGTGTTGAAAATATACTTACTTGTGCCTATATAGCGGAGCTTAGGTCAAACCATCCAATAGCAAAATCTATTATTGAATACTACAATAAAAATGTGGACAAGAAGCTATCCATTGATCAGCTAGACATAAGTGAGTACGAGGAAATCAGTGGTGGCATTAGTCTTGTATATAAAGGCTCGAGGATACTGGCTGGTAATTCTAGGCTGATGAAAACCAATAATATTGATTATATTCCTGTTGAGGGACCTGCAACCAAGGTATATATAGGAGTTGATGGGGAATTTTACGGATCAATTGAAATAGCAGACCAACTAAAGGATACGACTAAGTCGGCTATTGAAGGCTTGAAAGACATAGGCATAAGTAAGCTAATCATGCTGACTGGTGATGGCAAAAAAAATGCCAAAGACTTTTCAGACAAGCTTGGCATGACAGATTATTATGCAGATCTTTTGCCAGACCAGAAGGTGTCAATAGTTGAAGACTTGTTGGACAAAAATGACCCTAAGTCAGAAGCTAAATTGGCCTTTGTTGGAGATGGTATTAATGATGCACCTGTAATAGCTAGGGCAGATATAGGTATATCAATGGGTGGACTTGGCTCAGATGCAGCTATAGAAGCATCTGATATGGTAATAATGAATGATGACTTAATGAAGATAAAAGAGGCTATAAATATATCAAAGTATACTTCAAGGATTGTTATTCAAAATATAGTACTAGCTATAGGTATTAAACTTGCAGTACTAATACTATCGAGCGTTGGTATTGCAAATATGTGGATGGCTATCTTTGCGGATGTGGGAGTAGCGGTCCTTGCAGTTTTAAACTCATTGAGAGTCATGTTATACAATAAGTATTAGAGATTATATATGATAGGTATTAGAGATGATATATGATGGATATCAGTAATACTATCCAATAAGTGTTAGTCAAATAAGTAGCATATGGTTATATACTATATGCTACTTATTTATATGTTACTTTTTTTTTGAATCTTATGAAGGTCGTTATTAAATTTTATTTGAATTTTATTTTTGGCATATATATCCATTAAATTAATATATAAATATGATTATTGTATTATGGACTATACCATATAGAATATTAGATATAAAATTATAAACATTTTAATTGAGAAGTGCTATTATTAGGATATAGGCGAAAAAAACGCCTTATATTTTATATGAACTTGTGCAGATATATTGAAAAAATTAGGGGAATTTAATAAATGTATTTATTAAATTAGAACATAAAAAAATATTTTATTACGGTTACAAATGTATACCCAAATGGCAATATGAATTTATATAATAGATTGTATAAGGAGGTCGGGTGTATTATGACTAAGAAAGAATTTGATGAAGATTTTATTAAGTTTACTTGTCAATCAAAGAGTATGATTTGCTGTAATTGCCAAAGGAGTGACCTTGGGTGTGACATGGGGGACAAGAGAGAGTTGGCTGATAGGAAATTGGTAAAGAGTGCAAAAGAGGGGGATCTTGTTGCATTGAACAAGGTGATCGAAAAAAAGTCCAAGTATGTAAAGGGTATAATAAAAAATGATTATGAGATAATGGCCTACAAAAAAAGGGGATTAGACCAAGAAGACTTGTTCCAATCCGGCATGATAGGTCTTTTGAATGCTGTTAAAAAATTTGATTTTAGGGATGGGATTAAGTTTGATACATACCTGGCCCACAATGTTAAATACAGTATAAAAAATGATTTTAGGGACTACGGTGGATTATCGGTGTCCAGGGAGGCTAGTTCAATATATTCCAAGTGTTCTAGTTCTCTATATGAATATGATGGGAATTTAAGTGACGAACTCTTAGAAGAGCTTTCTGAAAAACTATACGTTACCAAGGAAAAGATATCTAAGAGTATTTTGGCTGTAAAAATAAGGAATGCCATGTATACCTACACTTGTGACGGTGAAATAGAAGCAGAGGAACAGATATTATATAAATATAAAAAGCAATTGGTAGAAGACTATGAGAGTAAATTTGAAAAACGGATGTTATACATGGAGATACTTAACCAAATAAAAAAACTATCAGATAAGGAAAGGTATATCTTGGAAAATCTCTATATAAAGGATAGGACCCAGGTTTCCATAGCACAGGAATTAGGTTGCTCAAATACAGCTGTGGGAAAGATAAAGAAAAATGCTATAAAGAAAATAAGAAAAAACTTGGACATAAAATAGGATATTTCAAATTTTTGTCTTGACTTTGTTACATATATTTTATATAATATATGAGTAATTGCCGCACGGTAAAGGTGGCCGCACGCTTCGGCAGTGCTTGGCACAAAACTCAGTTTTACTGGTACCTCATCCGGCGAGTATAAGAACAAGGAGGTGTATATATGTACGCTATAGTAAAGACTGGAGGAAAGCAGTATAAGGTTTCTGAAGGTGATGTTCTTTTCGTTGAAAAGCTAGAAGCTAACGAAGGCGATGTTGTTACTTTAACTGAAGTATTAGCAGTAAATGACGGCGAACTAAAGATTGGTTCTCCTGTAGTTGAAGGTGCTTCTGTTCAGGCTAAAGTAGTTGAACAGGGTAAGGGTAAGAAAGTTATCGTTTACAAGTACAAGCCAAAGAAGGACTATAGAAGAAAGAACGGTCATCGTCAGCTATATACTAAGATAGTTATTGAAAAGATAAACGCTTAATATCTATTATGATTAAAGTAACATTTTTTTATAATGACGAATTTAAGATCAAGGGCTTTGAGTTAAAAGGCCACGCAGAATATGGCGAATTTGGATACGACATAGTCTGTTCAGCTGTGACTAGCAATGCACTTGCAGTTATCAACTCATTAGATAGCCTACAGAAGGTTGGTTTTAATAAGGTCCATGCCAAAGAAGGTTCTATCGGCTGTATGGTCGAGGAAAAAGACATTGACAAGGCCCAGCTACTTTTGCAGCATTTAAGACTTGCCTTAGATGAAATACGCAAAGAATATCCAAAGAATATAAAAATATTTGAGAAGTAGGGGGTGACTCCAGATGTTAAAAATGAATTTACAGCTTCTTGCATCTAAGAAGGGAGTAGGTTCTTCTAAGAATGGTAGAGATTCTATATCAAAGAGACTTGGTGTTAAGAGATTTGACGGTCAGGTTGTAACTGCTGGATCTATCATCGTTAGACAGAGAGGAACTAAGATCCATCCAGGAACAAATGTAGGTAAGGGTGGAGATGACACTTTATTTGCACTTGTTGATGGAAAAGTTAAGTTTGAAAGATTAGACAAGAAGAGAAAGAAAGTAAGTATATATCCAGTAGAAATCGCTGAATAATACATTCTTAGAGCTATCAAGTTTGATAGCTCTAATTTTTTAGATAATTAATATCTAGTGTGATAACTAGGTTAAGTGATAAAATATATTGTAAGAATATTATATGAGAAAAGGAGGGATAATATGTTTATAGACAAGGCTAGAATATTTGTTAAGGCTGGAAACGGTGGAAATGGTTCTGTCTCATTTAGAAGAGAGAAGTATGTTCCAGCTGGAGGTCCAGACGGTGGTGATGGTGGTAAGGGTGCATCTATCATCATCGAAGCTGACAATGGACTTAGAACTTTGATGGACTTTAAGTACAAGAAGAAGTATACGGCCCAGCACGGTGAAGATGGGGCTAAGAGACATAGGTCGGGTAAGAATGGTGAAGACTTGGTCCTAAAGGTTCCAGAGGGTACTATTGTCAAGGATGAGGCTACAGGACTAGTTATTGCAGACCTTAAAAAGCACGGAGATACTGCTGTTGTTGCCAAGGGTGGCTTTGGCGGTAGGGGGAACCAGAACTTTGCCAACGCTGTAAGACAGGCGCCTGCATTTGCAAAATCAGGCACAGATGGAGAAGAAAGATGGATAATCCTAGAACTTAAGATGATAGCTGATGTGGGGCTAGTAGGCTTCCCTAATGTTGGTAAGTCAACCTTCTTATCTGTTGTAACTTCAGCCAAGCCCAAGATAGCCAACTACCACTTCACAACGCTTACACCAAACCTTGGAGTTGTAAAGACTAGGTTTGGAGAGTCATTTGTAATGGCTGATATACCAGGTATAATTGAAGGAGCTGCAGATGGTGTTGGATTGGGTCATGACTTTTTAAGACACGTTGAGAGGACTAAGGTCCTAATCCATATAGTGGATATCTCAGGTATAGAGGGTAGAGATCCTATAGACGACTTTAACAAGATAAATGAAGAGTTAAAGTTGTACAATGAGAAGTTGTCTACAAGACCACAGGTTATACTTGCCAACAAGTCTGACCTACTGTATGACGATTCTGTATATGAGAACTTCAAAAAGACCATGGAAGAAAAGGGATATCCAGTATTTAAGACTTCTGTTGCTACTAGAGACGGTGTTGATTCGGTAATAGACAAGGTAACACAGCTACTATCTGAAGTAGAGGATATAGAGCTTATAAGTGAAGATGAGATATATAGACCAGAACTTGATACAACTGAAGAAGAAGGTCTAAAGGTAAATGTAGATGAAGATGGTGTGTATGTTGTGACAGGTAAGGAGCTTAGAAGAATCATGTATTCTGTTAACTTCGATGATATGGAATCACTACAGTACTTCCAGAACCAGATGGAAGCTAAGGGCGTATTTGAGATGTTAAAAGAAGCAGGAATTGATGAAGGTAATACTGTCAAGATATACGAGCTTGAATTTGAATACTACGAGTAAGATTTAGTGTGAAAAATCCACTCTAATATAAATTGAAATCAAGTATAGATAAGACGAGAATAAGTATTGATAGATCATACAGGATATATGTTAAAGAAATATAGAAAGGAAAAATATGTTAAACGGCAAAAAGAGATCATATTTAAAGTCACTTGCTAATGGTATAAAGTCAACTAACCAGATAGGTAAAGACGGTATATCAAAGGAATTTTTGGACCAGTTAGATGACCAATTAAGGGCTAGAGAGATTGTCAAAGTTACAATACTAGATAACTGTGGTATAGACGCCAAAGAGGCTGCCAACCACGTTTGTGAGGCTATAAGAGCTGAGTTTGTTCAGGCTATAGGTAATAAGTTTACTATATACAAGAGAAACAACGAAAAGCCTGTAATAGTATTCCCAGGTCATGAGCAGGCCAAGGCTAAGGACAAGAGAACTCCAGTATCAAAGAGACTAAGCAAAAAAGAAGTTAATGAGCTGATAGCAAAGTCAAAGAAAAGACCTAGCAAAAAAAAGTAATTCTACAATAGAGGGTTATAATTTAATCTTATGTCACAGTTTTCAGATAAATATTAAAATTATAACTTTAGAGAATGACAAAAAAATAATAAAATTACTATTGAAAAAAAGACCCCAGAGTATTAATATAAGACTGTGGGGTTTTGCTATTACAAAAACATTTTATGTAAACTGGCAGAATTGTTTCTGAATAAATGATTTATTTGTATAGGAAAAACTTTGCGATTGGGGTGTTTGTAGAACTCTATAAAAAACTAATTTGTGATAGAGGGTATTTGTAGGCTCTCGAAAAGGAGAAAACTTATGGAAAGAGTAACATTGGAAGACGTAAAGGAAGCAAGAGAGATTATCAAGGAAGTAGCACTTAAGACCGATCTATTGGAAAACGTTAGGCTATCTGAAAAGACAGGAGCTAGAGTTTTCTATAAGTGTGAAAATCTTCAGAGGACTGGATCATTCAAGTTAAGAGGGGCGTACAACAAGATTGCTCACCTTACTGAAGAAGAAAAGGAGTGTGGAGTAATAGCATCTTCTGCTGGCAATCATGCTCAGGGTGTTGCCATGGGAGCTAAGAATGCAGGCATAAAGGCTACAATATGTATGCCAGCCAATGCACCAGTATCAAAGGTAGCAGCTACTAAGTCTTATGGAGCAGAAGTAGTACTAGAAGGTCAGGTCTATGATGACGCCTATGAAAAGGCAGTAAAACTTCAGAAGGAAACTGGAGCAACATTCTTGCATCCATTTGATGATAAGTATGTAATCGCTGGACAGGGAACAATAGGTCTAGAAATATTTGAGCAGAGCGAAGGCAAGGTTGATACTGTACTAGTGCCAATAGGTGGCGGCGGTATCATAGCTGGTATATCTACTGCTTTAAAGGCCCTAAACCCTAATATAAAGGTAGTTGGTGTTCAGACTTGTAACGTACCATCAATGAAGGTGTCTATGGCTAATGGTAAGGTGACAACAGCTTTTAACGATACAACTATAGCTGATGGTATAGCTGTTAGAACTCCAGGAAGTCTTACATTTGATATAATAAAGAAAAACGTTGATTCTGTAGTTACTGTTACTGAAGAAGAGGTAGCAGAGGCTATATTATATATGATGGAAAATCAGAAGATAGTATCAGAGGGTGCTGGTGCAGTAAGTACAGCAGCTTTATTGTCTGGAAAATACCAGCCAGCTGAAGGTGAAAACGTAGTATGCGTAGTATCTGGTGGTAATATAGACATAAATACACTTTATAGAATAATGAGCGTGGCCCTAAAGCAGCAGGGAAGAAGAATCAGTATAGTTGCAGAATTACCAGACGTTCCAGGTTCACTTGCTAACATGATGTCAATTGTTGCTAAGTATGGAGGTAATGTCCTTACAATCAACCAGGATAAGCTTGCATCAGGAAAGTATATAAAGCAGCAGACAGTAGAAGCTACAATAGAGACACAGGGATTTGAGATGGTAAATAAGATGAAGTCAGCCTTTATAGAAGCTGGAATAAGAGTAGAATTCCTGTAAAAAATATATAAAATTAGCTAATTGATGACAAATTTATGGTATAATATACGAGATGTAGAGTTATATATGAGACTCTATAACTAAAAAAAAGGTAATAATTAATAGGAGGAATTAAAATGGAAGTAGTATTCACATCAAAGGCTCCAGCAGCAGTTGGACCATATTCACAGGCAATAAAGGCAGGAAACGTAGTATATTGTTCAGGTCAGATACCACTAGTACCAGAAACTGGTGAAATAGTAGAGGGAGATATAAAGGCTCAGGCAAAGCAGTCTTTAGAAAACGTAAAGGCAGTATTAACAGAAGCTGGTGCTACATTCAGCAACGTTGTAAAGACTACTGTATTTATAGTTGATATGGCTGATTTCGGTGCTATAAATGAAGTATACGCTGAATACTTTGGCGACCACAAGCCAGCTAGATCTTGCGTAGCTGTTAAGGAACTTCCAAAGGGAGCTAGAGTAGAAGTAGAAGTACTTGTAGTTTTATAATTTGAAACTATAATAACAATTTTAAAGATAATATTTGAGGAAGCAGTGATGCTTCCTCTTCTAGTATAACAGAAATCTTGGGAATTAACGATAAGAATTTAGTAATTTTAGGTAACGAAAAAGAAAATATCAAGGGGATAGAATATACAGTCCTAAGGGGAAAGTTTTCATATAGGCCGACTTGCTGCCCTAGGTGTGGTATAGTCAATGAAAATTATGACATAACTAAAAATGGAAGTCAGACTGTAAAAATACTTTTTTATAGGGTTAATACAAACCCAATGATATTGATGATTAAAAAGCAGAGATTTTTCTGTAAGCATTGTGAGTCAACATTTATGGCCAAAACGCCTATTGTAGATAAGGGGTGCTTCATATTTGAGTATTTTAATTCCTATCCCTTGAAGGTCAGAAAAAGGGTAGAATATGTGACTAAAGACATTTACAAGAATAGGCACTTTAAAAATATGACTATACAAATGCTATGGTGAATGGTAAAAACAATAAGATAAAGGTGATTAAAAGAGTATTCTACGTATATAGAAGTTTTAGGAATTTTAAGGTAAGGATAATGCTAATGGAAAGGTATAAAATACAAAAGGGCAACATCCAGAGCTATAAGTTTACTACATAATTTAATAAATATTATTAACTTAAAGTATCACCAACGTTATTTGATATAGAGCTTAAATTAGTATATGTTTTTTATGTCATTTTTAGGGTATTTTTTGACAATTTTGACAAAAAATACAACAATATATTAAAATATTATATATAACAAATAATAATAATAAAATTATGGAGGATATTAAAACATAAAAAATATTTGATTTAATAGCTCACCTAACAACCATAAATTTAGATACATAGATTTTGTGTGTAAATAAAGAGGAACTACCAAGTAATACAAGCGATGAAATCAAAAGACTTAGTGCAGAAAATAGTTGTGTTTTAGGTGGTGTAAATTCACTATCAGAAGACGTAAAGCACGAGATAAGAAATATTATGCGTGTTATAAATACTTGTATAATAGACATATAATTTAGTTGTAATATTAATATATTAATATAAAAATAAAAAACCAAAAGGAGGAACATGCAATGAAAAATGATAAGAAAAAAATAAGGTTGGGTATTTTAGAAAAGGAATTACCAATAGAAGATATGCAGATAAATGGAGATCCATGCTATTATGTTTGGAGAGACTATAGGAGAAGGCACGGAGTTGACTGCGACGTGGATTGTACCGCATGTGGCCCTATTGTTAGAAGATGTCCATATGGCACTGATAAGTATTAAAATAGTCAACATAATAGGTGGTTTTTACCACCTATTATGTTTTATGAACAGTTAGTTAATAGGAGATGATTTTATGAATATGTATATTTTGGGGTTGAAATATATAAAAAGTCACGTAAGAAGGGTTATATATTTGAGTATAATCATAGTATTTTCACTGGTAAGTTTAGTTTCAATATCTATTGCTACTAAAAGTCAAATGATAAATTCAAAGAAATTTATCGATGAAAATTCAGCACTCTATGGAGCTGTAGCAAATAATATAGATAAAACAACACTAGATAATATAAAAAATAGTAAACGTGTAGATAAGGTATATCAAACAAAAAATATAGGAGAATTCATTGAGAACAATGGTAAGATATTACTTTTAGAAGAGTATAACGAAAAGGTGAATGAAATTAGCAAGCTCAAGCTGATTTTGGGGAGATTACCATTTAATGACGAGGAAGCCATATTGTTAGATGGGACTGGAAATCATAAAATCGGAGACTATATCGATGGAGTTGTAAAAGTAAATTATGAAGAAAATGGAATCAACAAAATTAGGTATATTTCAAAAAAGATCAAAATAACTGGCATTGTATATAATAAGATTAAGTCAACTGAGATGAGGGGGATGGATCAATTATACATTAAAATGGGAGATGGTTTTAAAAATATAATTCCAGACAAATTTAACGCATACATTAGTTTTAAGACTGGATTTAAGGATCCAGAGGGTGAATCTTATGGATTAAATACAGAATTAAACTTACCTAAAAATCTAGTCACATATAATAAAATATTAACAAATACGGAAAATACATATAAGCAATTTTTTATTGCTTCACCAGAAATAAAAAATTTAATTTTAGCAGGTATACTATTTCCGTTAGTTTTCTTGTTTATTGCATCTAGAGATGTATTTGCAGATGCTGCCCTTCTTAGGGTTGTAGGCTCAAGTAAGAAAAAAGTATTTTTTATCTTTGGTTTAGAAAATGTACTAATTATATTAATTAGTAATATTATTAGCTTTATTTTATCATATTATGCATCGTTAATTTATATGAAAAAAGTAAACTTCACCTTGTTTTCAGACGATCTATTTAGACTAATGGATAAAAGCATACATATGGATTATAGAACCTACATAATTTCCTTTGTTATTTCGATTATACCTTTTGCAATTGTTTTCTTATATGAATTTTATGTGATAAATAATTTAAGTGTAGTCGATTTAACCAACTATAATCATAGAAGAAAAGAAATCAATAGAATCTTACTAAGACCAACTACAAAAATACATAAGAAACTATTATTAATAAATATACAAAAAAATGCTATATATTTGATGGTACCGGTTATTATGTTGAGCTTATCACTGTCTAGATATGTAATTAATATTAATAGAGATTATTTTGATAAGAATGTTGATTCTTCAGTAAATTTTTTTATGGGAAGAGAATATAACCTTACAAACTCAAGTAATATTTATAGACCAAAATCCAACTTGAATGATAGAAATATAGGTAGGTTTAGAGATGATAATAGAATTAATAATATTGTTACTAAATCTAGTAAAGGGGCCTATTTTATCAGTAATGGAAAGATGTTCAATGAATACTTTTTAAACAATAGAGATTTAAATGGTAGAGAAATAGAAACAGTTATCACAGGAGTAGATGATGACTTCCTAATAAGAAATGGATTTATAACAAATAATAAATTTAAATCGACTTTAGAATACCCGGTAGCCTATCTTAGATCGAAGGTCTATAATAAATTAGAAACGAAGATGATACCAACTATGAAAAATATAAAAGTTGGAGATGTAATAAAGATCAAAGTTGCCCAATACTCCAATGGAAGAGAAGCCTACAAAACGAAAAAAATTATTGTTGGTGGATTTATTGATGATTCAAAATGGTCAAGAAAAGTAGTTTCACAGTTGCTACTTCCTGAAATAATCACTGATACAGATAATTTTAAGAAATTAGTAGGATATGGAGGTGCTGATGAAATAAATTTCAATTATAATGGCAATAGTAAAAATCTAAGAGCATATATGGATAAAGTGTTAGGAAAGAATAACTACAAAATTATATCCGAAACCGAATTTAAGCATATTGATCAATATGAGCATAGATTATTAATGAAAAAAATTATTGTAAATATTATTTATATTTCAGTGCTGTCAATAATAACAATATATACAAGCTTAAATATGATTTTTGAACAAAGAAAAAGAGAAAATACTATAATGAGGCATATTGGTCTATCGAAAAAGAATATGATACTTATGTATATCAAGGAGAGTGTATTCTGGGCGATATTTTCAGGGGCAATAATGTTTGGAATAGTATCGTATAAATCAATTCATGACTACTTAGTTAATATAAAATATCTTGGTGACGGATATAAAATGATATTTAGTTTTGAGACGGTATCATTAGCAACATTATATGTAAGTGTATTGTTTGTTTTGGTTTTTATTGTGGTTTTAAAAAAGAGGATTGAAGAGTAGAATATTATACATTAAAATAAATAATATGTAGTTAAATAAATTATTAATATATGATTTAGGAGAGGTGTAATGTTATTAGTTGCTATTATAGATACTGGTGTTGATTTTTTTGATGAAGAAGTTAAAAGAATGAAATTTGTAATGAAAACAACAAGGCCATTTGATGATAGCTCATTTTATAATTTGAGTGACATTAATGGACATGGAACTATTGCAATTAAACAACTTAATGAGCTTTTATTAAAAAAAGATGATGTATGTGTTATACCGATTAATATTTATGGAGAAAAAGAGATAGTATCATCCACAAATATGGTAGAAGTATTAGATAAAATACTTGATTTAGATATTAATATAATTGTTTCTATGAGTTCAACGTTCAATTATAATGTAAAATTAAATTTTTATGATCTAGCAAAGAAATTCAGAGAAAAAAATATTATATTTATAAGTTCTGATTCTAATAAATACCCCAAAGATATAGTAGGAAAAGATTGTTTTCCTGCATGCTTAGAAAATGTATATGGTGTCAGAGCTGATAATGAAATATCAAATGATACTGAATTTAAGTATGATAGCGATAAAAAAATACAATTTAAAGTGTCAAATAAAAGTCAAACTTTTATATTTGATAATTTATCATAACAAGTGCAACATAAAATAAACTC
>UMJL01033270.1_pt1 | contig 13763 bp, 12 predicted proteins | sample 1966071 | NCBI WGS metagenome assembly UMJL01 (sample SAMEA4836148, study PRJEB28245) | human gut metagenome | biome: gut microbiome; material: fecal sample | place: Denmark | collected 2008
CTCCGTGGGGCTCTGCCCCACCGCCCGCCGGAAGGCCCGGGAAAAATACAGCGGGTCCTCAAACCCCACGGAGGCTGCCACGGCGCTGATGGGCAGAGCGCTGTGGCGCAGCAGCTGGGTGGCCCGCTGGATGCGGTAGCGGATGAGATAGGCGCTGGGGGAGCAGCCGAACTCCGCCTGAAATGCCCGGTACAGACAGCTCCGGCTGACGCCTGCCTGCCGGGCTGCCTCATCCACGCCGATGGAGCGGGAGTAGTTCTGCTGCAGGAAGGCCGCCCCCTGTCGGGCGTAAACCGTCAGCGCCTCACCGCCCCGGGGAGGGGCCGTCTCCATCAAAAGCCCCAGGGCCGCCTGGAGATAGCCCGCCATCCGCACGGCACTGGGATAGTCTGCGCCCCGGGCCTTGTAGATGTCCAGCAGCGCCTGCCGCAGCCGCTCCCCCACCGCCGGATGCAGCACGGGGTGGGTGCGGGTGAAAGAGGTCTGAGCCAGCAGCAGCGCCGCGCTGGGCCCGGCAAACCCCACCCAGTAGTATTCCCAGGGGTCCTCCCGGTCCGCCTGATAGAGGATGGGCGTCTCCGGCCGGGCCAGGAAGGCGTCCCCGGCGGAGAGGACGAAAGTCCTGCCCTCCGTCTCATAGGTTCCCCGGCCGGAGACCACATAGTGGAGAAGATAGTGGTCCCGGACACCGGGGCCCCAGCCGTGGCCCGGCGGACATTTCTGAAAGCCTGAATTGTAAACCACCAGCGGCAGCTCCGCATGCGCGACCACCTTGAATGAGTGCTTGAAATCCCGGGCCATGGCGCCGTCCTCCCTCCTGCCTGCTCCTCCCTTTCAGCATACGCCGACGTAAACGGTTTTGCAACAAAAATCCATGGAAAGGGCCACGGCAGTGAATGGAAAAGACGGCAGTGCCCTGCTATGCTCAAATTAAGAACATCAAGGAGGTCTCACCATGGAGCAATCAACCCTGGAAACCCGCCTGCTCTCCGGCCGGCTGGACGGCGAGCTGACATGCCTGTACGGCGCGGAGCATCTGGAGGCGGCACGCAGCCGCTGCGCTGCCGTCCTGAGCGGCTTTGCCAAGACTTTTGAGTGCCTGCCCGAGGCCCTCTTCAGCGCCCCCGGCCGCACGGAGCTGGGCGGCAACCACACCGACCACCAGCACGGCCGGGTCCTGGCCGCCGCGGTGAATCTGGACATCCTGGCCGCCGCCGCGTCCAACCAGAGCGGCATGATCCGAGTTCAGTCCGAGGGATATCCCCTGATCGTGGTGGATCTGAAGGAGCTGACCCCCAAGCAGGCCGAGGAGAACACCTCCGCCGCATTGATCCGGGGCGTGGCCGCCCGGATGGCTGCCCTGGGCTGCCCCCTTCAGGACGCCGGTCTCGACGCCTACGTGGTCTCCAACGTCCCCGGCGGCAGCGGCCTCTCCTCTTCCGCCGCCTTTGAGGTGCTCATCGGCACCATGCTCAGTGAGCTGTTCTGGAACGGCAAAAGCTCCGCCGTGGAGATCGCCCAGATCGGGCAGTACGCCGAGAACGTCTTCTTCGGAAAGCCCTGCGGCCTCATGGACCAGACCGCCTCCTCCGTGGGCGGCGTGGTGGCCATCGACTTTGCCGACACCGCCCACCCGGCGGTGGAGAGCATATCCCTGGACCTCCATGCCCAGGGATATGCATTGTGTATCCTGGACTCCGGCGCGGGCCACGCGGACCTCACCGGGGAGTATGCCGCCATCACCGATGAGCTGAGGGCCGTCTCCCACCACTTCGGCAAGGAGGTCCTCCGGGAGGTACCGGAGGCGGACTTCCTGCGGGAACTGCCGGCGCTGCGGAAGGAGGCCGGGGACCGGGGCGTTCTGCGGGCCTTCCACTTCTATGCGGAAAACCAGCGGGCCGCCGACGAGGCCCAGGCCCTGCGGGACGGGGATTTCGACCGCTTTTTGGAACTGGTCCGGGCCTCCGGCCGCTCCTCTGCCCAGTATCTGCAGAACGTGGTGCCCACCGGTCAGACGGAGCACCAGGAGCTGATGGTGACCATCGCTCTCAGCGAGCGCATTCTGGCGGGCCGGGGCGCCGTGCGGGTCCACGGCGGCGGCTTCGGCGGCACTGCCCAGGCCTTTGTGCCCCTGGACCTGCTGGAGGAATTCAAGACGCGGACCGAGGAAGTGCTGGGCGCAGGCAGCTGCCACGTGCTCTCCATCCGCCCCGTGGGCGGCACCCGGATCGCGTGAGGAGGAAGAGACCATGATCGATACCTTTCTTGCCGAGCTGGCGGATTACGGCGTCCGCACGGGCCTCATCGAGGAGGCCGACCACACCTGGGCGGTGAACCGGCTGCTGGAGGCGCTGCACCTGACGGCTTTCACCCAGCCGGAGACGCTGCCCCAGCCCCCCCGCCCCCTGGAGGATATTCTCCGGGACATCCTGGACTGGGCGGAAGCCAACGGCCGCATCGAGGGCGGCGTGGTCAGCCGGGACCTGCTGGACACGGAGCTGATGGGCCGCCTGACGCCCCGCCCCTCCCAGGTGCTTACTACCTTCCGGGAGCGCTATGCCCAGTCCCCGGAGACCGCCACCGACTGGTACTACCGGTTCAGCCAGGATACGGACTACATCCGCCGCTACCGCATCGCCCGGGATGTGAAATGGGTCACCTCCACGGAGTTTGGGGACCTGGACATCACCATCAACCTCTCCAAACCGGAGAAGGACCCCCGGGCCATCGCCGCCGCCAAGGCGGCGCCCCAGAGCGGCTATCCCAAGTGCCAGCTGTGCCGGGAGAATGAGGGCTACGCCGGCCGGGTGGACCATCCCGCCCGCCAGAATCACCGGGTCATCCCCGTCACCATCGATGGGCAAAGCTGGTTCTTCCAGTACAGCCCCTATGTCTACTATAACGAGCACTGCATCGTCTTCAACGGCAAGCACATCCCCATGAAGATCGACCGCTCCACCTTCCGCAAGCAGCTGGACTTCATCCGCCAGTTCCCCCACTACTTCGTGGGCTCCAACGCGGACCTGCCCATCGTGGGCGGCTCCATCCTGAGCCATGACCACTTCCAGGGCGGCCGCTACACCTTTGCCATGGAGAAGGCTCCAGTGGAAAAGACCGTCTCCTTCCCGGGCTTTGAGGACGTGGAGGCGGGCATCGTCCACTGGCCCCTCTCCGTCATCCGGCTGCGCTGCGCCGACGATGAGCGCCTGGTGGACCTGGCGGACAAGATTCTTGCCGCCTGGCGGGGATACTCGGACCCCGACGCCTTTATCTTTGCCGAGACCGACGGTGATCCCCACAACACCATCACCCCCATCGCCCGCAAGCGAAACGGCAAGTACGAGCTGGACCTGGTGCTGCGCAACAACATCACAACGGAGGAGTACCCCCTGGGTGTGTTCCATCCCCATCAGGAGCTCCACCACATCAAAAAGGAGAACATCGGCCTCATCGAGGTTATGGGCCTTGCGGTGCTGCCTGCCCGGCTGAAGAACGAGCTCAAGGAGCTGGCGGATGTTCTGGTCTCCGGCGGCGACCTGCGGGGGAGCGACACCATCGCCAAGCACGCCGACTGGGCGGAGGAGCTGCAGACGCGCTACACCTTCACCGCCGACAATGTGGAGGGAATCCTCCAGGACGAGGTGGGCAAGGTGTTTGCCCGGGTGCTGGAGGACGCAGGCGTCTACAAGTGCACCCCCGAGGGCCGGGCGGCCTTTGAAAAGTTTATCGCGTCTGTAAAATAAAGCACATCACCTGTCCTGAAAAGGCAGGCGAACCAACCGGGCGCCCCGCTCCGGCGGGAGAGCCCCAGAACAAAGAAGGAGGAAACGGGTATGAAAACGATTCTTGTTGCCGGCGGCGCCGGCTACATCGGCAGCCATATGGTGGCACTGCTGGTGGAAAAGGGCTATGACGTAGTGGTGGTGGACAACCTGCGCACCGGCCACTGGCAGGCGGTGAAGGGCGCCCGGAAGCTCTATGTGGGCGACCTGCGGGACGCGGCCTTCCTGGACACTGTGTTCAGCGAGAACCACATTGACGGCGTCATCAACTTCGCCGCCTACTCCCTGGTGGGCGAGAGTGTCACAAACCCCCTGAAGTACTACGGCAACAACGTGGCGGGCTCCCAGTCCATGCTGACGGCCATGAAGGAGCACGGCGTGGACAAGATCGTCTTCTCCTCCACTGCCGCCACCTACGGCGAGCCGGAAAAGCAGCCCATCGAAGAGTGCGACCGCACCGACCCCACCAACCCCTACGGCGCCACCAAGCTGGCCATCGAGGGGATGCTCAAGTGGTGCGACAAGGCCTACGGCATCCACTACGTGGCGCTGCGGTACTTCAACGCCGCCGGCTCCAACCCCGATGTGGGCATCGGTGAGGACCACAACCCCGAGTCCCACCTGATCCCCCTGGTGATGAAGACCGCCCTGGGCCAGCGGGACCACATCGGCATCTTCGGTGACGACTATCCCACCCCCGACGGCACCTGCATCCGGGATTACATCCACGTCCGGGATCTGGCGGAGGCCCATCTGCTGGCGCTGGAGCACCTGGAAAAGACCGGCGAGAGCGGTGTGTTCAACCTGGGCAGCGGCGACGGCTACTCCGTCAAGGAGATCATCGACACCGCCCGCCGCATCACCGGCAAGGCCATCCCCGCCGTGGTGGAGCCCCGCCGGGCCGGCGATCCCTCCGTGCTGATCGCCTCCAACCACAAGGCCGCCGAGGTCCTGGGCTGGAAGCCCAAGCGGGGATTGGACGAGATCATTGCCGACGCCTGGACCTGGCACTCCGGCCACCCCAACGGCTACGAAAACTAACATCACATGGGCAGTGGGGCCTGCGGTTCCCCGGCCCATAAAAAAGAAGGAGCATTGCCGTCATGGCAATGCTCCTTTTTTGATTTGTTACCGTGTCAGTAGTCAGTCCCGGCGGCGCGGACAGCGTCCACATATACCTGCCAGAAGATGGCGTCCAGCCGCTGGAGCATCGCCGGGGACTGGGCATAGTCCTTGACGCTCCTCAGGGCCTCCCAGTCGGTGCCGTTGGCATCGTTGTAGGCATCCGTCAGCTCCGGCAGGCGTGCGTTGACTTCCTCCAGCGTGACGGTGTGGGTCTGGATGTTCCCCTGATCGTCGGGACAGGTCCAGGATACGGTGCCGAGATTGTCCACCACGGCCAGCATCTGAGGGGCCAGGTAGGGCATCAGTTCGTTGGTGAGCCCATCGATTTTCCGTTCAAAGTCCACGGTCCAGCCATAGGGCTCGGCGCTGGTCTCCAGACGGAAGGTGTAGCTCCCCAGCCTGTCGAGATGAAGCGCCTGGGCCACCTCGTTCAGGGCGGAGGGATTTCCCACATAGGGCGTCCGGGCCTCATAGAGGGTTTCAAACTGCTCCAGGGCCTTTCCGGCGGTGATGGTCCCCTCCTGCCAGATGAGACGGCCGCACAGGTAGACCTCCTGCACTCCCTCCAGCGGGATGTCCAGCTTTGCAGAGGCGGTGTTGTGCAGCGGGGAGACCAGCCCCTCCCGGGCGGAGATCTCCACCACGCCGTCCTGGCTCCTGGTATTCCAGCCCCAGTAGGCATTGGCGGAAGCGGCGGAGGAGATGCGCAGGGAGAGGACCTCATCGGATTGCTCCACATAAAATACCATGCTCTCGGGGCCGGCGGCACTTCCCAGCAAAAAAAGTTTCGCTGCCAGCACTCCCATGAGTACCAGCACTGTCACCAATACCGCCAGCACCACCCGCTTCCAGCCCCGGCGCTTCACCTTTTTCAGATAGTCCACCTCTTTGGCGGTTTCCTCCTCCGGCGTGGGCTCCGGGGCGCGCATGGCGGCAAGACGGGCCGCACAGGCGGGACACGACGTAAGATGGGCCTCTACGGCATCGTTGGTCTCCGGCTCCGTCAGCCCCTCCACATAGGCGGGCAGCAGGTCCCGCACCACTGCACAGGGCAGATTATCCTTCATGGTGTTCCCCTCCTTTTTTCAGCTGTTCCTTGCTCCGGTAAAAGGTCACCCGGGCCCAGGTTTCCGTCCGGCCCAGCACCTCCCCGATCTCCCGGAAACTCAAGCCCCCGAACGTGCGCAGATACACCACCTCCCGCCCCGGCTCCGGCAGGGCGTGGATGCGCCGCAGCAGCGACAGGTGGCCGTCCCGGTCCATCGCTTCCGCCTCGGCGGAGGGCAGAGGCGGCAGACCGTCGTCGGTCTCCGGCAGCGGCTCCTCCCGGCGGCGTTTGCGGACGTGCTGATAAAAAAGGTGCTTTGCGATCTGACACAGCCAGGTGGACACCTTGCAGCTGCCGTCAAAGCGGTCCGCCGACCGCACCGCCTGGTAAAAGGTCTCTTGGGTCAGCTCCTCCGCTGTCTCCGGGTCATGGCACAGGGAGAGAAGAAACTTATAGACCGTCCGGGCATGGGCGCGGTAAATTTCCTCCATGGATTCCACGGGCGTCTCCCTCCTCTCTTCGTCCATAAATCCCCGGCAGGGATAATTCGTTACACTCGGGGGCAAAAATTTAAGAAAGAAAAAAGGGGCCCGTTCAGGGTCCCTTTCCGCGGTCCGCCGGAGCGTCAGCCCATGGCGGTGGTGTCAAACATCTCCTCGAAGGAACGGAGGTAGTAGTCTGCCTCCGCCTGGATGGCCGCCTGGTCTGCCTCCGCTGCCGGGTTGTAGACTCCCGCCACCCGGAAGCCTGCCGCCTTGGCGGTGCGGATGGCGGCCAGGGAGTCCTCGAAGACCACCGTGTCCCGCTTGCTGGACTGGAGCCGCCGCATGGCCCCCTCGTAGATGGCGGGACTGTCCTCTTTCTGGGCGCCCACATCGGCGCAGGTGATCAGCCCGCGGAAATAGCCGTCGATACCGGCGCAGCGCAGCGCTGCCTCCGCCAGGCGCCGGTCCGTGGAGGTGGCCACGTACATCCACACTCCCTCCATCTTCAGAAGGGACAGTGCCTTGTCCACACCGGGCTTGGCCTGGACGCGGTGGCAGTAAAAGTCTGCCGCGCCGGAGCTGACCTCCCCCAGAATCTCCTCCAGGGAGGCGGTGAGGTGGTAGTGTTCCTTGCAATAGGCCGCGCCCTCCTTGGGCGTCATGGCGGACACCAGGGCGCCTACGCCGGGCTCCGGGTCGGCGCCGTACTTTTTCAGCAGGTCCAGGCACAACTGCTCCCAGAAGGAAGCGGTGTCCAGTAGCGTGCCGTCCAGATCAAAAATTGCACTTTGCAGTCTCATGGAATCATTCCTCGCTTTCCGAAGCCGGAAAAACTTCCGGTAGATCTCATTGTATCACTGTGATAGGATGGAAAACAAGGAACAAAGTGTGAAAGGTGGGAACTCTATGCGGCTGTTTACGGCAATCCGCCCCTCCCCGGCGGCGGAAGAAACCCTGCTGGCGGCCCAGGCGGAACTGCGCCGTCTGGGCCGGGGGAGCTTTCCCCGGCGGGAGATGCTGCACCTGACGCTGGCCTTTCTGGGCGAGACGGCGGACGCTGCGGCGGCAAAGGCGGCGGTGGAGGAACTCCGGGGCACCGGAGCCTTTTCCCTGACAGTGGAGGGCGTGGGCCGCTTCGGAGATACCTGGTGGGCGGGAGTGCGGGAGAACTCTGCTTTGGAGCATCTGGCCCTGGGACTTCAGGAGAACCTGCGCCGCCGGGGCTTTGCCATCGAGGCACGGCCCTGGATGCCCCACATCACCCTGGCCCGACACTACCAGCTCAGGGAAACGATGTCCGCGCCGTCCCTCCCGCCTGTGGAGATGGAGGTCCAGGAGGTACTGCTGCTGGAATCCCTTCAGCGGGAAGGCCGGAGCGTGTACGAGGTACGTTGGGCCTCGGCACTGTAAAGAAAAACAGGAGAGGGGTCCCCTCTCCTGTTTTCTTTACTGCCAACGGAATTGCCGGGCGGTATATTGGTCGGCGCAGCGGAAAAACAGCTCCCGGCTGCGGAACTCCAGCTGGGGACAGCCTTCCATGGGATGGAAGGATACCACCCGCCGCTGCCGGTCCACCCAGATGCGGATGACCGGTTCAGCCTGGGGAGCGGTCATGTGAGATCTTCGCCCGCCGCCAGGGCCTCCTTGGCCTCTTCAATGGTCGTGCCGCCGGAGAAGTGGCCGCCGCAGCTCATGGAGTATTCCCCGATGACATTGTGCTCACTGTCGTACAGGGGAATTGTGAATTCGTGGGGGCACTCCTGTGCGGAAAGGTTGGGGATGGCTTCCTCGTCTGTCCGGGAGATATAGCTCTGCTGCCCATCCGAGCGGCCTACGGCGATCAGATCCGGCAGGTATCCGACATAATAACACAGTCTTCTGTCGCCATAAGACTCGCCCCGGCTGTTGACGGGATACTGATCATTGACCAGGGTATTCAGCAGGGGCCGTTCCACGTCTGTGTCCAGAGTGTCCGGGTTGCTCACAAAGTATTCCACCATACACAAAGGCGCACCGCAGAACTCGTTTTTGGTGATAAAGTACTTGTACCAGACGCCGTTGATCTGGGCATAGGAACTGAGATCATCGTCCGGCAGCAGCGTGCCGCCCCGGCTGGCGATCAGCTCCGGGTCTCCCCGGACGGCGGTCTCCATAATGACCCGGAGTTCGTCGGAGACGGCGGGCGCCTGCGGCGCAGGGGTCTGGACCGCATCCTCCGGCTGAGAGATGGGTTCTTCCATCTGGGCGGCCGTTTCCGCCGGCGTCTCCTGGGGGGAAGAGGTCTCCTCCGGCAGGGGTTCCGCCGCCGGCACAGCCGTTTCGGAAGGTTCGGTCTCCGCAGGCGTCTTTTCCGGCTGCGGGGCAGTTTGAACAGCTGCGGAAGTTTCCGGCGCTGCCGTTACCAGCGAATCTCCGGCGGACAGGGCCGCCGCTGTTCCGCAGGTCAGCACCGCCGCCGCGGCCAGCAGATCCAGAAAACGTCTGCGGCCGTTCATGGGAGCGATATGCAGCATTTTTTTCAGTCTCCTTTCCAGGACCTCCCGGGAGGAGAGACACAGGGCCCAGGGGCCTGCATCTCCAGGGTTCCCGGCGGCCATTTGCAGCAGGAGCCGACCGTACCGGAGCCGTTCCCGGCGATTCAGGAGTCCGGCTACGTCCTCGTCGCAGCGTTCCTCCTCTACCTCCCGGACGGTTCGGTCCAGCATGTGAAATAACGGATTGTACCAGTGCAGGATCAGGGCGGTCATGGCGCAAAGCCGCACCCACAGATCGCCCCGGCGAATGTGGTCCAGCTCATGGAGCAGCAGGCACTTGAGCGCTTCCGGGTCTGAGTGTGTTTCCGGCAGCAGCACCACCGGGCGCAGCACACCCGTTACCAGCGGGGACGATACCGCCGCTGAGGTGCGCACCGCCACCGGGCAGTGCAGGCCCAGCAGGGCGCAGCAGTGCGGGAGCGTTTCCAAAACCGTTTCCTCCGTCACCGGCCGGGAGGTATGTACTAGACGCCCCAGGGCCTTGCGGGTCCGCAGTTTCCGCACCAGCAGCCACGCGGCTCCCAGCAGCCAGATGCCTGCCGACAGAGCCAGGACCCACCGGGGCAGGACCAGCGTTCCACCCGGTGCCGTGGCGCCGGTGATCTCCGGCACCACGGGCAGTACAGGGGCTACTGCGGTGCCTGGCAGGGCGGACTCCGTCGGCACCGGAGCGGGCGTGTTCCCTGCCGCGGCCGGGAGTGAGGTGAGAAGTCCCCGGACCAGGGAAAAGAGCCGCCCCAGAGGCACCAGCGCAAATACTAGGCTCAGCCGCACCATCCAGTCCTCCCACCGGGCGCTCAGCCGTCCCCGGGACAACCACCGCAGCAGCAGGCACGCCGCCGTTGCCGCGCTGCCGGAGATGGCCAGGCTCGCCAGCGTATCAATCAGCATGTTCCGCCTCCTGTTCAAACCAGCGGCGCAGGGTGTCCAGCTCCTCCTTTTTCAGAGGTTCTCCGCCGTAGAAGGCCGCCAGAAAGTCCAGCAGGTCTCCGTGGTAGTGTTCATCCACCAGGCGCCGGGCCTCCAGCTTTTGGTAGCCCTGCTCCGTGACGGCGGGGGTGTAGAAATTGGACCGGCCCCGGCGCTCCACGGATAAAACGCCCTTTTCCACGAGGCGGCTCAAAAAGGTGGACATGGTCTGGATCTTCCATCCCTTGTGGGAAAAGAGTTCCAGCAGCTCCGCAGCGGTCACCGGCGATCCGGCGTCCCAGATCACCCGCATGATCTCCATCTCAGACTCCGACAAACTTTGAAATTGGCCCATGTGATGCACCTCCAAAAACTACATCAATGTAGTACATCTTCTTTATACTACAACTGTGTAGTATATGTCAAGCGGAAGGATGAACCTTTCCACAAAAAACACCGCCCCGTGGAAAACGGGACGGCGTTTTATCAGAGATTGGGATTTTTTCTAGGGCTTCTCAGCAGAGCTTGGCACCGGCCGGAATGGCGTCATCCACCATCAGCAGGTGGAGCTTCTCTTCGCCGTGCTCGGTGTGGACGGCGGAGATCAGCATGCCGTTGGATTCAAGGCCCATCATCTTCCGGGGCGGCAGGTTCACGATGGCAACCAGCGTCTTGCCCACCAGGTCCTCCGGCTCGTAGAACTTGTGGATACCGGAGAGGATCTGACGGTCCGTGCCGGTGCCGTCGTCCAGAATGAACTTGAGGAGCTTTTCGCTCTTCTTCACGGCCTCACAGGACTTCACCTTCACCACCCGGAAATCGGACTTGCAGAAGGTGTCGAAGTCCACCTTCTCCGTGAGCTGGGGCTCCACCTCCACGGCGGGCAGCGCGGCCTTCCGGGCCGCGGCTTCCAGCTCCTCCAGCTCGGTGAGGGCCTTCTCCGCGTCGATGCGGGGGAAGAGGTTCTCGCCCTTGGTGACGACGGCGTCCTCCGGCAGGCTGCCCCAGGCAGCGGCGCTGTCCCAGGTGCGGACATCGGCGCCGGCGCCGATCTGGGCGAAGAGCTTGTCGCAGCTCTCCGGCATGAAGGGGCTCAGGAGGATGCCGCAGATACGGGTGGTCTCCAGGAGGTTATAGAGAACGTGAGCGAGACGGGCGCTGTTTTTCTCCATGTCCTTGGCCAGGGCCCAGGGGGCGGTCTCGTCGATATACTTGTTGGCCCGCTGGATCACGTGGAACACCTCATCCAGGGCCTTGTGGGGGGCGAAGGTTTCCATGGCGCTTTCATACTTTGCCCGCAGACCGGAGGCCATGGCGATAAGATCGGTGTCGAAGGACTCCGGCGCGCTGCAGCTGCGGCAGCCCTCCGGCAGCTTGCCGCCGAAGTACTTGCCCACCATGGCGGTGGTGCGGGAGACCAGGTTGCCCAGATCGTTGGCAAGGTCGGTGTTGATGGTCTGAATCAGCAGCTCGTTGGAGAAGTTTCCGTCGGAGCCGAAGGGGAACGTGCGCATCAGGAAGAAGCGCAGGGCGTCCACGCCGAATTTCTCCGCCAGGATATAGGGGTCCACAACGTTGCCCTTGGACTTGCTCATCTTGCCGCCGTCCAGCAGCAGCCAGCCGTGGCCAAAGACGTGCTTGGGCAGAGGCAGCTCCATACTCATGAGCATGGCGGGCCAAATGATGGAGTGGAACCGGACGATCTCCTTGCCCACGATATGGACGTCGGCGGGCCAATACTTGTCGTAGTCGTGGTAGCGGTCATTCAGATAGCCCAGGGCGGTGATATAGTTGGAGAGGGCGTCCACCCACACGTATACCACGTGACCCGGGTCGAAGTCCACGGGGATGCCCCAGGTGAAGGAAGTGCGGGAGACGCACAGATCCTCCAGACCGGGATCGATGAAGTTTTTCACCATCTCGTTGACCCGGGAGCGGGGCTGGAGGAAGTCGGTATTTTCCAGCAGATCCCGGATGCGGTCGGCGTACTTGGACAGGCGGAAGAAATAGGCCTCCTCCTCCGCGTCCTGGACCTCACGGCCGCAGTCGGGGCACTTGCCGTCCACCAGCTGGCTCTCCGTCCAGAAGGACTCGCAGGGCTTGCAGTACTTGCCCTTGTAGGTGCCCTTGTAGATGTCGCCCTTTTCATACATCTTCTTGAAGATCTTCTGGACGCTCTCCATATGGTAGTCGTCGGTGGTGCGGATGAAACGGTCGTTGGAGATGTTCATCAGCTTCCACAGATCCTTGACGCCCTTGGGACCTTCCACGATGCGGTCCACGAACTCCTTGGGGGTGATGCCGGCCTCCTTGGCCTTGTCCTCAATCTTCTGGCCGTGCTCGTCGGTGCCGGTGAGGAACATTACGTCGCACCCGGTCAGACGCTTATAGCGGGCGATGGCATCGGTGGCCACGGTGCAGTAGGTGTGGCCGATGTGGAGCTTGTCGGAGGGGTAGTAGATGGGGGTGGTGATATAGAACTTCTTTTGTTCCATAGGTATTCTCCTTTGTTACGACGCTCCGAATGGAAGAGCGCCGGAAATCACAGCGGGATCGCTCCCGCAATCATACACTCGTTTATTATATCGAACCGCTCCCCAAATTACAACGATTTGCGGAAGTTTTCCTGGAAAATGACAGCAAAAAGCGCCGGTGCATTTGCACCGGCGCCGGTTGCTGGGAGGTGTGGGGAACACGGGCCGCCCCCACAAAAAGGAGCGGTGTTCCCCCCGGCCGAAAAGGGACAGAGGGGGTCCCGACGGCCGAAGATCAGACAAGACCACCGAATTTCAGGTAGTTCTTGACGAGGTCATAGTATTTGACGTTGACCTGCAGTGCGCGGCTGTGCTTGCCGCAGTCCTCTGCGGGGATGACGCGCGCTTCATAGGCATAGACCTGAGAAAGATCGTTTTTCATCGTGATACAACTCCTTCAGCTCAGAATTTACATCCGCAGCCTCTTTACGGGGCTGCTCCCTTGCTGTACACTTATCATAGTGCGAGGCCCCTGGAAAGTCAAAACGGTAAAACCGATTGTGATAATTAACAAAACCGATGGACGTTTTTTGTGGAAAGGAGCAAAAAAGGATGGACATCAAGAACCCAGAGTATATTCTGGAGATCGCCCGGCAGCAAAGCGTGACCCACGCGGCGGAGAAGCTGTTCGTCACCCAGTCCACCCTGAGCCAGTACCTTCTGAAGCTGGAAAGCGAGCTGGGAACGCCCCTGTTCTTCCGGGAAAAAACGGGTCTGGTGCCCACGGAGGCGGGGCAGGTATATCTCCAGGCGGCCCGGGCGGTGGTGGAAGTCCAGAACGCGGCGGCGGCCAGCATCGCGGCGCTGAAAAAGGAGGGGTTCCTCTGCGTGGGGGTCTCCTTCTGGGGGCTGACGCTGGTGACCGATCTGCTGCCGGCCTTCAAGGCCCGGTTTCCGGACATTACCCTGCGGCTGTTTGTGGATGACTATGCCCATCTCAAGGGGATGATGCAGGCGGGTCGGATCGACCTTGCCGTCATCTCCATCACGGAGGACGACGACCGCCCGGCCCAGGGGGCCGTGCCGCTGCGGCGGGAGGAGCTGGTGGCGGCGCTGCCCCGGGAGGCGGCCTACTGCCTGGAACATCCGCAGGAGGAGATCATTTCGGTGGAGCAGCTGCCCCAGGTGCTGGATACGCTGAGTTTTGTCTCCCCGGACGAGGGGGCCAGCATCCGCCGGATCGAGGATGCCCTGTTCCGCAAGCTGCTCTATCGGCCGCATGTGATCTGCGAGGTAGAGCGGGAGGACAGTGCCGCCCGGATGGTGGCTGCCGGTGTGGGTGCGGCCATCCTCTCCGTGGAGGACGTGCGGGGCGTTGGGGAGATCCGGGCGTTCCGGCTGGACCC
>UMJL01006059.1_pt1 | contig 13658 bp, 12 predicted proteins | sample 1966071 | NCBI WGS metagenome assembly UMJL01 (sample SAMEA4836148, study PRJEB28245) | human gut metagenome | biome: gut microbiome; material: fecal sample | place: Denmark | collected 2008
GCGAATCCTCCGGGCGCTGGAGGTCTACCGGGAGACCGGAAAGACCATCACGGAGCATAACCGGGAGACGGCGGCCCTGCCGCCCCGGTATGACGCCGTGTGGATCGGACTGCAGTTTGAGGACCGGGCGGAGATGAAGGCCCTGATCGACCGCCGGGTGGACGCCATGGTGGAGGCGGGGCTGCTGGAGGAAGTCATGGGCCTACTCAAAAGCGGGCTGCCCCGGGACGCCACCGCCCTTCAGGCCATCGGCTACAAGGAGTTTCTGGGCGTGGCGGAGGGCAGTGCCACTGTGGACCAGGCCGTGGCGGAGGTGAAGCTCCGCTCCCGGCAGTATGCCAAGCGGCAGCTGACGTGGCTGCGGCGCAATCCGGAGATCCACTGGATCTGGTGGGGAAAAGAGCGGGATTTTGCCCGGGCCCTGCAAATTTCGACGGAAATTCTGTCCGCCGCAGGCGTATCCTAAGCCTGGCGGACGGAAAATGCTGGGAAATCGTCCGACCGATTGAAACAGATAAAGGAGCGGACGAAGCATGCAGACCAAGGCGAATTTACAGGATTTGTTTTTACTCAGGGCACGGCGGGAAAAGATGCCGGTGACCATGTTCTTGATGAACGGCTTTCAGATGCGGGGCGTCATCACGGGGTTTGATGCCTTTGTGGTGGTGCTGGACAGCGAGGGTCGGCAGCAGATCATATATAAGCACGCCATTTCCACCATTGCGCCGCTGAGGCCGGTGGACCTGTCGGAGGAGTGAGCACTTCCGGCTGGTGAGGCAGCAGGAAAGGGATACCATGAAAAACAGCACACTGGGAACAAAGTTACTGCTGGCGGCGGTGACGCTGGCGGTACTGGTCTATTTTGGCGTCCAGGGACTCCGGTATCTGGACGATCCGCTGATGACGAGTCTTGCCTATGAGGACCAGGTGGAGGAGTCCGTTGACGTCTCCGGCTATGTGGTCCGGGAGGAATCGGTGCTTCCGGACGAGAGCAGCGGGTCGCTGCAGCTCCAGCGCGCGGAAGGGGAGCGGGTCAGCGACGGCGGCACGGTGGCGCTGGTGTACGCCGACGAGTCCTCCATCCAGCTGCAAAGCCAGATGAACAATCTGCGGGACCGGATCGAGCAGCTGGAGTATGCCCAGTCTGCGGCGCTGGGAACGGAGGTGTCCCTGAAGCTGGACAGCCAGATCCTCCAGGGGATCGTGGACCTGCGGACGGCCCTGGCGGAGGACCGTCTGGATCGGGCGGAGGAGTACGGAAAGGATCTGCGGAGCCTGGTACTCAAGCGGGACTACACCGACGCCGACACCGAGGACCTGACGGCTCAGATCTCCTCGCTGCAGACGGAGCTCAAGACGCTCCAGTCCCAGGCGGCGTCCTCCATCCGGCGGATCACCGCTCCTCAGGCGGGGCTCTATTCCGCCGTGGTGGACGGCTATGAGACCGTGCTGACGCCGGAGAACATCTCCACCCTGACCCCGTCCCAGCTTAAGGCCGTCCAGCCGGATGAGAGCGTCCACTCCCAGGTGGGAAAGCTGGTGCTGGGGGATACCTGGTACTATGCGGTCATCATGGACGCGGACCAGGCCCAGGAGCTGGCGGAGGAGGGCAGTGTCACGCTCCGCTTTGCCAAGAGCACGGACCAGGACCTGCCGGTGACGGTGGATTCCGTCAGCGCGGAGGAAAACGGGCAGGTGGTCGTGGTGTTCCGGGGCACCACCTATCTGCCCCAGCTGACGCTGCTGCGTCAGCAGAGCGCCCAGATCATCCGGCGCATCGCCGAGGGAATCCGGATTCCCAAGGAGGCCATCCGGACCGAGAAGGTGAGTGTGGACGAGGAGACCGGTGAGCGCACCTCTACGGCCATGACCGGCGTGTACTGCATGGTGGGTGCCGAGGCCCGCTTCAAGCCGGTGGAAGTGCTCTACAGCGGGGACGACTTCGTCCTGGTGGCCTCCACCCTGGCGGAGAGTGCCTCTGCCAGCCAGGAGACGCTGCGCCTGCGGGCCGGGGATGAGATCATCATCGCAGCGGACGACCTGTACGACGGCAAGGTGCTCAACCGGCAGATCTATGAATAAAGAGACATCAAAATTGCGGAAGAAAGAGGGAGATCTCATGTCCATCGCAGAAAATATCGCCCGGGTGCGGGCCAACATCGCCGCAGCCGCCCGGGAGGCGGGCCGGGACCCGGCGGAGATCACACTGGTGGGCGCCAGCAAGATGAATGACGCCGCCGCCTGCCGGGAGGCCATCGCCGCCGGCATCGACGCCCTGGGAGAAAACCGGGTGCAGGAGATGACGGCCAAGCTGGCGGAACACGCCTACGACGGCGCGCCGCTGCACTTCATCGGCCACCTGCAGCGCAACAAGGTGAACAAGGTGGTGGGCCATGTGGACCTGATCCAGTCGGTGGGTTCCCTGGAGCTTCTCGATGAGATCGAACGGGTAGCCGCAGCCCGGGATCTGGTGCAGGACATCTTGCTGGAAGTGAACATCGGCCGGGAAGAGGCAAAGAGCGGCTTTGCCCCGGAGGAGGTCTTGGCCGGAGCAGAGGCGGCCGCCGCCCGGACCCATGTCCGGGTGCAGGGCCTGATGACCATCCCCCCTGCGGACGCCGATCGGGAGGAAAATCTGCGGTATTTTCAGGAAGTGCAGGCACTTTATGTTGACATGAATACAAAATTGTTCCATAATGAATTGAAGTATCTGTCCATGGGAATGAGCGGCGATTATGAGGATGCCATCCGCGCCGGCGCCACCATGGTCCGGGTGGGCACGGCCATTTTTGGCGCCCGGAACTACACCTGATAAACGCGGAGCGGGGCTCCGATGGGAGGTTTTTGCCATGAGCATTTTGGATGAGTTGAAGAAGTGGACCCACCCCTATGAGGACGAGGACGAGGAATACGACGACTTTGAAGAGCCGGCCCGCCGGGAGCCCGCCTTTGAGGACCGCCGGGTCAAGGCGGAGGAGCGCCACAACAAAGTGGTCAACATCCATGCCACCACGCAGCTGAAGGTGGTGCTGGTAAAGCCGGAGCGCTTTGAAAACGCCTCCGAGATTGCCGACCATCTCAAGGACAAGCGGACAGTGGTGCTGAACCTGGAGTCCACCAACAAGGACATCGCCCGGCGATTGATCGACTTTCTCTCCGGCGTCGCCTATGCGGGCGAGGGCAAGATCAAGAAGGTGGCCGCCAATACGTACATCATCACGCCCTACCACGTGGATATCGAAGGCGATCTGATCGACGAGCTGGAGAACAACGGGCTGTATTTTTAACGGAGGGGAGTAGGGGATATGCTGACACCGCAGGAAGTTTCCACCCACGCCTTTGCCAAGGCGGTCATGGGTGGGTACAACATGGCGATGGTCGATGAGTTCCTGGATGAGCTCACGGACGACTATACCGCCCTCTATAAGGAAAACGCAGCGCTGAAGGCCAAGATGAAGGTCCTGGTGGAAAAGGTGGAGGACTACCGGGCAACGGAGGACTCCATGCGGGCCACACTGCTCACCGCTCAGAAGATGGCGGACTCCATCGTCCACGAGGCGGAGGCCAAGCGGGACGAGATCCTCTCCCAGGCCCAGGCGGACGCCAAGGCCCGGATCGGGCAGCTCCAGCAGGAGCAGGAGGAGGCCGAGGCGCGGCTGCGTCAGGGCCAGCTGGATCTGGCCCGGTTCATCGCGGCCAGCCGTCAGGTCTGCCAGCAGGAGCTGGAGCTTTTGGAGCATTTGCCGGATCTGCAGGTGGACGTGCCCACCGCACCGGCAGAGCCTGCCGTGGAGGAGGAGATCGAAGAGCGGGTCCTCTCCACGTTTGACCAAGAGCCTGCCGCCCAGGAGCAGCCCACGAAGGCGGAGGAGACCGCCGCGGAGGAGCAGCCTGCCACTCCTGCCCAGGATTACCCGGAGGGTGACCCCTTCAGCCAGGAGGAGACGGTTTCCGAGCCCACCCGCCGCATCAATCTCAGCGACCTGAAATTCGGCCGCAACTACACCAGCGACGGAAAATAATCAAGAAAAAGCGGCTCATAGGAGCCGCTTTTTTCAAAAAAGGGAGGCCGTCCTATGGAGAAAACCCCCATCATTGCGTTTTTGTACGACTTTGATAAGACCCTCTGCACGACGGATATGCAGGACTATGCCTTCATCCCTTCTCTGGGAATGACGCCGGCGGAATTCTGGGCGGAGGCCAACGATTTTGGCCGGGCTAACCGGATCGACGGAATCCTTGCCTACATGTACACCATGATCCGGGAGGCGCGGAAAAAGAATCTGCCCTTCACCCGGGACGATCTAGTGGAAAAGGGCCGCAGCATCGTGCTCTTTCCCGGGGTGCAGGAGTGGTTTTCCCGTATCAACGCCTTTGGCGAGAGCCAGGGGGTCCGGGTGGAGCACTACATCATCTCCTCCGGCCTGCGGGAGATCATTGAGGGTTCCTCCATCAGCAAAGCGTTCAAGGAGATCTACGCCAGTGAGTTTTACTATGACGAGACCGGTACGCCGGTGTGGCCCAAGCTGGCGGTGAACTTCACCGCCAAGACCCAGTTCGTCTACCGCATCAATAAGGGGGTGCTGGACGTGTCCGACGACAAGACCCTCAACGACTCCATGCCCGACGACTCCAAACGGGTGCCGTTTACGAACATGATCTACATGGGGGACGGCCTCTCCGACGTGCCCTGCATGAAAATGATGCGGGCCTACGGCGGCCAGGCCATCGCCGTCTATCAGCCCAGCAACCGCCCCGGCGTGGAGGACCTGCTGGCCAAGGGTCGGGTGGACTTCATCTTCCCGGCGGACTACCGGGAGGGCACCGCCCTGGACACCACAGTGAAAAACATCATCCGCCGCATGGCCATCGCGGACCGGCTGGCGGAGGAGAACGCAGAGCAGCTGCGCTCCATCGGCGGCGACCTGCTGCCGGATCAGGTGGGGCTTTTCTGAGGGGCCGCAGCGTATTGAGCTGGAAGTCATGTACAAAGGCAGAGCCGTTCGGGCTCTGCCTTTTTTCCACAAAAAGACAGAAAAATCACGGGGTTTCCCCTTTACATCGTGTAGCTATTTTGTTAAACTATACCCTGCGTATTTAAACGAGAACCCAAAGGAGAGAGAAGAAACATGGCTTCCACCACTGAATTTTCCCGTACACTGTCGTTGCTGCGGCAGGAGCGGGGCGTATCCCAGCGCACGGCGGCGGGGGACCTGGGGATTTCCCAGGCGCTGCTGAGCCACTATGAAAACGGAATCCGGGAACCGGGCCTGGCCTTTGTGGTCCGGGCCTGTGACTATTATCACGTCTCCGCAGACTTCATGCTGGGGCGCACGCTGTCCCGGGACGGCAGCATGCTGTCCTCTGAGGAGGTGCTCAGCGCCGCCGAGCCGGGCAATGTGCTCCAGGGCAGCGTGCTGGCAACCCTCCAGAGCAAGCTCCTCTCCGGCGCCATGGGCGTGCTCTTCGGCCTTCTGGGCAAGCTGGGGGACAAGGGCGCGATCAATGCCGCTGCCGCATATCTGGGCAGTGCCGTTTACCAGCTCTACCGCCATCTTTACCGGCACGCCGGCGCCAATGAGGCCTACTTTGCCCTGGACCCCAACGCCTGCACCATGGACGCCGCCCAGGCGGACATGAAGGTGGCGGAGATCCGCTATGCCCGGAGCCTGCGGACGCTGGCATCCAAAAAGGCGGAGTTCCCGGACCTCTCGCCCGACGCGCTCAATGAGGCCTATCCCGGCCGCTGCCAGAGCCTGACCCAGGTGCTCAGCACCGCGGACGCCCGGCTGACAGCCCTGACGACGGAGCGTGAGGCATGAGTTTTCAATCCCTTTCCTTCCTCGCCTTTTTGGCGGTGACCCTGGGGGTGTGTCTGCCGCTGGGACGGCGGAACCTCCGGTGGGGCCAGGCGGCGCTGACGCTGTTTTGCCTGGCGTTCTATGTGCTGGGCGGCGGCTGGGCGGCGCTTGCGGTGCTGCTGGCAGGCGCCGCGGTCACTGTGGCGGCGGTGCGGTATCTGACCTCCGGCGGCAAACCGGAGAAACAGCGCCGGGCTGCGGCGGCGGTGGCCATCGTGTGGCACGTCGCGGTGCTGCTGATCTTCAAGTACACCGGCTTTTTCACCGGCGGCGCCGTGGACCTGGGCTGGGCGCCTCTGGGATTGAGCTTTTTCACCTTCCAGCAGATCTGGTGCATCAAGGAGGTCTATACCGGCGCCTTCCGCCCGGAGAGCACCGGGAGCTTTCTGCTCTACGACTTCTTTTTCCCCTCCGTCACCTCCGGCCCCATTCTCAAGCCGGAGAATTTCTTCCCCCAGCTGACGGAGGGCCGCTTCCTGCATCCGACGTGGGAGGATGCGGCGGCGGGCGTGTATGCCATCGCCGTGGGCACCATCAAGAAGGTGCTGCTGGCGGACCCCTTCGGCGTGGTGGTGAACAATGGCTGGGCACAGCTGGAGGACCTGAGCGCCCCGGCGGCCTGGCTGGTGATCCTGGGCTATACGCTGCAGCTGTACTTTGACTTTTCCGGCTATTGCGACATTGCCGCCGGCCTTGCCCGGCTTTTCGGACTGCGTCTGCCGGTGAACTTTGATTCCCCCTATCGCAGCCTCTCCGTGGGAGAGTTCTGGAAGCGCTGGCACATCACCCTCACCAGCTTCCTGCGGGAGTGCGTGTACTTCCCGCTGGGCGGCAGCCGGAGGGGGACGGCTCGTACATATTGCAATATTTTTGCCATTTACCTCATCAGCGGCTTCTGGCACGGCGCGGGCTGGACCTTCATCGTCTGGGGATTGCTCCACGGCCTGGGCCAGGTGATCGAGCGATTCTGGGGCCCCGGCCGGGACAAGCTGCCCCGGTGGCTGCGGTGGGGCGTGACATTCCTCTTTGTAAACGTGGCCTGGGTGTTTTTCCGGGCGCCGGATTTTTCCGGGGCACTGGAGCTGCTGGGCCGCGCGGTGAGCGGCGGTCTTGCCAAGCCGGAGGACTGGCTGCTGACGGACCTCTTCTCCAAGGAGATCGGCGCGGTGGAGCTGCTGATTCCCGGCGCTGCCGACTGGGTGAATATCATCCGGGTGGTGGGCCTGTACGGCATCGGATTGCTGGCGGCTCTGTGGCCCCGGAACACCATCACCCAGATGGACCGGTTCCGGCCCACCTTCTGGCGGGGCGCGGTGCTGACCATCGGACTTGCGTGGTCGATTCTCTCTTTCACCGGAATCACCACCTTCATCTATTCCAATTTCTGAGGAGGCCGGGATGAAACAAGCATATCGACGCTGGGTCTGCGGCCTTGTGGCGGCGGTGGCGGTGCTGCTGGCACTGTGTGCCGCCGTGGTGTATGTTGTGGACCCCTGCTTATACTATCGGATGCCGGACCGCTGGGAGCCGGTGTTCTTCAGCGAGCGCTACCAGGCGGCGGGCCTGGCGAAAAATGTACCGGCGGACACGGTGCTGGTGGGCACCTCCATGGCGGCCAACTATCGGGCCAGTCAGATCGAGGACGCCTTCGGTACCTCCGCGGTGCGCATCACCATTCCCGATGGGTATCTCAGCGAGTTCGACAAGGTGATGGACGTGCTCTTCCGCAGCCGGACGCCCCAGCGGGTGGTGTTCGGGCTGGATGTGAATATCCTCACCCGAGACGAGAGCGGCGTGACCTCCGCCATGCCGGATTACCTGTACAACGAAAATCCCTTTGACGATGCCCAATATCTCCTGAATAAGGACACCCTCTATTACAGCGGCTTCGTTCTGGTCAGCAACAGCTGGGGCAGCGGGGAGACGCTGGACGAGGGCTTTACCTGGGACGGCGACATCTGGTGGAACCACATGACGGCGCTGGATAACTACGACCGCCCGGAGGTCCAGCCCACCCAGCCGGTGGAGCCCTATGTGGAAAACGCCAAGGCCAATCTCCGGGTGGTGACGGACTGGATCAGCGCCCACCCGGACACGGAGTTTGACATTTTCTTCCCCCCGTACAGCATCCTCTTCTGGGACAAGACGGAGCGGCTGGGGGAGATGGACGCGGTGTTTGCCGCCATGAGCACCGCCTGTGAGACGCTGCTGGCCTATGACAATGTGCAGCTGTACGCCCCGCTGCTGGACAAGGAACTGGTGCTGAACCTGGACAATTACTGCGACTATGTCCACCACTCCAACGGGGTCTGTCAGCGGGTGCTGGACAAGATGACTGCCGGGGAAGACCGCCTGACCGCGGAAAATTGGCAGGAGACTCTCGCCAACTGGCAGGCGTTTGTGGTAGACTATAACTATGACCAATACTGGGACCCGGCCTTCTGGCAGGCGTGGAACACCACGCATGTCAGTGCTCCCAAGCCCTGGGAGACCTGAGTGCGGCGCGGGGTCCGGATGAGTGAAATCCCCGGGCGGAGCGCATCCGCCCTGCGCAAGGTTTTGGCTTTGCCAAAACACTTGGACGCGTGTCTGCGCAGCGGCGCGGACCTGCCCAACGGAGGTTAACAGAATGACAAAGCAATCCAATATCCGCAACTTTTCCATCATTGCCCACATCGACCACGGCAAGTCCACCTTGGCGGACCGGCTGCTGGAGGCGTGCAACGCCGTCTCTGCCCGGGAGATGGAGGCCCAGCTCCTGGACAACATGGACCTGGAGCGGGAGCGGGGCATCACCATCAAGGCCCGGGCCGTGCGGCTCAATTATCACGCCCAGGACGGGCAGGACTACGAGCTCAACCTCATCGACACCCCGGGCCACGTGGACTTCAACTACGAGGTCTCCCGGTCCCTGGCGGCCTGTGAAGGCGCGGTGCTGGTGGTGGACTCCACCCAGGGCGTGGAAGCACAGACCCTGGCCAACACCTATCTTGCCATGGAGCATGATCTGGAGATTCTGCCGGTCTTTAACAAGATCGATTTGCCCGCTGCGGACCCGGAGAAGGCCAAGCACGAGGTGGAGGACATCATCGGCCTGCCCGCCATGGACGCGCCGGAGATCTCCGCCAAAATGGGCATCAACATCGAAGCGGTGCTGGAGGACGTGGTGAAGAACGTCCCGCCTCCCACCGGGGATGTGAAGGCTCCCCTGAAGGCGTTGATCTTCGACAGCCAGTACGACAGCTACCGGGGCGTCATTGTGTACTTCCGCATCATGGAGGGCACGCTGCGCACCGGCCAGCAGGTGAAGATGATGGCCTCCGGCGCCACGTACCAGGTCATCGAGTGCGGCCACCTGCTGCCCCTGGGTATGGAGCCCTGCGAGGCCCTGGAGGCCGGCGAGGTGGGCTATTTCACCGCCAGCATCAAAAACGTGAAGGACACCCGGGTGGGCGATACCGTCACCGACGCGGCCAATCCCACAGCAGAGGCCCTGCCCGGCTACCGCCCCGTACAGCCCATGGTCTACTGCGGCATCTACACCGAGGACGGTTCCAAATACCCGGACCTGCGGGACGCCCTGGAAAAGCTCCAGCTCAATGACGCGTCCCTCTCCTTCGAGCCGGAATCCTCCGTGGCGCTGGGCTTTGGCTTCCGGTGCGGCTTTTTGGGCATGCTCCACATGGAGGTCATTCAGGAGCGGCTGGAGCGGGAGTTCGACCTGGACCTAGTGACGACCCTGCCCTCCGTCATCTACCACGTCTACAAGACCGACGGCACCATGGTCACGGTGGATAACCCCCACAACTACCCGGACCCCGCATCCATCGAGCATGCGGAGGAGCCCTATGTGAAGGTGAACATCATCGCCCCCAACGAATACGTGGGCAACATCATGCCCATGTGCCAGGACCGCCGGGGCGAATTCAAGGACATGCAGTATCTGGATACTCACCTGGTGGAGCTTCACTACCAGATGCCCCTCAACGAGATCATCTATGACTTTTTCGATGCCCTGAAGGCCAATACCAAGGGCTATGCGTCCCTGGACTATGAGCTCTCCGGCTACCGGCCCAGCGAGCTGGTGAAGGTGGACCTGAAGCTCAACGGCGACGGTGTGGACGCCCTGAGCTTCATCGCCCACAAGGACAAGGCCTACCCCCGGGCCCGGCGGCTTTGCGAAAAGCTCAAGGAGAATATCCCCCGCCAGCTCTTCGAGATCCCCGTCCAGGCGGCCATCGGCGGCCGGGTCATCGCCCGGGAGACCGTCAAGGCCATGCGCAAGGACGTGCTGGCCAAGTGCTACGGCGGCGATATCACCCGGAAAAAGAAGCTGCTGGAAAAGCAGAAGGAGGGAAAAAAGAAGATGCGGAGTCTGGGGTCTGTGCAGATCCCCACGGAGGCATTTTTGGCGGTACTCAAGCTGGACGAGTGAGCTTTGCCCTCCGGGCGCATTTGACAGAGCGGCACGCAAAAGCGCGGCGCCCGGGAAATTTTCCCGGGACGCCGCGCTTTTTTCACGGTTCGCTTATGCAAAGGTCACCACGGTGCCGGTCTTGCCCTCCAGGGCATCCAGCGCCTTGTCCAGGCTGGTGATAATAGCCTTGCGGTCGGGGTGGGTGCGGACGAACTTCATCGCCGCCTGCACCTTGGGCAGCATGCTGCCTACGCCGAAGTGCCCCTCGTCCACGTAGCGGGCCGCCTCCGACAGGGTCAGATGGCTCAGATCCTTCTGGTCCGGCTTCCCCCAGCGGATGGCCACCCGTTCCACCTCCGTCAGGATCATCAGCACATCCGCGTGAACCTCCTCCGCCAGCAGCTCCGCGGCGAAGTCCTTGTCGATGACGGCGGCCACGCCGGAGAGGCTGCCGTCGGGATTTTCCACCACCGGGATGCCGCCGCCTCCGCAGGTGATGACGATGGTGTCCTCCCAGAGTTTCTGTACCGCGCTGATCTCCACAATCCGCCGGGGCAGGGGAGAGGCCACCACCCGGCGCCAGCCCCGGCCCGCGTCCTCCCGCATGGCGTAGCCCTTTTCCTGCTCCAGATGCCGGGCCTCCTCCTGAGAGTAAAAGGCGCCGATGGGCTTGGTGGGATTCTGGAAGGCCGGGTCGCTCTTTTCCACCACCATCTGGGTGGCCAGCGTCACCACCGGCACGTTGCGGTTGCGCTTATTCAGGGCATAGCGCAGACACTGCTGGATGTGGTAGCCAATATACCCCTGGCTCATGGCGCCGCAGACATCAAAGGGCATGGGGGGAACCACATCCTTGGCGGTCTCGCTGGCCAGGACGATGCGGCCCACCTGGGGGCCGTTGCCGTGGACCACCGCCATCTCGTAGCCGGCGCAGCTGATGTCGGCGATGCGCTCGCAGGTGTGGCGCACCACTTCCAGCTGGGCCTCGGCGGTGGGCTCGCTGCCTTTGGACTGGAGGGCGTTTCCGCCCAGGGCGATGACGATTCTGGGATTGGTATTCATACTGACTCCTCCTTGGCGGGTGAACATCTTTCGCCTGTCAGTGTGCCCGGATTCCGCGGAGCTATGCGCCGGGCAGCCGCCGCAGCAGGCGAAAAGCCCGTATTTTAGAACCCAAGAGGGGAATCACGGTGAAAAAAGGTCGGCCTTTGCACAAATGCACAAAAAGTCCTACCTATTTTGTCAGAAAGTCTATGGGAAACTTTGCGCAGAATCGGGGGGAGGGAATTGACTGTTTTGGGAAAAACCGTCATAATAAATGCTAAATGCGTGTAAATTTGTCGGACTGTGACCTGACAGGACAACAGGCGGGAGGAGATCATGAAAAAAGGATATTTGGTGCTTCAGGACGGCCAGGTGTTCGAGGGCGTCCGTTTCGGCGCGGAAGGGGACACGGTGGGTGAGTTGGTGTTCACCACCGGTATGTGCGGCTACATCGAGACACTGACAGACCCCAGCTATGCCGGACAGATCGTATTGCAGACCTATCCCCTCATCGGCAACTACGGGATCATCCGGGAGGATTTTGAGGGCGCGTGCTGCGTCAAGGGGTATGTGGTCCGGGAGTGGTGTGATACCCCCTCCAACTTCCGCTGCGACTGCGACCTGGATACCTATTTGAAAGAGCAGGGGGTCCCCGGTCTCTGGGGCGTGGATACCCGGGAGCTGACCCGGATCATCCGGGAGCACGGCGTCATGAACGCCACCATCTGCGACGAGGTGCCGGCAGATCTGACGCCGGTGAAGACCTATGCCGTCACCGGCGTGGTGGAGGCGGTTACCTGCGCCCAGTCCACGGTATACCCGGCGGAGGGGGAGGAGCGCCTGCGGGTGAGCCTCATCGACTACGGTGCCAAGCGCAACATCACCCGGGAGCTGCAGAAGCGGGGTTGCACCGTGACGGTGCTGCCGGCCACCGTCTCCGCGGAGGAGGTGCTGGAGGCCCATCCCGACGGCATCATGCTCTCCAACGGTCCCGGAGACCCGGCGGAGAACGTCTACCAGATCGCACAGATCCAAAAGCTCCTGGGCAAGGCGCCGCTTTTCGGCATCTGCCTTGGGCATCAGCTGACGGCTCTGGCCGCCGGCGGCAAGACCTACAAGCTCAAGTACGGACACCGGGGGGTCAACCAGCCGGTGAGGGAGGTAAACGGGGTCCGCACCTACATTACCAGCCAGAACCACGGATACGCCGTGGACGGCGAGAGCATCCGGGAGGGCACCGTCAGCTTCGTCAACGCCAACGACGGCACCTGCGAGGGCATCGACTATCCGGGCCTTTTGGCCTTCACCGTCCAGTTCCATCCCGAGGCCTGTACCGGGCCCAAGGACACGGGATTTCTCTTTGACCGGTTTGTGGAAATGATGAAAGGGGGCCGCGCGTAATGCCGTTGGATAAAAGTATCAAAAAGGTTCTGGTGATCGGTTCCGGACCTATCGTCATCGGCCAGGCGGCGGAGTTTGACTACGCCGGCGCCCAGGCCTGCCGCGTCTTGAAGGACGCCGGGGTGGAAGTGGTTTTGTGCAACTCCAACCCCGCCACCATCATGACCGATCAGGCTATGGCGGACGAGATCTACCTGGAGCCGCTGACGGTGGAGACTGTCAAGCGCATCATTGAAAAGGAAAAGCCGGACTCCATCCTGGCGGGCCTGGGCGGCCAGACGGGCCTGACCCTTGCCATGCAGCTGGATAAAGAGGGATTTTTGAAGGAGCAGGGCGTCCGCCTGCTGGGCACCGACGCTGCCGCCATCTCCCGGGCGGAGGACCGGGAGCTCTTTAAGGAAGCCATGGCGGAGATCGGCCAGCCGGTGATTGCCTCCGACATCGCCGAGACAGTGGAGGGCGCCCTGGCGGTGGCCGACCGGATCGGCTACCCCGTCATCGTCCGTCCCGCCTTCACCCTGGGCGGCGCCGGCGGCGGCGCGGCCAAGAACGCCGATGAGCTGCGGGTGATCGCCGGCACCGGCCTGGATGCCTCTCCCATCACCCAGATCCTGGTGGAGAAGGCCATCTTCGGCTGGAAGGAGATCGAGTTTGAGACCATGCGGGACAGCGTGGGCAACGTGATCGCCGTCTGCTCCATGGAGAACCTGGACCCCGTGGGCGTTCACACCGGCGACTCCATCGTGGTGGCCCCCACCCAGACCCTGGCGGACAAGGAGTTCCAGATGCTCCGCAAGGCGTCTCTGGACATCATCACCCACCTGGGGATCGTGGGGGGCTGCAATGTGCAGCTGGCATTGAATCCGGAGAGCTTTGAGTACGCGGTCATCGAGGTGAACCCCCGGGTGTCCCGTTCCTCGGCCCTGGCCTCCAAG